>OJGU01000181.1_pt1 | contig 42382 bp, 40 predicted proteins | sample 1594741 | NCBI WGS metagenome assembly OJGU01 (sample SAMN05416841, study PRJEB24817) | seawater metagenome | isolation source: Sea water | place: Canada:Atlantic | collected 2013-07 | reverse complement strand
ATCTACACTAGATCGCTCGTCGGCAGCGTCAGATGTGTATAAGAGACAGACGCTGAGCCAATCGTTGCCGTGCCCCGGGTTCACGTACAGCGCATCGGCGTACTTGTCGGCGATGTACGAGCCGCCGATCTGTTGAAAGATGTCGTTGTCGCCGTCATTGTCGAAGTCGGCGAACGCGACAGCGTGGCCCTTTTGGATGTGACCAAGCCGGGCGGAGATCGTCGCGTCGACGAGGCGCACTCCGCCGTCGTTGCGGAAGAAGCGGTTGGGCATGAGCTGGTCGAAGTCGGCGCCGCCGGTGCCGATGTACATGTCCAAGAAACCGTCGCCGTCAGCATCGGAGAAGTTGGCCCCCAGCGGAGCGATGGGTCCGGTCAGCCCCATCTGAGCGCCGACGGATACGAACCCTCCACGGCCGTTGCCTTTGAACAACCGGGGTGGCCCGGCTTCGGGCTCGAGCCCGAGCGCATCGGCGGCGATGTCCGGCATGTCGGCGCCGAAGTCTGGGACGAAGAGGTCTAGGCTTCCGTCGTTGTCGAAGTCCCAGAACCAGCTCACCACGCTGCCGCGAGGCTCTTCCACGCCCGCCTCGGCCGCGATGTTCACGAATGTGCCGTCGCCGAGGTTCTTGAACAGTAGGTTCGGCTGCTGGAAGTTGGAGACGAAGAGATCCGGATAGTCATCCCCGTCGATATCTCCCCAGACTGCACCCTTGGAGTGGGCGTTGTTGAGCACCCCCGCTGCCGCGGCAACGTCGGTGAATGTGCCATCGCCTTCGTTCTGAAACAGCTGCCCGGTCGCACCGCCTTCCGAGGCGGGGAGCTCGTCGCAGACGTACAGATCGAGATCCCCATCGTTGTCGTAGTCGGCCCACGCGGCGGCTTGGCTGGGGCGGGGGTCCTCGCCGAGACCCGCCTCGAAGGTCACGTCCCGGAACTGCCCGTTTCCAAGATTCTTCAGGAGGGAGTTCGGGTGCCGCGAGGGGGACGACAGCCATCCCCCTCGCAGCACGTAGACATCCGGAAGACCGTCGTTGTCGTAGTCGGCGTGCACCAAGTTGATGCCGCCCAGGATCCCTTCCAGGCCTGCGCTGGCGCCCGACTCCTCGAAGGTGCCGTCGCCACCGTTGACGAAGTACCGAATGCGCTCCCCAACATCCCGGGTGCTCACAATGACGTCCACGTCGCCGTCTCCATCGAAGTCGTCCGACACCACGCCTCCGCCGATCGAGAACGTGTTCGTCCCGAGGCTCGCGCTCAGGTTCACGAACGGAGGGAACGTCTCGTCGGATTCGAACAGCGCGACGGGGAGGCGGTACGGCTCCGGGACATCGTCCGGGTAGCGGTCCAGGGTCATGTACGCGATGTTGAGCAGCCACCGCGCACCGAGGTAGAGGTTGTGTCGCTCGTCGATTTCCGCGAGCACCTTCTCGAGGTGCACGATCGCCCCCTCGGAGCCCTCCGGGTTGTTGTGGATGCCGCCCCCGCGGATCGGGACGATGCAGCTCTCCGGCATGTCCTGAACGCAGCAGTTCATCGTCTCCGCCAGGCGAAGGGAGGAGACGGCAAGCAGGTAGAGCGTGTACTGGCGCTGGTCTACGGCCCACGACTCGCGGGTTGAGCCGAGCGTTGCCAATGCTTCCGTCAGGATCTTGCTGGCCACACCGTCGTTCCCGAGGCGAAGCTCGTTGAGGGCGACCAACAACTGAGTCGAGGTACGCCTCCCCGCGGGTGCGTCGTCGGGAACCGCTGCGAGCCAAGCTCGGGCCTGGCGGAGCTGTGCGCCACCTTGAAAACGGTTGTCCTCGTCGGCGTGGTCTCGGATATCTGCCAGCGCGGCGACCATTCGAGCGTGGCCGTCGAGCGGGACGGCGAGCTTTGAGGCCGGAGCGGGAGCGCCGAGGTCGGCGGGCTCGGCCACGGCGAGGGGAGTCGATGGCACCCCACGTTGAGGCTCCGACGTGCATGCAACCGTCATGCAGCCCACGACCAGCCCCGTCCGGATCTGCTTCAGGGACACCGGAGGTAGCCCTCGTACATGGAGTTGATCGTGACGTGAAACAGCCAGAACGATGGTGTCGTGGGCGTCATTGCGTGGTCACCGTGCGCGCCACCGATGCGGTCGTGGACTTGACCGTGCCAGTCGATCATCTCGGTCCAGAGGTCTCCGACCGTTGCGTAGTCACACAGCCGCTCACCTTTGAAGCGGTCGAGGACAGCGTAGGGGCACTGGATGGGGAGACCGTCGTCGCCGACCTCGCAGCCGAGGTACTCATCGGGTTGGGTTCCGATCAGATCGGAGCATTCGTGCCCGAGCAGCAGCCCTTCACACCATCGCGCGCGGTCGGCCGGGTCGCATGCCCACCGGTTCTGCACCTCGGGCGTTCCGAACTTTAGGGTGTACTTGACCTCGTTGGTGCAGATCCGCCTCGGGTAGTCCCCGCACACGTCGTTGGCTGCGTAGAAATCCTCGGCGATGTCGGACCACGTCGCGTACGCATCTGGGATCGGAGAGCCCGGCTCGTGCCATGGCAGCCGTCCAAACGGAAGCTGTAGCGCCGGCGATACTCCGCGGACCTGGGCTTCCATCCGGTCTACGAAGACGTCGTGCTCGGTGAAGAACTGCTCATCGAGGTGGCAGAGTTCGTAGTGGTGGAAGTCGATGACCTCGCGGTCGTTCATCAGTCCGTCCATCGCGGCGACGAGCGCGATGGAGTTCGCCTCCGACAAGTCCGCCTTTTCCATGCGGAAGACCGGGGGATGGTCTTGGACAAACCGCAGGGAGGGAGGGAGCTGCTGCGCATCCTCGGCGGGGTCGTTGCCATCGGGGTCCGCGCCTTCGAGATCCAGCATCGCGGACAACGTCGCCCAGTCGAGCAGGGCCAGCGCGATGGGATCGAAGTCCGCAATGTCGCTGGCACGAAAGAGTAGGTACGAGCGCAACGGTTCGCCTAGCGTCGTGCCGTCATCGCTCGTGATCGAGAGTGCCCCGCGGTCCGTCCAGACGGCTGTGATCATCGGACGGTCCGCAGCGGAGACGATGACTGTTCCGTCGCCGAGCTCCAGTGAGTAGGTCCTGCCCTCGGTCTCGACCGTCAGCTCCGCAGAGTCCGGGCACCGCAGGTCCGCGGTCACGACCGCCTCGAAATCGCCACCCAGGGGCATGTGGCTGGTGATGGTTCGAGGAAGGTCCATCGCGCTCACGCAGCCTGGCGGGCCATCCGTGGCCCCGGACTCGGCAGCATCGCCGTTGCATGCGAGCAGGCCGCCGAAGAGAAGCGGCGAGAGGAGGAGGGGGGTGATGGTCTTGAGCGGTCGCATGAGGCTCCTGAGGGGTGGCTGGGGGCTGTCGAAGCCGCGTCAGCGTCGTGCACCCAGCCTGCTTCGCAGCTCTATGACAATCCATGACAGGGGGTGACGGGCCATGACACGGGGCCGGGTGTCATGGGCTGTCATGGTGTTGTTGGTGTTTGCAGCCCAGTGTGTCCGCAAGCGACCATGAGCAACTTCAGCGTCACCCTCCCTCCCGCAGGCTGTTCGACAACAGGGCCCGAGAGGCGTTCCATCGGGGCGCGGCCGCTGCTCACGATGCTGGGATCGGCGCTGCTGACGGGAGCGCTGGGCGGTGGTTGTGGCTTGGACGAGGTCGTTCCGCCCGAAGACATCGTCTACTACGGGGACGTCGAGCTCATCGTTCAGCAGCACTGTCTGGGCTGTCATGACGGCAGTGGAACCGCTCCGTATGCCCTGGACAGCTACGACGCCGTCGCGGAACTGGCCGCCGCCGCGGTCACGGTGATGGAGGCAGGCACCATGCCACCGTGGTCGCCCGACCCTGCCTGCCGGTCGCTTGCCAACGAGCGCATTGTCCCACCCGAGGACATCGAACGCTTCCGCAGCTGGGTGGAGGCGGAGACGCCACCGGGAAGCAGCGATGACGCGGTGACTTATGTCGGGCCCAACCTCGAGCTGGATTCGACCCACACCGCGCGGGTTCCGACCGGGTATGTCTCGAGCGCGGAGGCCTCGGACGACTACCGCTGCTTCATTCTCGACGAGCTGACGTTGGCGGAGGACCTGTATATGACCGGCGCTCAAGTCGTGCCCGGATCGGCCCAGGTGCACCACGTGTTGGTCTACGCGCTCGACCCGTCACTGCGTGCGGACATCGTCGCAACGGACGACGCCGACGACGGTCCCGGGTACGGATGCTTCGGTGGGCCCGTGCCCGCAGGCGACGACGCTGCAGCAAGCTTTGCCACTGGCTTCCCCACCCAGATCGCCGCTTGGGTTCCCGGGCAGTCCGTGCAGGAGACGCCGGACGGGATGGCCGTACGCATCCTCGCGGGCAGCCCCATCGTGATGCAGGTGCACTACAGCGCCCAGGCTGGCGAGCCCCAAGAAGACTCCACCGAGTTGAAACTCCGACTGACCGATCAGCCACCGGACCAGCTGCTGACGACGCGGCCACTCGCCGTGCAGGAACTCGACATTCCCGCCGGCGAATCCAACGTCGAGATGACGCAACGGTTCACCAACTACAGCGATGAGACGATCGTCGTTCGTCAGCTCGCGGGGCACATGCACTTGCTTGGCCAGCAGATCCGAGGGGACGTCGTGCCCGACGTGGGGGAGGCCGCGTGCCTGCTCGACATCCCGAAGTGGGACTTCAACTGGCAGCAGGCCTACCAGCTCACCGACTTCGCCGAGATCAACCCCGGAGACGCCGTCGACATCACGTGCACCTTCGACAACTCCGCCGAGAACCAGCCTCTCGTCGACGGTGTGCCGCAGGAACCCGTCGATGTTGAGTGGGGAGACGGCACGCTCGATGAGATGTGCTTGCTGTACATGAGCGTGGTGTCGCCGTTCTCGCCCGCGGTCGTTGCGAGCGAGACCGAGTGTGACCCGTCGTCCTCCTGCGACTGCGAGCCATCGTCCGGGCTCGACTGCACACTCAGCTGCGAGGAAGCCTCGTTTGGGTGCCAGACCTGTGCGATCGGTGCGGCGTTGGAATGCACCGCCCTGACGTGTGGCGCTGTGTTGCTCGAAGCCGATACGTGCCTACAGGACTGCTTCGTGAACTCGCTGCTGATGGCGGGGAGTCCTGGACGCTGTGCCGCGGCCGAGTGCGCGGCGGAGTATGCGGCGGTCGTGGAATGCATGGACCCGATCCTCGCGGACGGGACATGCGATGGGCTGGCGGAGTGCGGACTGTAAGCTGGGTCCACGAAGACTGGCGCGGAGTCAAAAGACCAGGTACAGGCGTGGGACCATGCGCATCTGCTTCCTGTGCTCCCCTGTGCTTCTGGTCCTGGCCTGCGCTTCCACGGCGAGTTCACCGGACACGCTCGATGCAGGGGCAGCGCCGGTGGTGTCCGGTGCGATCGCGACCGTACAGTCCAACGCGGGCGTGGCCGGGACCGTCGAGTTCGTGCCCGAGGGCGAGATGGTGCGCGTCAAGGTGGAACTCACCGGGCTCGAGCCGGGTCCGCACGGGTTTCACATCCACGAATCGGGCGACTGCTCGGCGGAGGACTTCACCTCGGCCGGTGGCCACTTCAATCCGCACGAGCGCCAACACGGTTCTCGCTCCGACGACCAGCGTCACGCCGGCGACTTCGGCAACGTCGATGCTTCGGCCGACGGTGTGGTCTCGGTCGAGCTCGAGATGGACGTCGTCCTCGATCCGGCGGCCGGGGACTCGGTCATCGGCAAGGCTGTCATCGTGCATGCCAACGCCGATGACCTGAAGAGCCAGCCCAGTGGTGCCGCGGGGCCCCGCGTCGCCTGCGGGGTGATCTCGCCCGCGGTCTAGCCGCCGGATCCTACCTCGCTCACACCACGGCGGCGCGCTCGAGCATCGCGTGCAGCAGCACGTTGCAACCGGCGGTGATGTGCTCGGGCTTGGCGTCTTCGATCTCGTTGTGGCTGATTCCGTCCTTGCAGGGGATGAAGATCATGCCGGCGGGAGCCAGACGGGCCATGTAGATCGCGTCGTGACCCGCGCCCGAGACGACGGGCATGTTGGAGTAGCCGAGCTTCTCCGCGGCACCTTGCACTGCGGTCACGCACTCTTCGTGAAACGGTGTCGCGGCGTACTCCGAGACGACCTCGAGCTCGATGGGCAGTCCGGAGTCGCGCTGCACGTTGGCGATCACGTTGCGGAGATCCGCGTCCATGGCGTCGACGAGCTCGTTGGTGCTGTTGCGCAGGTCGACCGAGAACTTCACCTGGCCAGGGATGACGTTGCGGCTGTTGGGGTGGACCGACACATTGCCGACCGTGCCGCGCCCGTGGGGCTCGTGCCGGTGCGCGATGGCGACGACTTCTTGGATCAGTTTTGCCGCGACCTGCATCGCGTCCTTGCGCAGTGCCATCGGGGTGGGGCCTGCGTGCGCCTCCATGCCCGTGACGGTGCAGTCGTACCAGCGGATCCCGAGCACGCCGGGCACGACGCCGATCACCACGTCGTTGTCTTCCAACACCGGGCCCTGCTCGATGTGGGTCTCGAAGTAGGCGCCGATCGGGTGATCGCCTGGCTCCTCATCTCCGACGTAGCCGATGCGCTCGAGCTCCGCTTGCACGGAGTGCCCGTCCGCGTCGGTCGCCGCGTACGCGGTCTCGAGAGAGAACGCCTTGGCGAACACGCCCGAGCCCATCATGACCGGGACGAAACGCGAGCCTTCCTCGTTGGTCCAAAACGCGACCTCGATCGGCGCCTCGGTTTGGATGCCATGGTCGTTCAGCGTCCGGACAACCTCGAGCCCCGCGAGGACTCCGTAGTTGCCGTCGAACTTGCCGCCGGTCGGCTGGGTATCGATGTGGCTGCCGGTGACGATCGGCGGCAGGTCGTTGTTCTTTCCGGCGCGCCGCAAGAACCCGTTCCCGATCTTGTCGACCGTGACCGTCATGCCGGCCTCCTTCGCCCACTTGATGACGAGGTCGCGGCCCAACTTGTCGAGGTCGGTGAGCGCCAGCCGGCATACACCGCCCTTGGGCGTCGCCCCGATCTCGGCCAGTTCCATCAGGGATTGCCACAGGCGTTCGCCGTTGACGCGGAGCTTGTCGATCGTCTCGTTGGCCATCGTTGCGGCCGCAGCGTAACACCGCGAGTCGGGGGCTTCACGACCCAAGGAGCGTGGCCTGGTCGCCTTGGGGCGCGAGTCCCCCGAGAGGACCCCGGCGGCCGCGCTCCAAGGAGTGGTTACGGTCCCCTGCTAGTGATCGATGCCGTTGAGGGACTTGGCTGAGTTCCAGTTGGTCTCGATGACGCCTCCGTACGCGTCGGCCGCGTCGTCGAGTTCGTCGTACGCGGTGCCATTGCTCGGCTCGTCGGCAGAGTCGATCCAATCGAGGACGGTGTTCATGTGTGGGGGGGAGCTGCCGTTGGTGTGCACGTCCCAGAACGCACGCAGCCAGTCGAGCTCAATCCCATGACCCCCGAACTCGTCGATCCACGGCGGAAAGACGATCCCGGAGGCGCACTCGTTCTCCATGAAGCGGGTGGAGAAGGGGTTGCCTGAGAGCGTGTTGCCACTCTCGCAGTTGATGGCGAGCGGTTTGGGCAGACCGTACTCGTTCTTGTAGTAGCCGAACCAGCAATCGGTTTCGTCGTGGTCGTTGAACACGTCGGCAGAATAGAAATGGGCGAACCCTTCGTTTGCGGCGGCTTCGGAGTGCTCGCGGCTGAGCAGGGAGTGGTTGTTGGTCGAACTCGGGGAGTCGGCAGTGGCGGGGCAGATCGAATCCGCCACGTCGTAGTTCGAGCCCACGATCATGCCGCCGGTCGTGTGGTCGCCGACAGCGTGCCCGGTCTCGTGGTTCCCCTTGAACTTCTCGTCGGAGGACGCATCGCTGATGTAGACGATCTCGGCAGAAGAGTCGTAACGCGTGGAGTCGTCGACACGGACCTTGAACAGTTTCCCGGAAAGACCTCCCGCGTGTCGGTACAGCGCGTAGGAAACCATCATGAGCACGTTGAGGCGCTCGTCGACCTCAGTGGAGATGTCGACCTGGTGTGTCCCTCCAGAAACGATGTCGAGCCCGCCGATCGCGTAGCTGCGCAGAACCCATGCTGATGACCCCAAGTCGTCCCAGGCTTCGACCGGGTTCCCCTGAACCTGGCCCTTGGCCCAGATTCGATATCGGTAGAACGCGGCTCCACTGGCGGCGAGGTTGCCGGTACAGCCTTTGCCGGGGTCACCGCTGCCGATGCCGTCACCGGTGTAGCCCTCGAAGATGGAAGTCCAGCCAGAGGCCGTGTATCGCTCGACACGGGAGTACAGCCCCCGCGCGTCTCGGAACGTTGGTGTGTTGCTGGTCCAGAAGTCCTCTCCGAGGCCGGCGTCGTCGTACTGCGTCTCCAGCCGAAAGCAGAAGTTGACCGACCCTCCCGCACTCGAGGCAGTGGTGAATCCGGGCGCTTCAGCCAAGGCGACCGCCTCGTGGGGGTCGTCGGGCCAGCCATCGTCTTGTGGGGTCGCATCGAGTGGATGCACGTGTGCGTCGAGGACAGTGGAGCCCGCCGCGGTGGCCTCGCGCGCGAATCGGCGGGCGTCCTCGGTGAGGGCGCCGCCGTCGAACGTCTGGTCACGAACGTCACGGTCGTAAAGCTCCCAGGCGCCTGTAGAGGAAGGATGAAAGTATCGGGTCAGCGGGAGCGTCGGTTGGTGCGTCGCACCGTGTCCGAGGTCGAGCTCCGCGGTGAACACGATTCGGCCCGAGCGTTCCAGGGCCGCGGTCGGGAGCCCGAGCACTCCGATATCGATGGAGACGTTGGCGGTGTCCCCTGCCGCGAGCGTCTCGACCGCGATGGACCTGAGTTCCTGGGTTCCTCTCGCGGAGAACACGAACGCGTGAATCGAAAGTGACCCCTCGGTCTCGCCGGCGTTGGTGACCGCGAGACTGATGGTGTCCGATCGACCGACGGTCCGGTGGGCTGGACCGCTGACCTTGGCCTCGACGATCGACGCGTCGTCTTCTGAGAGGACGCAGTCGTGGGCATCGTCCTCCGACGACGGCTCCGCCGGTTCCTCGATTCTCAGTGGGAGCGGGTCAGACGATGCGTCGAGCGGCGAGATTGCGTTGATGTCCTCGGCCCCGAGCGGATCGTCTACGGACGAGCAGGCCCCGGCGAGAAGGAGGACAGCGAGGAGAGATCGTGGGTTCATCACCCACGGAGAGTCGTCGGAGCGCCCGTCGGATTGCCCCGGCGTTCAACGGGCTTGTGGGGAACATCACTCCCTGAGGTCGGATGGCGCGGTCAGTTCTTCGGTGCCCACCTTGGCCTCCGGAGGAGCGACCTCTCGGCCGGTCGCCGACGTCTACGGCGGAGGCGCACGAGCAGAGTCGCGGGACGAAACCGCTGCGTCGGAGACTTCTACGTGACAGCAAAGATGCCCTGGCCTGCACGGTGTCCTTGAACATTTTAAATTAGAGGGTAGTCTCTTAAATGTGGGGCGAGCACCCAAATACACGGCCGAAGAGTTGGTCAAACATGCGACGGCGCTCGCGGCTATCGAAGGCCCGGGTGCGGTGACGATGGTTGGCGTGGCGGAGGCGGCCGGTGCTCCGAGCGGGTCCGTCTATCACCGTTTCGACTCTCGTCCTCACCTCCTCGCAGAGGTCTGGCGCAGTTGCCTCGATGCATTCCAGCAGTTCTGGTGGGCACGGGCCGAGGGGGAGCAGGACCCCGCAGAGGTTGCCGTGCTTCCGGTTCAGTGGGCCCGTCGACATCGCGAACTCGCGGGCGTCCTGCTCGTGCACTCAGCGGAGCATTTCGTGGTGGACGACTGCCCCGCTGCGACGCGCACCGCGATCACGGGCATGCAGCGCAAGACTGCGAAGCAGCTCGGCGCGATGGCCGAACGCTTCTTAGGGCGGTCCGACCGCGAAGCGATGGAGCGAACGACGCTGGCGCTCACGGGCATTCCGCTGGCCGTGATTCGCCGGCCGCTTACCCGAGGCGGGCCGATCACGCAGACCGCGGAGTCGTTGGTGCGTGAGTCGGCAGCCTGCCTGATGAGGACACCATCAACATGATCGACGAAGACCTCTGGCGAGAAATCCGCCACCTGTTCGCAGCCAGCTTCTCCAGCACCCTGCACTTCTCGGTGGCCAGCACCGGGCCCGACGGCGAGCCGTGGGTGACGCCCGTGGGTTCGGTGCTCCTGGGCGAACCCGGCCGCGCCTGCTACTTCGAGATGTACACGCAGCGTCTTGGGGGGCGGCTGTCTGCGGACCCGCGGGTGTGCATTCTGGCGGTGGATTCGGGCAAGCGGCTGTGGCTCGATGCGTTGTGTCGGTCGCGATTCTCTCGTCTGCCCGCCATTCGGCTGCGTGGTCGCGCCCGTACCGAAACGCGAGCACCGACCGAGCAGGAACGCGACCGGATGCTGCGTCGCGTCCGCGGAGCGCGGCTGCTGCCCGGCGGAAAGCTGCTGTGGCCCTCGTTCGACTGTTCGGTCCGGGACATCGAGATCGACGCCGTTGATCCCGTGAAGCTCGGTGGGCTTGTGACTCGCGGTGACTGTTCGGTTGGGCCGACCTCGGCGACGTAGGTTGATATGAGGCACACTGGGCTTTGTTCGTGACTTCCACACTTGTTGGCCCCAGATTGGTTCCTTCTCTTGTCTAGGTTGCATGCATGACGGTGCGTATTCCTGCTCGCAAGGCCTCGGTCGGTGCCGCCGAAGTTCGTCGAGTCTTGCCCCATCACGCGGCGCGCAAGGTCGGCCCGTGGGTGTTCCTCGACCACTTCGGCCCGCATGAGCGGACGGCCACGCGTGAGGGCGACGTCCTGCCTCACCCGCACTGCGGCATCTCAACGGTGAGCTACCTGTTTCGTGGACAGGTCGAGCACCGAGACTCGACAGGCGGGCACGCCATCGTTCGCCCCGGAGAGATCCACTGGATGCGCGCAGGGCACGGTGTCGTGCACAGCGAGCGGGCTCCCGAGGCGATGCTTGGACGGCGGTCGGTCAGTCACGGACTCCAGCTTTGGTGTGCGCACGCAGACGGTGAGGAGGAGCAGGCGCCGGCCTTCGGGAGCTGGAGCGACCTACCCACGTTGGATATCGAAGGGCGAGCCGTACATCTGCTGGCCGGCAACGGCTGGGGGGCTGAGTCGCCTGTCTCGACCACATCGAACCTCGTCTACGCGATGGTGGAGCTGAAGGCGGGGGAGAGCCTTTCTCTACCCGACCATGAGGAGCGCTGTGTCTACCCGGTCGCGGGTCGCGTCGCCGTGGCCGGCTCGGTTTCCGCCGAGTTCGAAATGTTGGTCGCCGAGTCGGGCCCGCAGCGCGTCGAGGCGATCACGGACGCGACGGTCGCGATCCTCGGTGGCGATCCGATCGGCAAACGGTTCATGTGGTGGAACCTGGTGCACTCGGATCGTGACCGCCTTGCCGAGCAAGCGCGGCGCTGGCGTGCCCGCGGTTTCCCGAGCATTCCCGGTGATGATGAGGCCTTCATCCCCGCCCCCAGCGGTCCAGACATCGCCCGAATGAAGTGAACCGCCCGTCTGCGGTGCTCAGATGGCCAGCGGCGGGGCTAGGCGCCGGGGCGAATATGCACCCCTGCGTTCCGGATTCGCTCCAAGCGTCTCGAGCAAGAGAACCTAGCCTAGTCGTCCTTGGGGAAGCTCATCGTCACCCTCTACCCGGTCGCCGTGCTGCTCGTCAGCTTGGCGCTGAACGTCTTCGCGTTCGGGGTGAACCCGTACGTTGCTGCGCTGCCGTCCGCTTGGTGCATGCGTGCGCTCGTCATCGCGGCGGTGTTGCTGGCGGTCAACCACACGTGGCTCATGACCGCGACCGAGTTGACCCGCGGCCGATTCAAGATGCACGCAACTCCGGAGGAGTGGGCCGCAAGCGGGACGAGTCCCGAAGACGCGCCGCGAGATGGGATTCGCGAACTCGAGCGGCACCACAACGCCCACCGCAACACGACCGAGAACACGGTCTACTTCACGTTCCTGGCGGTTGTCTTCGTCTTGACCTCACCGAGCACTGCTGCGGCGCTGGTCTGGATCACCGGGTTTGCCGTTGCTCGGTTGGGCTACACGTATAGCTACCTCCGAGGTCACGATGGTGTTCGAGGCTTGTTCATGACCCTGGGACTGCTGGCGATGTACGGCATGGCCAGCTATCTCGTGGTCAGCGTGTTCTGGGGTGGCTGACCGAAGCGTGAGTGACCGGTCCTCAGGGAGAGAGTCGCAAGAGGATCAGGCTTGTGTCGTCCTGGAGGTCGCCCGAACGCAGACGGACGCTGTCGATCAGCTGTCGTCCGGCGTCGGCGAGATCGGTCGCGCCACGAACGATGCCGCAGATGGTCAGATGTGAGGCGAACTTGAGCAGTCCATCGCTCGCGATCAGCAGCGTCTCCGAGGTGATCGACGCTGTAAATGCGGTACCGCGGGCGGCCCCGGACCCTAGCATCGGTTTTCGGCTCTGGTTGTCGGTGAGGTCCCGGTATCCGGAGTCTCCGATCAGCCAGGCGCCAGAGTCTCCGACGCTTGCGCCGCGCAGCTCCGCTCCGGCGAGTTGGCACAGGACAAGCGTCGATTCTCCGGCGTCCCGATCTGCCTGAAGCATGCCGTCGAGCTTGCTGAGGACCACCAGCGGATCGGTGCCGTCCGGATACCGCATTCGTTCCAGTGCCGCCGCCGTGCACAGCTCCGCGGCTTGACGTCCGCCGGCTCGTCCACCGGCTCCGTCCGCAAGCACCAAGGTTGTCGCGCCGTTGTTCGACTCGACGGCAGCACGGTCCTGTCCGAGGCCGCGCCGTGCGACGACGACACACTCGGTTTGGGGAGCGAGCATGCAGGAGGCTTAGCATCGCCGCAGCGGGGACGTCGTCGGCCGCATCCGGTGCACGGTCAGAGGCGGCGCCGCTGGCGAGGCTCCGGGGTTCGGCTACGCTGATCTGTGAAACGGTGACGAAAGCTAGGTCAGCCCAGCCGATGGAAACCTCCGACGACATCCTGACGAAGCAAGAGACCTACTGGGACCAGATGGCACCGGTTCGCGAGGTCGTCATGGGTTTCGCAGACCCGCGGGCTTGGTCCGGCATGAGTCGGGGACGCAGGGCACATGTGAGCATCTCCGGCCCGGTCGCGGGGAAGACGGGCGCCATCGACATCGAGGCGGAACCACGGGCCTGGGACGCAATGCCCAACATGCTCACGGACGGGACGCTGTTCACCCTGTGGTGCTCGGCTTCGGTTCTGCGAGACGGAGTGTGTCTGCACGCGGACACGGAGTTGTTCTGGGTCGTGGATTTCGAGGGCCTGTTGCCGACGGTGCCGCGATTCCTCGAGCGGGGCTGGGGGATGTTGAACGGCCTCGACGACTCGAACTTCGGGCCGTGGCCCGGGCCGTCGCGGGATCCGTGCATCGCACCAGGCTTCGGGCCACCGCGCCGGCGAGGTCAGTGAGATTCACAGGCCGGGCTCACGGCAGGTGGACCGGACCAGGCCTTCTCAGGGCTCCTCCTCGCCACACGTGCGGACGACGTCGGGGTCGTGAACGCAGGACTTCGAGCCTGCGACACAGGTCACCGTTCCCGGCAGCAAGGTCGCGCCGCAACCGAGGACGGTGCCGGTGCAGTTGGATCCTTCGTCGGATGCGGTGCACTCGCGCGCGCTGGCTGGGATTGTTGGATCAGCGTCGGAGACCGGGCACAACGTGTTCGTTTGCGAGGAGAGCCAGCACGTCGGAAGAGGGGGGCACAGACCTGGATCCAGCACGGCGCATTGACCTGCACGAAGATCGCACGCGCCTCCGGGAACGCACTGATCGCTGCTGGTGCACGCGGTGCCGACGACACCACCACAGCCCGGCTCGTCGCCTCCGCGGCAGAACGTGGCCTCGTCGACGACGCAGAACAGCACGCTCCCTCGACACGCCCACTCCCCGGTCAGCAGCGGCGAGGCCCCGCACCCATCAGGAACCGCCATACACGACTCCCCAACCGTGCCACGGTCGTCGTCCTCACAGCGGGGAACCGTGCCGACCGGTGCGCCGGGGTGGCTCGGTGGCGCGACTTCCGTGACGCTGATCAGCGCATCTTCGCCGGGCGGCTCGCACTCGAGGCGATACGTGGGGAGCCCCGCAGCGCGGCAGTTCCGAGATTGGCCGACGACCCCTTGCCGAGCTTCGGGGTTGGCCTGAAGCCAGAAGTTTTCGATGAAGCTGAGCTGACGTCCCGCGACACGAACGGACGTTGGCTCATCGAAGTGGGCGATGCACTCGGCCAGCTGGGCGTCTGGGTCGGCCTCTCTGGTCGTAATCGTCAGCCCCATCGGCTGTCGCTCGATGTCGCTTCTGACTTGCTCGCAGGGGGCCGCGCCGGGCAGGGAAACGTCGCCGACGACTTCGCGTTCACGCCAAAATGAGTACGCACCGGAACACACTCGCCGGCACTCCACTTGATACTCCGGTGGCGGTGGAGGCCCGGGTGGAGTGACCGGCGGCGCTGGCGGCCGGTCGCATGAACCGAGCGCGGCGAGGAGGAGCACGGGGAACCCCAGCGTTGTCTTCGCTCGGCCCATCATGTTGGGCGAGTCCGCCCTCGAGGGTTGGCGACTCAGCGCCGTGGTGAATGAGCGGGTCATCGGGGTCTTTCGGTGGCTGGTAGGACCAGCCGGGCAGTCTCGGCGTGAAGAAAACGCGAGCCGACACGGCTTCCGGAATGAGGCTGTACCCACCGAGCCTCAGGTGTTCCGTTGAAAGTAAAGAAACAGCGGCTTCAGGGAAGGCTCTCCGCCTGACCCTGTCTGCGAGAGAAGTCCGCTCGACATGGCGGTGAGGCGCGGTCCGTCACCTGCTACCGTCCCGCCATGTCCACGCACGTCACCGGCCACTGCTACTGCGGCGACGTCACGTTCGACGTGACGATTCCCGATGACGATTCGCCGATCTTCACGGCGTACTGCCACTGCGACAGTTGCCGTCGCGCCCATGCGGCGCCGCTGTATCAGGTGGTGTGCGTGGACAAGACGCAGTTCACACTGACCTCAGGAGCAGAACTCGTCCGTTCCTACCGCAGACCCGGGGCATCCATTGAGCGTCGATTCTGCGGGCAGTGCGGCTCGCGGGTCTACAACGACCACTTGGCGTGGAAGCCGAATGGGAAGACGCCGCTGACCTTCTTTCCCGCCTTGCTGCAGAACCCTGGCGACCTCCCGTCGTCGCTACGTCCGGCCAAGAACGCCAACGCCGGCGAGTGCATGCTCGATGCCGAGCGATTGGCCGAAGTCCTCCCGTGCGGTTCCTAGCGGGTCCGTCCTTCGACGAACGGTCCTTGCGTGGGGGACCTGTGCTGGTGCGAAATTGTTGCGGAGGCACCTGTCGCCGGCCGTGCTAGGAGACTAGGTAGGGCCCACGGTGAAGATTCAGCTCAACACCGATCACAACATCGAAGGAACCGAAGAGCTTTCCGCCCATGTCACCGGCGTCGTGCAGAGCGACCTCGGCGAGCTTTGCGAGCACGTCACACGCGTGGAGGTTCATCTGAGCGATGTGGATGGCGCCAAGTCAGGCCAAGGTGACAAGCGTTGCGTCATGGAAGCGAGGCTTGAAGGGCGCAAGCCGATCGCGGTGACCGATCACGGCTCAACGGTCGACCACGCCATCGACGGCGCCATCGCGAAACTGAAACGTGTCGTCGAGAGCGCTGTTCGGACCTGACAACGGTGTCAGTGGGGCCTGGGCTCAGCGAGTGCGGCTGACGAAGTCTTGAAACACGGACTTGTGGCGCTGCAAGTCCAAGCTGGGCGAGACGGCGACCCGAACGATGTAGTCCTTGTCGCCTTCTTTGGTCGTGCCTTGGGTGGACGTTGCGGGGACGGTCCAGTAGCAGCCCTTGAGCTGCCCGTAGCTGACGCAGAACTTACTCTCGCTTGGGATCTCGCCGATCATCATGTGGATGAGCTCGAGGTTGGATGCGCGCTTGTAAGCCTCGCGTTCTTCGTCGGTGTTGCCTTGGGTGGGCAAGTCCAAGGAGAACACCGAGGGCGTGAAACCTTCGCTGGCCAGCTCGTCGGAAACGAAGTTGATCTTGGCGTCTGGGAGGACCTCGCGGATGAAGTTCACGAAGTCGCGCGTGTTCACGTACGCAGCCTGGATGCGCTCGAGCATGGAGGGCAGCTGCTGCGCCAGCACTTCCAGCTGATGCTCCGTGGCTTCGTTGTCGCAAAGCTGCATGTGCAGCCCGATCTTGTTCAGCAGGTGCTCGGCCCTTGCGTTCGCGACGCAGTAGCCGGCGGTGCATCGTCCGCCACTGGGGAACTTGGATCCGCTCACGTACGCGACGGTTTGAACCGGGGAGAGGATGCCGCGCTCGCTCAAGAACTGGATGTTGGGACAGAAGGTCTGATCCAGAATGAAGACCGGTTCGACCGCCTTGGCCCCGCCGGGCGTGCGGCGCTCCTTGCAGAGCACGTCGCGCAGCTTCTCGAGGTCCGGAACCTCGACCCGCGGGTTCGTGGGGATCTCGGCGATGATGTAGGGGACACCATCTTCGGCGGCGATCTGGTCGAGGACGGCGTCGGTGCTCTGGACCATGTCCTGTCCCCCGTCGACCGGAAGATCGACGACTTCGATGTCGCCCCTGCACGCGGCGACGCGTCGAGCCTGGTCGTTGGTGCCGCCGTAGCAGTTGGGCGGCACCACGATCCGGATGGGCTTCCCCCGGTGGTGTTCCAGCGCATGATCCACAAGGCCCATGACGATCGCGTATTGAACGGAGAGGCCGCTGGACCCGAGCACCGCGGCAGCGTTGGTCCCCGTGATGTGACGGACGGACTCGAGCACGCTGGCCTTGTCGGCCTGGGGATTGCGGTTCGCGGGGGTGGGGCTCTGCTGGGTCAGGCTCTGCAACGCGAGCAGGCTGTTGACCGGCGTCATGGCGATGGTCTCGCGTCGGCGCGTGTGCTGGATCTCCCCGATGGAGTCTGCGTTCTTCTCTCCGTTGACCACGATCATGCTTCCCCATTGGCTGTGCAGCCTGACGTGAAAGTCGATGTCGGGACTGAGCTCGAACTCGCTGAAGTCGTCGGACTGCGCAACGAAGATCGTGCTGTCGGCCTGTGACGAGATGTTCTGGATGCCCTCGACCTGCTGGAGCTCGAAGCGGTAGCCGTAGACGTTCCGCAAGACCTCAACGTCGATGAAGCTCGGGAGCTCGCCGGTGTGCGCGATGAGAGTGCTTCGGTTGGTGAGCAGGTTGTTTCGAAGAACGGCGAGTAGCGGAGCGGTCGTGGACGAAAAGCTGATCACGTTGTCGGCGTCCAGTCCGTGGGCTCTGGCGATGGCCCACTCGAGCACGCACGACAGCGGGTGACCCAAGCGGATGTAGTCGAACGCGGTGGGCAGTTCGCTGAGCGCCGAGGGGTCAGCGTTTTGCTCGGCGAACAACGCCTCAAATCGCTCGAGGAACTGCGTCTTGGCCAACGGCTCGTCGTAGATGTCCAGCCGATGCGTGGTCAGGTTCAACCAGTCGGCCGGCATGTTCTCGGCGACGCTCTTCACGTAGGCTTGGATCGCTGACGCTTCCACGGCGCGCATCTTAGCCGCCACCGAAGGAGGCGTGCAGGTGCTGCCACGCGGAGTCGCAGGGGTTCGCACATGGGAGCCGACCGGATGGTGTGAGGCAACGCTCCTCGACTGCCGACGGTCCGGGTCTCTGCGCAGACTCCACCTGGCACCGTCTCCCTACCCGGGCACCACGACGTGGATGTTCTTTCCAAGGTCGACGAAGGGGAGAGCGTCGCCCATGACGCCGTCGCGTTCGAAGTGCCATCGGTCGACATCCATGCCTGTCGCTCCCGCGGAGCTGCCGCCCCAGCACAGAAGGCGCCCGAGCTCGGGCTCGGCTTCGGTCACGACGACGGCACAGGAGTGGTCGCCCGCCGCCACCTCGACGGGCCTGCGGTCGGAACCAAGGTCGATCAGGGGGAGGGCGTCACCCATCTCCCCCGGATCGTCACCCATGCCGGTGCCCCAGCCCCAACACTTGATTCCCTGTCCCTTCAGAACGCACGAGTGGCTGCCCCCGGCGCGGAGCATCGTCGTCTCCCCGTGCGTGCCGAGATCGGTGGGCGGTGGAGTCGATGCGGCTTTGGGGGACTGGCCGGGTTTACGGCCCGGCGAGCGAGTGTGTCCTTGGCCGAGCTGTCCGACGCGGTTGCCACCCCAACACGCCACGCTGTGTGAGGTCGACAGCGCGCAGGTGTGGAGCCCGCCTGCGGATATCGCGGTGGCGAGGAACCCGTCTCCGAGGTCGGTGAAAGGGAGGGCGTCACCCATCTGGTCTGGGCGCGTGCCTCGTGGCTCGGTGTCGGTGAGGCCCAGCTGCCCAGCCATGCCATCACCGAAACACTTCACGCGGCCTGTGGAGAGCAACACACAGGTGTGGTCCTGCCCAGCGGTGACGTCGACGGCTTGGGCGTCGGTCCCGAGCTCGACGGGCTCTAGCTCCGCCGATGGTTCAGCGGGCGTCGGCGAGCCAAGTACGCCCGAGCGGTTGCCACCCCAGCAGCGCACGCTGGCGTCTTTGAGGACGACACAGGCGTGATCCCGGCCCATCGCGAACGCCGTGACGGCGCCGGGCAGCGGCACCGTGCTGGGAGAGGGTGGAGGAGCGTCCGTTGGGTCGACAGCGCGGCCTTCACCCCAACACCAGAGGTCTCCGCTGGCCTGGAGCGCGCACGTGCGTCCGGACTCCGCATCAATGCTCAGCAGGGACGTCACCCCGGGCAAGGGGACGAAGGGGAGCGCGTCCCCCATGTCCTTGCCGCTTCGCGATGTCCGGTCGCCCAGACCAAGCTCGCCGTTCGCGTTGCTGCCCCAGCACTTCACCCGGTCGATATCCTCGCCCACGCGCCGAACGATCGCGCAGGTGTGATCGCTCGAGGCCCCGACCTTCGCGTAGTTGGGCGTCGCGACGACGGGCGCTGACTCAGCCGGTTTGGCAGGTGTCTGCTTCTTTGCCTCGGGCGACGTCGCGGGCGGACTCGATGGCCCCGGTGGTGAGTCTGGGGACGCGTCGTGGTCGTTCCGTCCACACGCGGCGAGGGCGACCAGCAACACGACGCCGTGACGACGCTTCATCCGCCGGCCAATCCTCGAAGTTCGCGGACGAGGTTTCGGCCTTGGGTCCCGCGCGGAACTCGATGGCCCCGGTGATGGTGGAGAGCGCCCACGGAGCGAACGCTAGCATCAAAGGGGAAAGACCAGTCTGGTGGAGGCGCCTCTTCTGGAGACAGCGGTCGGTCGCCGTAGGGTGTCCAGCTGTCTCATGCGTCGCAGCCCCGGGTGACACTGGGACAGATCGCGCTCAGGGACAGGCGGCGAAGAAAACCCTCGCGATTTCGGAGGACAGACCCTTGGCACGCGACCTGCTCTTGGAGCGCGTCGAAACCGATGGCACATCTTCCCATGACACAACACGCCCTTGTCCTCGCCAGCTTCGCAGCCCTCCTCGGGGCTTCCGGGTGCGACGTGGATGCCCCCCTTCCCGAAGACTTCGAGACCGAAGACTCCCTCGTCGCCGAAGAGGAAGAAGACATGGACGAGCCCGAGAGCCCGCACGGCGCGGCGGACTTTGAGGACGACGTGGACGCGGTCTTCGCGAGCGCGCCGCTGAGCCACAAGGGAAACACCATTGCAAGCGGAGACCTCAACGGGGACGGTACGCGGGAGCTCTACACCGCCTTCTACTCACCGGTTCATGGGGTCGCGATCTACAAGGGCACGAAGACCGCGCCAACCCAATCGCGCATCTACGGCCCCGACTCGAACAACCGGGTCACGCACATGACCGCCGGCGACGTGGACGGGGATGGACAGGATGAGCTCTACATCGCGTTCGAAGAGACCGCGGGCGGCTTCTACTCGAGCCTTTACAAGATGGACGAGAACAACTCACTGAGCACCGTCTTGGGCGCGGCAGATCTTGGCATCACAGCCCTGACGGTGGGTGATGCCGACGGCACGCCCGGCGACGAACTCTACTCTGCCTACGTGGACGCCGAAGGGTACGGGTCCATCTTCCGGAGTCAATCCGGCAACAGCCGGGGAGGCCTCATCGATGGTGCTCCCGACACAACCTTCACGGCTCTGGCAACGGTCGACTTCATGAACACGGGTTCCGAGGAACTCTGCGTGGCGTTTGAGGACCAGGTCGAGACGGGTATCTACCGCGGGGCCTATCAGTTCTACACATCCACGGGGTCGTACTGGTCGGTCAATGCCATGGAGGCGGGAGACGTGGACGATGATGGCGACGAGGAACTCTACATCGCGTTTCACAACACCAGTGGTCAGTCCTCGATCTACCGCTCCGACTTCGGAACCGGTCTCGACAGCCGGGACTATGGACCGTCCACGGTGTGGGACATCGCCAGTATCCAAGTCGCGAATCTCGACTCCGACGCCACCGACGAGATCATCACGGGATTCAACCACGTCTCGGGAGTCTCCGCGATGTACCTCTCGGAGACCGGTGCCCTTCCGGGCGCGCGGATCTATGGCTTTAGCTCTGTCTGGGAGCTGTAGGAAGAGGGACGGCCCCTAGCATCACGTCGCGAGACTTGGACCGGTGGCTCGGAGTACCCGAGCACAACCCGTGTGGCCGCGATACACTCCCCTCTCCGCGTCAAGCGGTTGCTCAGAGAGGGAAGTTTGGCGGCGTTGCTGCAAAGAGATCCAGTGAAGCTGTTCGTAGACCCTTCCACGCTGCAACGGCTGAGTTGGGTCTTCGGGCTGGCACTGGTCCTGCCAGGATGCGGCCCCGTCGTGGCAGGTGCGGGCACGGGTGACGAGACCGGCGAGGGGACCACCGAAGGGACCACCGAAGGGACCACCGAAACAACGATGGGCGCAGTGACAACCGGCAGCACGACCGCGCCAACCGGGTCGAGTTCGTCCGGAAGCTCGAGTTCGGGCGAGCCGCCCAGCACGTGCGGCGTCGCAGGGGGATTTCTGTGCTGCAGTGGTGACGAAGATCGGGATGGCGTCGACGCCGAGTCCGACAACGCACAGATACCCAATATGGGTCAGCGAGATTGGGACGGAGATGGGAACGGTGATGTGGTCGATCGTTGTCCCACCGTTCCCGACGACCCGACCCAGAGTTCTGATCATTTCGACTCAGACTATGACGGCCTCGCGAACGTCTGTGACCGCTGCCCACGCCCGCTGGTGCAGGCGAATGCGGACTTCGATGCCAGCTTCCCGGCGCGCATGCTGGTCCGGAACATTCCGACCAACGCCGACGCTGACTCGGACGGGGTGGGTGACGCTTGCGACAACTGCGTCGCCGTTCCGAACTGCCGCGGCTGGAGTGCATCCAATCCACCGCCGATCGGGATCTACCCCGTAGACTTCGACGACTGTCAGCTCGATTCGGACAATGATGGGATCGGGGATGCGTGTGAGGGCGAACAGGCCGGTGGCGCCGCAGGTCCTGCGGGCTTCGAGGACAGCGACGACTTCGATCAGGACGGGATTGCGAACCTCGAAGATCTGTGCCCGCGACTTCCGATCTCAGCGCCGCAGCGCCTTGCCTGCAACGAGTCATCGGAGTGCGGCGAGAACCGGACCTGTGCCTCGACGGGTACCTGCAATCATGTCGACACAGACGCGGACGGGTTTGGTGACCGCTGCGACAATTGCCCGTGGGTCGCAAATCCGGGTCAGGAAGACGAGGAGGACCTCGACTTCGTGGGAGACGCCTGTGAATCTCATCCCGGCTGCGAGGAGAGGCAGACACCGCGGACCTTGGCATTCTTCGATATTTCGGTGTCGGGGTTCTGCTGCGTGCCAACCCTGGTCCGCTCGAGCGACGGCGACGGAGACCTCCTCGACGTCCTGAGCTGCGCGGACCTCAGCGCCCCGCTGACGGCCGAGAACTGCACCGCTCTCCTTGCCCAGAATCCCGAAGCGCCCGAACACAGCCTGGCCGTGCGCGAGACATGCACGACCGATGACTGCACGGCCTTGCCTGCAGAGGTCGCCGCCCGGGTGGGTGTCTTGTTGCTTCCTCCCGGGTGCGATGCTGCTCTGGCGGCGGCCGGCATGAGCGTACTCGACAACCTGCAAACCGGGGGACTCGCAGCCGGGGCTGATGCGCGACAGGAGTGGTCTCGGGCGTGCTTGATGCCCCCCCGGGACACCGACTTCGATGGACCCGGCGACAGCTGCGACAATTGCCCGTTGGTCCCCGACCCCACGCTCGAGACCTACGTCGACGACGAGGGCGTGCACTGGCCCAATGACGGCGCCGTCTGCAACGGCGACTTTCTCTGCCACTAGAAGGCGGCGGAGATGAGCCGAAACGACTGACAGCGGGCCCAGTCAGTTCATTGGGAACACAGGAGGGCACAGGTACGTCTACGTCACCGATGCGACCCGCGGCACGTGCTGTCTTGGCTCTTGGGATCTTCGTCGGTTGTGCGCCGCAGGGCGAGAGCGAGGCCCCGGTCGCGAAGGCGGCCTCGGTAGCGCCGACCGAGACGGACGATGCGACAGCGGAGGTCTCGGTGCACGATGCGCCCGAGGCTGGGCCGGAGCAGCCCGACCCGATCGTATTGATCGACGATCCGCAGACGTTGGACTCGCTGGGCCTGGGCTTCGGTCCGACGGTGATGGGAGTGGATGCGACGGACACGTTGGCGCTTCGCAAGTCGCGTCGCTTTCGAGAGCTGGCGTCGCGGATCCGCGAGTTCGACATGCCGGGCTGGTGGCTGCGCAGCTCGAGGACGGAGCTGCAGCTCAGTGCGGTGGTCAACCGCCTGGACCGGCAGGACATGCTGCCCGGAACCTGCGGGGAGACGCGGTTGGTGTACCGGGTGGTTCACCACACCAAGTCGGGCGAGACAAAGACGTTGCCGGCGGCGCTGAACGTGTTGTTCGTGCAGCACGATCCGGGGCAGGGGTGCCAGAGCGTGGCGCAGTCGTGGCGGGTGGAGGACGCGGCGGCGCTCGCGAAGGACGGCGGTCCGCTCAGCGAGGCGGCGCTGTCGTTCGACAACGTGCGGGCGGTCGAGTCCAACGTACAGGGCGACTTTCGCGGCCGGCCGCGCAACGTGCTGAAGATCCACCTCGCGGCCGAGGACCCGCGGTGGGACCGAGCCTCTTGGAAGACCGGTGTGCTCGAGTTCAGCCCCGACACGATGTACAAGGGCCGCGGTTGGGAGCGAGTGACCGAGCTGATCAGCCAGCCCGCGATGCGGGAAGCCATCGCCCAGGGCACGGCGACGACGCAGGACCGCGGGATCCGGTATCCCGAGTGGGACGAGACCGGGCACGACGGCTTTGGGCGGGCGGCCTCGCTGCTGCCTGAGGATGGAGACTACGCACCGTTCGAGGACAAGGCTGCGTTCTTGAACCGCGCGCGGTCACTGACCTGCGGGGGGTGCCACGACACGCGGGCAGTCGAAGGGTTCCATGTGGCGAATGGGGCCTCGGCGCACCTGGTGGACGAGACGGCTTGGCGCCGGGCGTACGTCACGGCGGTGGCGCAGGGGCGTGAGCCGAATCGGGTTCGTTTGTCGGTGTACGGAGAGGACTGAGCGGCCCGCTCGACGACCCACGTCCTTGGTATCCTCGCCCAGATGACGGGGCCGAGTGACGAAGAGCTACTCGCGGCGTGGGGTGCTGGCGACGACAGCGCTGCGGCCGAACTCATCAACCGCCACTTCGAGGACCTCTACCGGTTCTTCGCTGGCAAGGTGGGAGACGAAGCCGAAGAGTTGATCCAGGTGACGCTCGTGGGCTGTCTCGACAACCGGGCGAAGCTGTCCGAGATCCGCAGCTTCCGTGCCTATCTGTTTGGCGTGGCCCGCAACCGCCTGTTCGACTACTTTCGCGGACGACAGAAGGCGGAATCGGTGGACCCGTTGGCGTCATCCCTTGCCGATCTGCAGACGCCGGCGAGCGAACGTGTCGCCCGGAATGAACAAGAACGCTTCGTGCTGGAAGCGCTTCGGCGGATCCCGCTCGAGTCGCAGCTGCTCATCGAGCTCTACTACTGGCAGTCGCTCAGTGGCCCCGAGCTGGCGCAGGTGTTCGAGATCCCAGAGGGCACGTTGCGCGGGCGGCTGCGACGCGCCAAGACCCTGCTGCGCGAGCAGGTCGCTCAGGTGGCCCAGGCCGGTGTTGCCCTCGACGACACGCTGACCCGCCTGGCGGACTGGAAGCACAGTCCCGCTGCTCCATGATCGAGTGGACGATCGACGCTTGAGTCGGCTCAGGCACTTTTTTCCGATTAATCGTGTTCGTCGGTGATCGAACGGAGGCCTCGCTCGCCGTACTCAGCATGGCCCGCTCCTCCAACCCCCTCCCGACCCGTTTCACCGTCGCTCTGCTTGCGCTGTCGACGCTCTCCCCGGCTGCAGGGTGTGCCGCCTACAACAAGACCATGGGCGCGGTGATGCGGAACTCCAACGTCATCGAAGGTCACGTCGAGGCGACGAACACCATGTCGGTGCCGGTTTGCAAGATCACCCTCAGCCCCAACGGCGGAGAACCCAGAGACAGAGACGACCTCAATGGTGACGTTCTTGCCCCGGGGCAATCCGCACAGGTCGACATTCCAACGATCGGCGACCCCATGGACCTCGAGGCCCCTCAACCCGAGGCCTGGGACATTGCGGTCTTTGGCTGCAAAGAAGGCCCCGTCGGGATTGTGGATCCGGGGACCGTGCTCGTGTCGTACGACGCGATGCCCCTGGAGAAGGACGGGACGCTCACGATTCGCTAGCAGCCCGTGGTGAAACCCGACACGACGTCTCACGCGATCCGCCGCGCCGTGTTTCACCACGGACTGCTAGTCGCCAAGCCAATCGCTCACGCGCTCGGCATCCTCTTCCCACTGCGCACCCATCTCCTTGAATCCGTCTCGAGCCTGCTCGGCCAGCGAGCGGGCCCGCTCGGGCTCTCGTTTGGCGGTGGTCAGGGCCTGGGACAGCAGCCACGCGTACTGGGCCTCAAACCTCGTCTTGGTTCCGCCCGCGCTTTGGATCGCCCACACTCGCTCGGCTTCCGAGAGCGCCTCCGCTGCGTCTCCACGGTCGAGCAACAGCGTGGCCAGTGCGTAGCGAGACTGTGCGACGTCGAGATGGTCGGCGCCCAGGACTCGCATCCGGCCCTCCACGATTTCGCGAAGCTCGTTCTCCTGGGCGAGACCGTTGCGGCCGTGTTTGACCTGGCAGCGGACGCGGTGGCTTCGGATCGCCAGCGCGTTGGCGTGGCCGGCTCCGAGGTTCTCGCGCGTGTTGGCGAGAGCAGCTTCGTACGCAGCGTCGGAGCGCTCGAGGTCCCCAAGACTGCAGTGGATGTTTGCGAGATTGGTCAGAGTCATTCCCACGTTGGGATGCTTGGGCCCCAGTGCCTCGCGCTGAAGCTCCAGGACGCGTTCGAACTCGTCTCGGCCGGCTTCGAGTTTCCCTTCGGCCTGCAGCGTCGAGGCGTAGTTGTAGCGGGCCTGCGCGACGTCGGGGTGGTCGGGGCCGAGCGCGGTCTCGTACGCGACGACGGCGCGGAGAAAGAGCGGGCGAGCCTCCGCGTGGCGTCCTTGCAGGATCAACGCGAGGCCCACGTTGCTCCACACCGTGACCGTATTCAGATGGTCGGGACCCAGGGCCTCCTCCGTCGTGGTCGCGGCTCGGCGAAAGACCGCTTCCGCCTCCTCGTACCGGCCTTGGCCGAAGACCGCGAGCCCGAGGATGGTCCCAATCCCTGCCGCATCGGGATGCTCAGGCCCGAGCGCTCCTTCGAACTCGAGGACCGCCGCGCGCAGCTCGACCTCCGCCTGCGCATGCTCGCCGCGCGAGTACAAGTACTCGCCGAGCTTGGCCCGAATCTTTGCGCGGCTCCCCGCCGCCATTTCAGTGGCGTTGTCGGCATTCGCAAGCGCGCGCCGTGCCTCCGCGATCGCGTCATCGTAGCGTCCTGCCCGCTGGAACAGCTCGGCAACGTTGATCTGCAGGGAGGCGAGGCGATCTGGTTCGCCCTGGGCCAGGCCTTCGGCAACGTCGAGGTAGCGCAGCCCCTGCTCGACCTCGCCGAGGCGTTGCCCGACGACGAGCACCAGCAGGGCCGACGCTTCGAACGCGTGGTCGCGCTGACTCCACGTGGATGCGGACTTCAACGCTGTGCGGAGCGCCGCCTCGGACCCTGCGTAGTCCGAGAGGCGCTCACGAACCATGCCGTCGTACAGGGCCAGCTCGGTCTGGATGGGCCCGTATTGGGTGTTCGCCAACGCCTCACGCGCGGCCTCCACGGACTGCGTCGCGCTGTCGAACCGACCGGCGAGCTGCTCGGCGTTGGCATCGGCGAGGAAGGCTCGGGCTCGATCGACTGCGTCCGCCTCCGCCGGTGGCGGGGCTTGAACACCATCCATCAGTGCCCCCAGGTCTTCACACCTCGCCAGCGGTGGCAGGCTGCCGACAATGTCGTGAGCGCCCCGCACGACGTCCGCGTCCGCGCTCGCGAGGACCTTCGCGACCGCCGACAGGTCGACGCGAGCCTGCTGCAAGCACGTCATCCGCATGTCCATCACAGCCGGTGGTTGGTCGCCATGGACGCGGGTGGCTTCGCACGTCTCACGTGCCATCGACACCCAGTCGGCGGCGTAGCCATCGAGGTTGGAGCGGGCGCGGGTCCAGGCTGCATCTGCGTACGATGGCCCAACCGCGCGAAACGCCGCCTCCACGCCTGCGCGGGTTGTGTCGTCCCATGCGCCTTCCAGCCGAATAGAGGGATCGCCACACGGTGGATCCGGCGCGGGGTCGGCCACAGACCAGCTGACCAAGGCCGCCGCCGCGACACCCGTGCCCGCCGCAATCCATGGCCACCGGCGGTGGGTCGCAGTTGCGGACGAGAGCGCGTCGAGAAGCGCGCGCATGCTCGGCCAACGCTCGGCCGGATCGGGGCAGAGGCCGCGACGCAACGCCTGCACGATGCGGCGGGAAGCGGTCGGCGTGGGCCACTGGGCGGGACCGCTGAGCTTGGCCTCGAGCAGAGCCTTCGGGCCCCCGAACCTTCCGTTCGTGGCGAGCGGATGGCGGCCGAGGACAGCTTCCCACGCCGTCAGGCAGAAGCTGTACTGGTCACTGAGTGCATCTGCTCGGCGCCCGTCGTGTTGCTCGGGTGCCATGTATGCCGGCGTGCCCACGACCGTTCCGGTCTGCGTCACGGTGGCTTCGAGATCGTCGGCATCTGGCGTGACGCTGGACTCCGCCGCAACGTGTGCCACGCCGAAGTCCGTGACGCGGGCCCGGCCATCGACACCCACCATCACGTTGCTCGGTTTGAAATCACGATGTGTCAGCCCGCGGGCGTGGGCTTCGACCAGCCCTCGTCCCGCGGCGATCACCATGTCGATGACCGCCTTGGCGGGGTGTTCTTCGTCCAGCCAGCGGTCCAGCGTCGTCCCGTCGATGTACTCCATCGCCAAGAACACCGTGCCGTCGGTTTCTCCGACCTCGTGCACTGCCACCACGTTGGGGTGGGACAAACGCGCCAACGCCCGCGCCTCCTGGAGGAGCCGTGCCTGAGCTTGCCCGCCTTCCCGCCGCAACAGCTTGAGTGCCACCCGCCGGTCGAGTTGTGGATCGAGGGCCGCGTAGACCACGCCGTGCGCGCCCTCGCCCAACTTCTCGAGCACGGCGAACCGCCCGATGCGAGGTGCCGGCGACTCGACCTTGGCCAATCGGCGCAGCAGGTTTGCCCGCGCGATGTTTCGAGCGACCGGATCCGCCACCTGCGGGCGCGGAGGCGGGACGGTGCTCATCACCCATCACGGACGAGAGGAATGGGCGCAGGTTGCATTCGGGGGTGGGATCAGCCGGTGGTCGAGCCGCTATCGCCGCCCGTACCGACGGGGTATTGGCCTCGCGTCGACGAGCGACCACGATCCGAGCGCGGTCGTGCCAATCGTCCGCCTGGCTTCATGCGTCGCGATGCGGCGAAAGGCCGAGCCACTCACGCCACCTCTGGGCGGGCACTCCATCGGCGTCGAGTCCGGCCGAGGCGGTGGGGCAGAACATGATCCACTGCCAGTCCTCCGCACCGACGCACGCCAGACGGGTCGATCGATCCATATAGTCGATGAAGGAGGCCCCGAGGACGTAGCCGTGTCCATCCCCGTCTTCGTGGCTGAGGTAGACGACAGATTCGCGTCCGCCCTCGGTGTCAAACCCGATGCTGTCTCCGTTGGAGACCGTGTACCAGCCAAGCTTCTGGTGCCACACACGATCGTAGGGGTCGTCCGGATTTGGGAAACACTCCTTCACCCAGCTCTGGCGGAGTTCACCACCCCCGGGAAGTTGCCGGCAGCACCGCCGGCGGTAGGGTCCCGGATGATGGGAACGACGCGCTCGGCAGATCGCCTCGGAGGTCTGATCGCTCGATTGTTGGGGGTATTCCTGGTGCTGGGAGGGCTCGGGGAACTCATCGGGGCCGTGGGACATTCACGGGTCAACGAGGTGCTCGCGGTCCTTCACGCTGATGGGGTCGTCCGCGCGTGGGTCGGACTGCAGGCGGTCATGAGCATCGGGGTGGGCTTGGAGCTCTTGCGCTCGGCGAAGGGGCTGACGCACCGAGAGGCGATCTCGATACGGCGGGGCCGCGGATGCGTCGTCACGTTCTTGGGACTCATCGCCGTCAGTCAACTCCTGCTCGCTTGGCGTCTGTATCCGCGACTACTCGAAGCGCCACCGCCCGAGCCGTTTCCGGGTTTCTGGGTGCTCTCGATGGCGTTCGCGCCTTTGGGTCCCGCCTTGATGGCGGCGGTCTTGTTGTTTCGCCTGCGGCGCCAGGAGAGGACGTAGGCGGAAGCTCGTCGGGGGTCGGTTGAATGCTCGCGGATTCGCGACGTCCGACATCCGCCATGCCAGGATCTCGAGTCTGCTCCTGGTGCATCGCGACGCGAAGCGAGCGCGATGGAGCGGATGGCATCGAGATCTCGATAGACTGGATCGATCCGGACACCGGTCGCTGATTCTGCAGGTCAGGCGGACCCGCTTCCTCCCCGCTAGAACCGGCCGCCCCAAGTGAGGCCTCCGCCTCCGCGAAGTGTGAGCGGCCGCAGATACCGAGGGGGGAATGCCGACACCTGACCGTCGCGATAGCGTTGGGTCGCGTCGACCATGGTGACTGGCTGCGTCAGGATCATGCTCTGGCCTACGGTCATGCCCACCGCAGCCTGCCGAATACCCGAGACCGGGCGATCGAGTGCGACACCGAGGATCACACCGACGCCGACGTTGTAGACGAGGGCGCCCAGATGAAGGATGAGCGAGCGGCCGAAGGTTTCGGACTTCGCGCTGCGGTGCATGCCTGACTCGGCAAGCGCGAGCGCGCTGCAGGTGGACTGGCCGGAGCGCAGGGCCTTTTCGAGTTGGCGGTGTGATCGGATCACCTTGGGGATCGACACCGACCGCACCACGGTCCCGATCAATGCGGAACTCGCCCCGACGTAGAGGTCGCGACGCACCGGCCCGTCGAGCTGTGAGGCCGTTGTGAACAGTGCAATGGAGGCGGCGCCATACGCCGCTCCCCAGCTTGCTGCCCAAATTCGAGAGCGGTGGGCTCCAACCCGCATGGACGTGCGGATGAACTCGAGTCGCTGTTCGGCCGGGATGCGCGCGGTGAGGGGACCAGCTTCGAGTGCGGGGTCGACGGGGCAAGGCGCCGCGGAGGCGAGGTGGGGACAAGCGGTGAGGCTGAGGATGCCCGCGATGATCGAGGCTCCGCGCGCCGGGCTCGGTCGGTGACTCATCTCGTTGCGAGCTTTCCCGCGGACGCGCGCCGTGAGGCCATGCGTGCTCGCAGCTGTGCCGGCCGCACCCACTGCGGTTGCGCACCGGCGGCGATCGAGCGCTCGTGGGCACGGACCGCTTCGACCACCACCGCGTTGTACGGAGCCGACTTGCCGAGCGTCTGCGCGACATCGACGATCTCTCCGTTGAGATCATCGATCTCCGTCGCGCGGCCGGCTCGCAGATCGGCGAGGGTGCTGGTGATGGCGGTGGGACCGACAGGCGCGGTTGCCTTCACGAGCCACGTCGGCAGTCGCATGGACGCCGCCACCGCGCGCGCACCCAGTGGCCCCACGCGTGCGATGGGTCGTCCTGCAGCTGCCATGAGGCGCCGCCCTTCCAGCAGGCATTGGGAGAAACAAGCGCGAGCGTCGGAGTCCGCCAGCATCGCTACGATGCCAAGGCCGGTTGCGCCGCCGATGCCGTTATTGAGGTTGAGCAGAAGTTTCCCGGTGGCCACGGCCTCGATGTCGGAGCGGATCTCGGTTGGCAGGCCCGTCCGTCGCAACGCGGAGGCCATCGCTTCGAGCGCCCGGTTTGAGGCTGGCGTTTGCCCTTCGCCCAGGTACACCTTGCCGGGGACGGTTTCGGTCGTGGCCCCTCGAGGCCCGGTCACAACGTTGAAACCCACCACCGCGGCGATCACGTGTGACAGGTGGGTCCGTAGCCGCCCGGGGTTGCGCAGTCCGTTTTGCAAAGAGACGACCGGGACGCAGGGCGCAAGGACCTCGGCCAGGGTTTGCGCTGCCCCTTCTGTGTGGGCAGCCTTGACGCTGACCAGGCACAGCTCGACATCCGACAGCGCCGCGACATCGCTGGTGAGCACGAGGTCTTCGCCGCGACGGTGAATGCCGCCGCGAGCATCGACAGCGTGCTCGGGCGGCCCCGCCGCGACTCGCTCCGCCAGGTCGAGCAGGACCACCGGCAGCCCCGCGGCGGAGAGTCGGGTGCCGATGTGACCTCCAACCGCGCCCGCTCCGAACACGCCGATGCGTTTGCGCGCGTGGGTGGTCATTCCCTTGCCTCGGCGATCCGGGCCTTCGCGAGTTGCACCGCCGCGTCATGGGTCGTGATCGACGCCGACTCGGAGAGCTCGACGATTTCGTCGACCAGGTCTGCGATGACGCGTGTGCGTTCGCAGGACACGGCGAAGAGGTCGACATCACCGTCGCTTTCGAAGCTGTTGACCTCGACCGAGGCCGCGATCACGCCGCCGGCATTGAGCACGAAGTCGGGGGCATAGAAAATGCCACGCTCTGCCAAGGCCGCTGCATGCCGTGTTTCGTCGCGCAGCTGGTTGTTGGCGCCTCCTGCAATGACCTTCGCTTTGAGGCGCGGAATCGTGTCGTCGTCGAGAACGTCTCCCATCGCACAGGGGGAGAAGACGTCGACGTCGAGGTCGTAGATCTCGTCGAGCCCAACCCGGGTGGCGCCAAACTCGTCGAGGGCCCTTTGGCACGCGACATCGTCTGGATCGCAGACCCACAACTTCGCGCCCACGCGGGCGAGCTCTCGGCCGAGGTGATAGCCCACACCGCCCATGCCCTGGATCGCAACCTGGAGCCCGCTCAGGTCGTCTCGCTTCAGCGCGTGTTTGACCGCGGCCTCGAGGCCCACGAAGGTCCCGAACCCGGTGGCCGGAGAGGTATCGCTCGCGCGACCGACCACGTAGTCCGTTTCGCTCGCGATGACTTCCATGTCGGCGGGCGTGGAGCCCACGTCTTCGGCCACGATGTACTTGCCACCAAGACCCTCGATCGCGCGACCGAATGCCTGAAGCAACTCGGGAGTCTTTTCGGTCCGCGGGTCGGCCAGGATGACGCTCTTCGCACCACCACCAGGCAGGTTGGCCAGCGCAAGCTTGTAGCTCATCGCACGGGACAGACGCAGCACGTCCCGCAGCGCGGCCGCTTCGGTCGGGTAGGGGTGGATTCGACAACCTCCACCCGCGGTGCCGATCGGTCCTCCCCAGTGGATCGCGATGATCGCTCGCAGGCCCGCGTCAGGATCACATACGAAGCTGATCATCTCGTGGTCGTCGAAGACGGGGGATTCGAACACTGCCATTGCACAATGGTGGGGTCGAAATGGAGACGTGAACGTGAAAACTCTGCGGCAGGGTTGGTGGCGCTGAAGTCATCGAGCCGCCGCCTACAACGCTTTCGCGCTCGCCAAAACCGTGTCCCGGGCCACGCCGCACCTTCCAAACCGCGGGGGGCTCATGGAACGAAAAGATTGCCGCTTCCGAGGGACGAATCCATCCCCACACTCAGGAGAGGAGTCATCATGAAACTGCAAGTCGATCGAGAGTATGAAGGAGACATCCAGTCTGTGATCGAGCGCCTGCACGGCATGGAGTCGCGACTGCGCACGCGGTATCGGGCAGAGACCGGTTGGACCGACGAGTCGACGATGTCGATCGGTGGTCCTGGGGTGCGCGGCTCGGTCAACGTCGCCGGTCAAAAACTGCATGTGGAGCTGGAGCTGAGCCCGGTGCTCATGCCCCTGCGATCTCGAATCGAGAAGCTCCTTGGCAAGGAACTCGACCGGGTGGCGGTGGCTTGAGATGACACAGGGCAAGAGATTGCTCTTCACCACGGCTCGAATGCCCTACGCGGTCGATGAGATCCGGAAGCTGGGTCGGCGTGGTCATACCGTCCACGCGGCCGACACGTTCTGGAACGCACCGGGGCTTCACTCTCGCTGGGTCGAGCAGCGACACATCACGCCGTCGGTTCGCTTCGAGACTCCAGCGTTCCTCGACAGGATCGTCGAGATCGTGCGTGACTACGACATCGACACCGTGCTGCCGATGTTCGAGGAAGTGTTTTACCTCAAGCGCTACGCCGACGTGCTCGCGGATCGGGTCGAGGTCTTCGCGCCTTCGTTCTCCGCACTCGACCGGCTGCACGACAAGATCAAGTTCGTCGAACTGTGCCGAGAGATCGGTGTACGGACACCCGAGACCGTCGTGGCCTACGACGCAGCGCAGCTCAAGGATGCGGTCGGGGCTTTTCCGGAATACTTCGGCCGCCCCGCGCATTCGCGTGGAGGGGTGTACCTGCTCACCAACACGGGCCCGCTGGCAGGGGTGGTGCCGCTGGAGAAGTGCCGTCCGACGCAGAGCAATCCGTGGCTGGTACAGCCGTTCGTGCGGGGGTTGGACATCTGCACGTTCTCCGTCGCACGCAAGGGGAGGGTCGCGGCCCACGCCGCCTACGTGCACCCCAAGACGATCGAGTCGGCAGGCGGCATCGTCTACGAGTCGACGGTCGAGGAGGATGCATTCGCGGCCGTGGACAAGTTCGTGGAGGCGACGAACTTCGACGGTCAAGTGTCCTTCGACTTCCTGCGGACCGAGGCTGGGCTCAGTGCCGTGGAATGCAACCCGCGCCCCACGGCGGGACTCACCGTGATGCCGGCGGACATGCTCGACGAGGCGCTCTTCGGTCGGGTCTCGGCCAAGCCGCGGATCGCTCCGGCGGGCACACGCCGACACATCTTCTCGGCGTTGGTCCGGGACATGTTCCAGCACTGGCGCGGCATTCCCTCGGACTGGCGCGAGCTCGTTTCTGGTTCCGAAGACCTCTACGGGACCAAGGGCGATCGACTGCCAGGGCTGTATCAGATCCTCTCGCTGTCGCACGTCCTTCGCTACCGCAGACGAACTCCCGCCGCCGACCGAACCCGCAGCGATCTGCTTGCCGGGTACTTCTTCGACGTCAGCTGGGACGGCGAGCCGATGCCTCAACCGACGGCGCAGCGGGCAGCGGTGTAGCAGTCGCTCGCGCCAGGTATGCCTGGTGCTGGTCAACCAGGAACGCGCAGACGCCCTCGATGACGGGAGCAGATCTCGGCGACAAGAACACATCGAAGGCGTGCTGGGCTCCGCCGATCTCGGCGAAGAGCACCGGCGACTTCGACGTGTCGCGCAGGCGCTCCACGAACAGCCTCGCGTCCTCCAGAGGGGTCATGGTGTCGCGGTCGCCGTGGATGACGAAAAAGGGCGGGGCGCTCGCGTGGATTTGGTCGGTCGGCGAGCCCGCGTGGAACTTTTCGGGCTCCTCGTCGAAGAACGCTTTGATCAACACCGGGCCGATGAAGCCGTCCACATACTTGGCCTTGCGTGCGCCCAGCCGGTTGGTGAGGTCGAATACGGCGTACAGTGGAACGCAGGCTTGGACGCTGGTGTCCGCGGACTCGAAGTCTGGCTGGTACTCGGGCCGATTCGCGGTCAAGGCGAGCAGTGCAGCCAAGTGGCCGCCGGCCGAGCCGCCTGTCACCGCGATGAAGTTTGGGTCTACGCCAAAGTCTTCGGCATGCTCACGGATCCACGCGAGCGCTGCCTTGAGGTCGACGAGCTGATCGGGAAACGTCGCGCCTGGGCTCAAGCGGTAGTTGACGTTGAAGCCAACCCAACCTTGCTGACATAGGTGCACGAGCAGCGGGATGCCTTGTTCACGCTTGTCGCCCATGACCCAAGCCCCTCCGTGAACCTGCACGATTGCGGGCCGAAGGTGACGGCGACCGTCGGGCGTGTAGACGTCGAGCTCGAGTTCGCGGCCTGCCACTCGCCGATAGACGATGTCCTTGCTGCGACGCGCCCGCGCTTCGGCGATGGGAAAGGGGATGAGAAGGCTTCGCCACGGAAAACGGTGGGCTGGCTCGCGAATCGCCGCTCGTGAGAGCGCACGATGCACGACCCCGCGGGCTCGCCGGCCCTCGATGATCAGCCCGGCGAGTCCGCCCCACGACAGTACGCTCAGGCCCAATCCCGCCCAGCCAGGCCAAGCCTCCATTGCGCCTAGTTCCCAGAAGAGCCAGGTCGCTAGGGCCTGCCATACCAGGTGGTGCGCGGCGAGCTCCATCGTGAGCCACGAGAACAGGAAGCTCGGGACGAAGAAACGCCGGTGATCGCCCATCGGCCAGAATGCGTTCGCCGTGAAGGCGGCGCCCACGGAGGTCACGACAAGGAAGATCCAAGGAATCAAGGTGGCCCCCAGCAGGTCGCAGGATGCAACCGGATCAAACTTGAGCACGATGCGGGGGTTGGCAACGCGCAAGCCTTGCGACTCCCGGGCGCTGGGGAGGCAAATGCGTCAGCAGTGGTGGGCCGCGCCTTCACTCCCCCGCGCGCTGGGGCAGTCGAAGCAGGCGGTCACCGTGCGCGGACTTGGCGGACTTCGAGCATCTCTTGGGTGATCGACTCCTGGCGGAGCTTGCGGACCTCTCGCTCTTGTTCGCCGATCTTGCGGTCCGCCGCATCGTGGGCGCGACTCATGGCCCGCCATCGCGCCTCGGCTTCACTGGTCGCGGCGCGGGTGAGAGCGCAGCAAAGCCGTGCGTGCCACAGCAGCGCAGCGGCTTCTTCACGGAGTCCCTGCTGGGGCGTGAGCGCAGCGAGGTTGCGATACGGCAGCGCGGGTTCGGGCCGCGGGGCGGCGTTCCACACCGAGGTGCGCGGAGCCCCGTCGGGCTCGACCGACGAGGTCACCACGATGCGGAGCCGGGTTTTCGTGGGGTCGACGCCCGACAGCAAGCCGACCTCGGCTGCGGTGGACTCGACGGCCTCGAACGAGGATGGCACCGACAGACCCAGGGCCTGCTCGAAGCTCGGATCGTCACGCAACTCGGTCGCCAACCGCTCTCCGACCACGATCCGGAGCTCGTCGGGCAGGAACGCCTCGCATCTGAGGGTGTCCGCCACCCGGGCGTTGAGCGGCCCGCACAGACCGAGGTCGGTCCCGATCGCCACGGTAATCCGCGGTCCGTCGATCACCGAAGCACCAACGTGTTCGGCGATGCGAACACACCAAGCCTGGTGGGCCTCGACGCGGCGCTGGTGCTCCGCCCAGTGCAGGGCTTGAGTCGCGGCAAGTGTCCTGGAGGCCCGCGCGATGCCTCGAAAGCTTCGCCATGCGTTGAGCCGCAGCTCCATGCGCCGCGCCGAGGTCACGGTGCAGCCTCGTCTTCGCCGTGGTCCGCGGATGGTGGGTCGACGATGCGCCGTACGACCTCGCGAAGACCCTCGAGGTCTTCTCCGTTCAGCGCGCCGTCGTCGATGCTCGCGGCCCGAAATCGAGGTTCGGCGACGATCGCTCGGCACCAGGCATCGACTCGAGGCCCGACGTCGTCGAGCGGGGTGCCGACCAGTCCTGTAGAGTCGGCGATCAGCAAGCGCGCGACGGTCTGCGACCACGAGCGTGTGACGCCGCGTTCTTGCGCCAACAGCTGCCGAACGCGTCGCCCCCAATCCACGACCGCCTGCGACGAAGCCTCCAGTCGGGTGCCGAACCGGGCGAATGACTCCAGCTCCAGAAACTGGGCGTATCGGTTCTTGAAGCTTCCGGCCAGCTTGCGGACCACCAATGGCTGGGCCTTGCCACCGACGCGGGAGACGGAGAGCGCGACGTCGACCGCGGGTGTGAGCCCAGATGCCAGCAAGTCGGTGTCGAGTCGGATCTGCCCATCGGTGATCGACACGATGTTGGTGGGCACGTAGGCGGTGAGGTCTCCGGATTGGGTCTCCACCAACGGGAACGCGGTCAGCGAACCTCCCCCATGGCTCTGGCTGAACTGGGTGGCACGTTCGAGCAGGCGGGCGTGGGCGTAGAACACATCCACCGGGTGGGCTTCTCTGCCGACGGGGCGGCCCAGCAGCAGTGCGAGTGAGCGGTGGATGTCGGCGTGGATCGTGAGGTCGTCGTAGACCACGACGACGTCACGTCCACTGAGCGCGAGCTCCTCGGCCATGGAGCACGCCGCGTAGGGCGTGAGGTGAACCATGCCGGGGGGGTCGTCGGCATCGGAGACCACGGCAAAACCGTGTCGAAAGAAGCCCCGGGCGCGGAGCCACTCGAGGTTGGCCGCCGTCTCGCTCCCGCGGCGGCCAATCGCGACATACACCCCGATGATCTCGGAGTCGCACGAGGCCAGGATGTCGAGGCCGAGCTCCGTCTTGCCCGTCGAGCGGTCACCGATGACCAGCTGTCGTTGCCCCAGGCCGATCGGGATCATGGTGTCGAGGGTGAATACGCCGGTGCGCAGGGGCCGATGCACAGGCTCGCGATCGAGGAGAGGGGCGGGTCTGGGGTGTACACGTACGCGCCGACGCAGGGCAGGCTGCTCGGCTCCGTCGATCGCTCGTCCGAGGGGGTCGAGGACCCGGCCGACCAGGTCGGCACCGACCGGGACGTCGAGGACCCGGCCCGAGCGGCGCACGGTGTCTCCGGCTCGAACCCGGCTGGGGCGGCCCAACAAGACGACCCGGACCTCCTCTTCGGTGAGGTCCTCGGCGATGCCATCCACGCCGCCGACGTCGAGCAGCTCCCCCGCAAAAGGGCGGTCCAGCCCGACGACCCTCGCGACGCCGTCGCCGACCGCGAGAACGTGTCCGACCCGGGAGTGCACGTCGAGCGGCTCGAGCTCGATGAGGTGTTCCCGAAGTTCGTCGAGGACATCTTCGGCGGTTGCACGCATGCGGGAGTCGAGTTCACTCATGCATCACCCCGCGCGAACGACTCGGCGCTCGTACCATTGCTGAAGGCTCGACGATGCGCTGGCCTCCACCTCGTGCCCGGCGATCTGCAGCCGTACGCCTGCGACGATCTCGGGATCGACCTGCACCGAGAACCGAAACCGCGGGTCGAGAATGCCGCGGAGCTCCTCGGTGAGTTCGTCGGGATCCGCGTCCGAGCCAACGTGGATCGCAATCGGTTCCTCGGAAGTCGCGTGACCCTCGTCGAGCAATCCCTGCAGCGTACGTCCCGCGCGGCGAGCATAGGATCGGGCGACGCTGGGCGTGCCCATGTGGCGGACGACGCAGGTGGCGGCGTCTACGGCGAGGGCGAACACCTCGAGGCGGAGCTCCTGCAACGCCCTGGCTCGCGCGAGGTCGCATTCTTCGGTGGTGGCGGCGACCAATGCCTTGGACCGCTCACGGCTGGCCTCGATGATTTCTCCGGCTCGTCGTTCGGCGTCGGCCATTGCAGCCTCGGTCTTCGACTTCATCTCCGCCTCCAACGCCCCTCGTTTGGACTCGTACGCCTCTTGCTGCGCAGTGGCTGCGGCCTCCCGGGCCTCCATCTCGGTGTGTTGTGCCTCGATCAGATTGCGCCGGTCCTCGATTGCCGTGGCGATCGGCCGAAACAGGAATCGCCGCAGGATCAACACGAGGACCGCGAAGTTGAGGGCCTCGAAGGCCACGACTGTCCAGTCGATCTCCATGGGGGGCGGGCTCTACGGAGGGCTGCCTAGAGCAGCGGGTTGGCGAACAACAGCACCAGGGCGATGACCAGACAGTAGATGGCGGTGGACTCGACCATCGCCATGCCGACGAACAGAGTGCGAGAGATCGTCGACGACGACTCGGGCTGTCGGGCGATGGCATCGAGCGCGGCGGTCACCGCTCGTCCCTGGGCCAGCGCCGGGGCGATGCTGCCCCCTGCGACCGCCAGACCCGCGACGAGGATCGAGATTGCGGAGAGGATTGTTTGGCTATCCATCTTGCGGCTCCTCGAGGTTTTTCTCGCCGACCTCGACGGCGGCCGCGATGTAGACCGCAGCGAGCACTCCAAAGATGTAGGCCTGCACGAGGCCAGTCAGAACACCGAGCATGAGCAGAGGGACCGGAACGAGTACGCCTGCGACGAGCAAGAGGATCGCACCGACCATCTGGCCGCTCATCATGTTGCCGAACAGGCGAATCGCGAGCGCGAGGGTTCGTGTTAGCTCGCCGATGATGTTCATCGGGAACAGGACCGGGTGCGGCTCCAGGTACTTGTGGAAGTAGCCCTTGAACCCGAGCTTTCGTATGCCGAAGTAGGGCACCGCCAAGAACACGATCAGCGCCAAGGCAACCGTCGTGGAGAGGTCGGCCGTGGGAGGCCGGACGACGGGCACGAGACTGAGCAGGTTGGCGACGGCGATGAACGCGATGAGGGTGCCGATGAGCGGTACGTAGGGGTCTGGGTCATCGCCGAACACGCCCTCGATCGTGCCGCGAATCCACCCGACGTAGGTCTCGAGCGCGGTCTGCCACCGACTGATGCCGTGCGCGCGCAGGAGTCGGGAAGTGACCCCCAGGACGACGGCGAACACCAGGGTGAGCGCGGCGGAGACCACAATGGTGTCGGGGATCCGCAGCCCCCACAACTCCAATACGAAGACCGGACTCATGAGGTTTGCTCCCTCGGCCACCGGGCACGCACAGTGCGATGACTGACCGTGAATCCGACCAGGCCCGCCAGCACCGAGGCCGTACCGATCGAAGCGAGCGCGGCGATGGGAAGCGCGACGGCGAGCACGCGCACGGGCATGAGGGCGACCACGAACGTGCCTTTGCGCGATTCGACCGTGTGGCGTGCGGCCCTCCACGACAACGCGAGGTGCATGAGCCCCGCCAGTAGACCCACCAGCAGGCCCAACCCGATCTGCAGAACCATCGTCATCGAACCTTTCGAACCTCGGACCAAAGCGCATACCCGCCGGTCGCGATCCCGACCGTGAGCAGCGCGAGCGCCCATGTGATGCCCGTGCCGAGCCAGCGGTCAATCGCATGGCCGAGCAGTGCTCCGCCTGCGATCGGAAGCGCGATCATCCAGCCCAGCGTGCCCACCCGAGCCACTTGCGCCCACAGGCTGCTGCGGTGCTCCGCCTTGGCTTTCTTGTGCCGCTGGTCTTGTCGGGAGATTCGGTCGGCGAGCTCGTCGGGGTTCATGGCTGACCTCCTCGTCGCAGACCGACCAGTGCCCGTTGGGCGGCCTTTTCGTGCCGCATGGCCAGCGCTCGGGCCTCTTCTTCGGCGGTTCGTCGCAGCTCACGGCGGGCCCGCACGCCGTCGGCCAGGGCCGCAAGGTCGGACGCAGCCGTGGCCCAGGGGGTGACCAGCCGAAACCCATCGCGGTCCATGCAGGCCAGGCCGCCCTCGGTCGCTACGAACCGCTCGTCGCCATCACTGAACGTGATCTCGATCGGGCCGGGTACGAATCGCACGAGTGCAGGTTCGTGGCGGGGCTGAAATCCCCGAGCACCGTCGGTCGCCTCGATGCGGACGTGCACGACGCTTGAGAAGGTCTCGACCCAACCCGGACTGACAACATGGACCTGCATGACGTGCATCAGGGGTCGGCCTCCTCGCCCCGGGTTGGGAGTCTTCCGCGCATGTAGAGGGTCGGTTCGGGCATGTGGTCGCATGCCCCGGCCATGATCGCTTCGCAACCGTCGAGCGCGTCGGCGGTGGAAACATAGACCCCGGGTTGTCCGGTGAAGCTTTCGGTGACCGCCATCGGTTGGGTGAGGAACCGACGCAACCGGCGAGCTCGGATGACCGCCTTGCGATCGGTTGGCGACAGCTCGTCCAGCCCCATCAACGCGATGATGTCGCGTAGTTCCTCGTACTTCGCGAGGAGCTTGCGTGCCTGCGCGGCGAGACGGGCGTGTCGCGGACCCACGACCTCGGGCACGAGCAACGTGGAGCTGCTTCGGAGCGGATCCACGGCGGGATACAGCCCCTCGGAGGCTGCCTCCCGCGACAGCACCAGCGAGGCGTCGAGGTGCTTGAACAGCTCGGAGACGGCGGGGTCGGTAATGTCGTCGGCCGGGACGTAGATCGCCTGGAGGCTGGTGATCGCGGCCTGCCGTGTGGACGCGATGCGCTCTTCGAGCTCGGCCACCTCGGCGGCCATCGTGGGCTGATAGCCGACGCGGGAGGGCGGACGGCCAAGCATGCCGCTGACCTCGTTGCCGGCCTGCACAAACCGAAATACGTTGTCCATGAACAGCAGGACGTCTTGGCGCCCCTCGTCGCGAAACCACTCGGCGACGGTGAGCGCGGCGAGGGCGGTCCGAAAGCGGATGCCCGGTGTCTCCCCCATCTGTCCATAGACGAGCACCGACGAGTCGAGGACGCCGGAGCCCTGCATGTCGAGCCACAGCTCTCGGGCCTCGCGAGAACGCTCGCCAATGCCGGCGAACACGGTGGCGCCGCGGTGGTGATGCACGGTGTTGTGCATCAGCTCCATCATCAAGACCGTCTTGCCGACCCCGGCCCCTCCGAACAAACCCGTGTTGCCTCCGCGCGGCAGGGGGCAGAGCACATCGATGATCTTGAGGCCGGTCTCGAACACACCCCGAACAGGGACCCGCTCGACCAGCGATCGTGACCGACGCACGATCGGCCACGTCGGGCCCTCGGGGCGGGGTTTGCCGTCCAGCGGATTCCCTCGCATGTCGAGCACACGCCCGCGGAGGTGCTCGCCGACGGGCATCTGCAGGCCGCCCACGTTGGCGGACACGGTGCTGCCCAGGGCGAGACCGTCGGTGTCTGCGAGGGCGATCGCGCGGACCCGGTCCGAGGCCGCGTGCCCCACGATCTCCATCGTCACCGCGTCTCCACGGACATTCTCCGCCATGAGGGCGGCACCGATCGGGGGGAGCTCGCGCCCTTCGCTGATGTCGAAGCGAACTTCGACGACAGGACCTCCAATGGCGACGAGCTCCGCCTTCACGGCGACTGACCCTCGCCAAGAGTGCTGCGTTCGTCGACGTAGCTCACCAACCCGGCCAGCGTGCGAACCTTGCCATAGTCCACTTCGGGGACGGAGACGCCCAGCTGTTCTTGGATTCCCACGAGGACCTTGAGGAAGTCCATCGAGTCGATGTCGAGCTCGTCCCGCAGGTCGGCGTCATCGGCAACATCGTCGGTCTCCACGTCGGGAGCCACGTCTTCGATGATGGTCAGGATCGTCTGTCTCGTGCTCATGTGAATCACAGTGTTTGTGGGTCTTGCAGGCAGCGCCCGACCCGGTGCAGGAAGCGGGCACCGAGATGGCCGTTGGTGACGCGATGGTCGGCGGCCAAGCTAGCCTCGACTACGCGGCGAACCGCCACCTGGTCGTTCACAACCCAGGGCCGCTGGGCGACGGTGCCAAACCCGACCAGCGCTACCTGTGGGGGAAAGATGATTCCGTGCACAACGTCGACGCCGCGGTCGCCCAGGCTGGTGATCGTCAGCGCGCCGTCGCTCATCTCCGACGAGCGAAGGCCGCCCTTTCGCGTGCGCTCGGTGAGGCCGCGGATCCTGGACCACAGCTCGGGCAGCGAGCCCTGGTCTGCGTCTCGGATCGTCGGGTTGAGCAGACCTCCCCCGCGCAGCGACACCGCCAGGCCGATGTGGATGCCCTTTGCGGGCTCGAAGCGGCCGTCGAGGTATTGGCCGCCAAGGTCGGGATACTTGGCCAACGCTCGGGCCACCGCCCGGACGTGCAAGGTCACAGGAAGCATACGCTCGAGGATCGAACGGCTTGCATTGTGAGCTTCGAGCCATTGCAACGCCGGCTCGAGGTCGATGGAGTGCTGCAGTGCGTACTGCGGGATCTCGCGATGGGCTCGCTCCATCGCGGCGGCGATCGCCTCTCGCATGCCCGAACCGGTCGGCTTCGAGGCGGCGGCGCGCTCGATGTCCTCACCCGTGACCGAACCGCCGGGTCCGGTGCCGGCGATCGTGGCCGGGTCGACGCCGAGCTCGGCGGCTCGACGCTTGGCCCGGGGC
>OJGU01000179.1_pt1 | contig 42450 bp, 31 predicted proteins | sample 1594741 | NCBI WGS metagenome assembly OJGU01 (sample SAMN05416841, study PRJEB24817) | seawater metagenome | isolation source: Sea water | place: Canada:Atlantic | collected 2013-07 | reverse complement strand
ATCTACACTAGATCGCTCGTCGGCAGCGTCAGATGTGTATAAGAGACAGCCATGGCAAAATATCGAAGATGCCGAAGTTCCATTAGGTATAACCAAAACGAATAGCGAACCCAAAAACAAGTTATTAGCCAAAGTTTCCTCCCCCACCCATAGTAGGACTATGAGAAACGAACTCGCCCCGCCGACGCAAACACGAACGATTGCCACCAAACGTCCCGCTAACGAGCGGGGCTCGGCAGAGCATGGTTGGCTCCATGCGAAATTCACTTTTTCATTCGGAGACTATTTCAATCCCGATCATATGGGATTTCAAGCCCTCCGAGTGATAAACAACGACACCATTGAGCCGGGTGGAGGCTTTCCCCTGCACCCCCATCGGGACATGGAAATTTTCACCTACGTGATCAGCGGAAGACTACAGCATAGGGACAGCCTGGGGAACGGATCCATCATCAGCGCAGGGAATCTTCAATACATGAGCGCAGGGTCTGGAATACAACACAGCGAATACAACCCCTCAACAACGACCCCCACCCATCTCTATCAGATATGGCTAAAACCGAAGCAACGAGGCGGCAATCCTCGCTATGCGGAGAAACCACTCAAAGACAAAAAGGAAAGAAACACCCTCCAACTTCTCTTTTCTCCTGACGGCAGAGACCGTTCAACCGCCATCCGGCAAAACGCATCGATCTATTTTGCCGAGATCGACGCAGGAAAAACGGTCACAATCCCAACGTCTAAAACACAAGCACATGCCTGGATCCAATTGATCGACGGGGAACTCGATGTCATGGACACCCAGCTTGAAAAGGCCGACGGATTGCAACTTGAACAAGCGCCCCAAGAAATCGCCCTCAGCGCAAAGCGCCCGACAACGATTCTCGTTTTCCGACTCGCAGATCTTTCTTTAGAAGGGAACTAAACTTCCCTGACTCGAGGCAAAATCGTGAACGCTACGCCCACCAGCGAGAGGCCATTTAAACCTCGTCGTTAAGTCATTGAAACAATCTTAGAATCACCTTGATTCATTGACGTCAGGCAGTGCTGAAGGGATTCGGTCAAACGCTATCCTATGATCCGAACCAATAACACTAAAATGAATTGACTCTACCCATGAATTCCGTAGAAGGCACAGGTGCATGTCCCCCTTTGCGGCCACCCACCTCTTCTCAGGAACGTTTCCAGAGAAGACAATCACAACCCAAGGGAAGCAGGTCTAAGGAACCTGAGCTAAAGGGGATCGCAAAGAAATCCAAGGTTCATGGATCCAGAGTTACCAGACGAAATATCACAGGTCGATCCAGACGCTGAAACATTGCTCTACGAAACGAAACACGTAGAGACAACAGAGACGTCGAAGGAACGAGAGATCATTGCCGGGATCGGCCGGACGCAGCTGATCGAGAATTTTCAGTCGATCGTTCGTAATCACCGAATCTACTACCCAGTGGCTTACCGATTTAACAAACAAATCGGCGAAGGTCGCCAAGGGGTCGTATTCGAAGCGGAACGCCAAGGGTCACGTGGTTGTATCACCAAGCACGCCGTGAAGATTTTCGATCCGAGCATCTACTCTTCGGTTAAGAGATATTGGACCGATATGGGCCGCATAGCAGCTCAAGTATCGCGCCTTCATTCTGCCCGATCTCCGCATCTTGCAGACTGCGATATCTACGAAGAAACCAATGGAATCGGATACATTCAGATGGAAATGATCGAGGGCATGAACCTGAGAGCCTTCCTTGAGATCTGTAAAAAGAAGTATCTCAACAAAGATTGGCATAAGGCCCGAACTAATCGACGCGTTCGCACGGTATTGAATGTCTACAATGGTAAACTCTGCGTTCAACCTGGAGTCGCGATCTACATCATGCGTCAAATGCTGAGCGGGTTAGAGAGCCTCAACGCAGCCGAATACCTTCACTGCGATATCAAACCATTGAATGCGATGATTGATCCCCTCGGCTACGTTAAACTCATCGACTTTGGGCGAGCCGTAATGATCAATGAAACAGGAAACCCCCTCGTTGGCACCCCTCTTTACATGGCCCCAGAAGTCCACGAACGGAAGCCAGCGAATATTCAATCAGATATCTATGCAGTTGGGCTCGTCGGGCTTGAGCTTTTGCGAGGTGAGCGCCTAACCGAGCGCCAAGAAATCACAGAAAAAGAACTGCTCAAGCTAAAGCTAGAAATCCCGAAAAAGCTCGAATCCATGCTGCCCCCCTACGTGCGAGTCAATCATCAGCTCGTCGAGATTTTGCGCCATTTTCTTCAGCCTGACCCCGCCAAACGATTTGCCGATGCGCAATCAGCAGAGTCTGGAAGTGAAGGGCTCGCAACGGTCCACAAGCAGCTCACACAGATGGAGATTGATTCTGACTACCGCCGCGACCTGGCAAACCTTCTCATCAAACTCGACGACGGCAGATAAACAGAACGGATCGCAGCTAGGTGGCAAGAATCCTTACCACTTCTTCACGCAGCGCCGGAACCGTTTCGGCATCGAACCAAGGATTCTTTCGCAGCCAGATGTTGTTACGCGGACTCGGATGAGGAAGAGGAAAAAGCCGAGGAAAATAGGCCCGCCAATGTTGAACGACTTGGGTCACGCCCTTCCGTTCCGTTCGGGGGAGATAATGGGCCTGCGCGTACTGCCCAATGACAAGGGTCAACTCGATCTTCGGCATTTGCTCAAGCAAGGGACGATGCCACTGCGGAGCGCATTCTTTTCTTGGTGGTAGATCTCCTGATTTGCCCTTCCCTGGATAACAAAATCCCATTGGCATGATTGCAATCGACGGATGTTGATAGAAAACCTCCCGCGACACACCCATCCAATCCCGCAAGCGATCGCCGCTAGGGTCGTCCCATGGCACGCCGCTTTCGTGAACTCGCGTCCCCGGTGCTTGCCCCACAATGAGTAGCTGGGCACTCGAGCGACAGACCACCACAGGCCGCGGTCCCAGCGGCAGCGAATCTCGGCAAAGCTCACACGCCCGCACTTCCGAAAGCAATTTCGTCAATTTCTTACTCATTCACGGATGACAAATTCATTTCTTCAGTATTCGCATCGAACGATGCCACTGGCGTAGACGTTTCAGAGGCTCGGCAAATTCCCTAGTCTTTGGAAGGAATAACTCCATCGAATTTCCGTCACGCTATGATGAAATGGACCGCTACCATGATGTTGCTTCTTTGTGTGTGCAACTGCACCCCGAACTACGCAGGCCCGATTCAAGCCCGAACCCCGGAGAAAGGGAGTCAGCTCATCGAACTCTTTACCTCTCAAGGATGCAGCAGCTGTCCTCCTGCAGAAGCATGGATCGAGAAGCTCACCACACACGAAGATCTATGGAAACGATTCGTGCCCGTGGTATTTCACGTGGATTATTGGGACCAATTGGGTTGGAAAGATCCTTTCGCGAACGAGCAACACACGCGAAGGCAGTACGAATATCGAAACTTTCATGGACTGAGCTCAGTCTACACCCCTGGATTTTTCGTCGACGGACAGGAGTGGAAAGGATTCTTCCAACAAGGTCGACTCCCGGCTCTTCGAGGAGAAACCAGTCAATTAGAGGCAACCTGGAATGCGGGAACCGTCACAATAAAAACCACGCCCTTGGCAACAAATATACGTTACCACGCCGTTGTCCTTGGATTCGGACTAAAAACGTCGGTGCGACACGGAGAAAACGCAGGAAGAAAACTTGAGGGCAACTTTGTGGTCCTAAGTCACAAGACAGCAACAGGCTCAGTGGACAAGGCAAAGACAGATTTGGTTGCCGAACTATCATTTAAGAGCTCAGACCTTGCCTCTAAAGCTCCGCGATACGGATTCGCCGTGTGGGCGACTACAGACACCGCACCAATTCCATTGGGCGTCGCCGGAAATTGGCTTCCCAAACACCCCTTTGCCCCCCTAAAGACAGCCCCTTGATTGGGAGAATCCAAGACAAGCCTCATTAAACGGGCAGACAACCACCGACCACATAGGTTCAGATTTCCGATCTGAATCGATTGAGCATTGACCCTGACGCGATAAGCGCGGCTTAATGGGCGTCATGATCTCACTCATCAGGAGCACTCTACTTTTAGCAATGGCCGCCTCCCTCGGCGCCAGTGCATCGGACGCTACAGGCATTGGGCCGAACGATTGGGCAGGCTGGCGCGGGCCGACCCACAACGGAATCGCAGCCAAAGGCCAGAATCCTCCAATCGCTTGGTCAGAGACCAAGAATGTTAGATGGAAAGTCTCCATTCCCGGCCGGGGCCACGCATCGCCAACGGTTGTCGGAGATTTCATCTTTCTCCCCACGGCCGACGAGCAACGAAAGACCCAATCTGTGCTTTGCCTCGATCGTCAGACTGGCAAACTCATCTGGTCCAAAGAGATCAACCAAGGCGGGTTTGACACAGACGGGCATCAGCGAAAATCTCACGCCTCCCCGAGCATCGCCAGTGATGGAGAACGACTCTTTATCAACTTTCTCAATCACGGCACAGTGACAACGACGGCACTCGATTTCAAAGGGACCCAGCTTTGGCAGCAGGAGATTTCCAAGTTCGTGACCCACCAAGGCTATGGAGCCTCGCCATTCATCTACAACGACCTAGTCATCGTAAATTCCGACAACAAAGCCGGTGGCGCCATCGCTGCCATGAATCGCGAATCAGGAAAAATGATCTGGCGGCGCGATCGCCCAAAGAAACCAAACTATGTTTCCCCTGTCGTTTTCAACGTCTTAGGCAAAGATCAGCTCTTTCTCTCAGGATGCAATCTCGTGACAAGCCTCGAACCCAACACCGGCGAAACCCTATGGGAGGTCCCGGGATCCACAACCGAGTGCGTCGTCACCATGGTCACCGACGGCGAGCGGGTCTTTACCAGCGGAGGCTATCCAAAGAACCACACGGTGGCGATTACGGCCGATGGCTCCGGCCAAGTAGCCTGGCAGAACTCGACCCGCGTCTATGTTCCCTCAATGATCATCTATCAAGAATACGCTTTTGCCGTGGCTGATGCCGGCTTCGCCATCTGCTGGGAATCGGCAAGCGGAAAGGAAATCTGGAAGGAACGGTTGGGAGGAGACTTCTTCTCAAGCCCAGTTCTTGCCAACGGACATATCTACGCCACCAACGTTCGCGGCAAAACCTATGTCTACAAAGCGGATCCCAACGATTTCAAAATCATCTCAAGCAACCAGCTCGGGAACGAGGCCTATGCCTCCCCGGTCATTTGCGGCAGCCGCATTTACCTCCGTTCGGCCCACATCGACGAAACTCGCGAGGAGTACCTCTACTGTATCCACAATCAACTTTAAGCTCGCTCCCCTTCAACCGACTTCTCATGAAACTCAAACAAGGTCAAATCTGGAAAACGGAAACCGCGTTCATTCGCATCGTCACCCTCGAACGTCTCTCAGTGGATTACAAGAGCATGACCGATCTCGAAACGATGGAGGGCACCCATGAAAAGGCCACAAAGAAGGCCTTCTGCCGCCTCATCAAAGGCGCTAGACTGATGCCCAACGAATAAGCGGCTATGGGGCAACTCGAAGACCTGCAGCTCTCTCACAGTTTTCTCGAACTGGGAAACGATTTCTCTAGCCGGGTGGTCCCTGTCCCGCTGCGGAACGCCTACCTTATTCACGGCAACGAACACGTCGCAGAGACGATCGGCCTTGATCCGGAAGCATTCCAACACCCCACGTTCGTTGGATGCTTCAATGGGGAGCAGGCCCATCCAAGATTTGCCCCCCTATCCATGGTCTATTCGGGACACCAATTCGGATCCTATGTACCGCAACTCGGAGACGGCCGGGCCATGTTGCTGGGAGAGGTCAAAAACAAAGCGGGCCATTGGGATTTAGTCACCAAAGGAGCTGGCCCCACACCGTACTCTCGCTTTGCGGATGGCCGAGCGGTGCTACGATCGAGCATTCGCGAGTACTTGTGCAGCGCCGCGATGAGCGGCCTAGGTATCCCCTCAAGCCAAGCCCTTTGCTTGATCGGCAGCGAAGAACCTGTTCGTCGAGAAAGCGTCGAAACCGGTGCATTGATTGTGCGAGTGGCACAGTCCCATGTCCGTTTCGGGAGTTTTGAGTACTTCTCCCATACCAATCAACACGAAGCTCTCAAAGCCTTGATTGACTACACCATCCAACGAAATTTTCCAGAGCACCAAGCGAGCGAGCAAGCGATTGAAGGGTTCTTCATGAGCGTCGTTCAACGGACAGCTTTACTCATGGCCCAATGGCAAGCGGTCGGATTCACTCACGGCGTGATGAATACCGACAACATGTCTATCATCGGCGACACCTTTGACTACGGGCCCTTCGGATTCATGGATTCCTTCCTTCCACACTACATCCCCAACCATTCCGATCATGGCGGACGCTATGCCTTTGATCAGCAACCAGGAATTGGGTTGTGGAACTGTCGCGCTCTAGCCTATGCATTGAAGCCAGTGCTTGCCGATGAGGCAGCCAACGGTATCTTGAATCAGTTTGAGTCTATTTATCACGAGGAGTACCTTCGCCTAATGGCCCGAAAGCTCGGGATTACTGGCACAGAGAAAAGCATTCCAGAATTACTCAATCCCCTCTTCTCAATGATGACGGTGGACGAAGTCGACTACCATCGCTTCTTCCGCTTCTTGAGCGATCCGCAATCCGGAAGAGCGCAGGCAACGGCACTCTTCCGCAACAAATCGGGCATTGAAGCCTGGTTTACACTCTACGACAACGCACGCCCTGAAGCCCTTTGCCCAGCAGAAGAAAGATCGAGAGACATGAAAGCGGTCAACCCGAAGTATGTGCTTCGCTCATACCTCGCCGAAACGGCGATTCGCAAGGCCGAGGACGATCACGATCACTCGGTCATCTCTGAGCTCATGACCGTGCTCGAATCCCCTTTTGACGAGCATCCAACGTTTGAACGCTACGCAGCAGAGCCACCCGAGTGGAGTCGCCAGATAGAATTAAGCTGCTCGTCGTAGCTCCGTCTTCTGAAAACGGATTCCCGATTGGAACTCGAAGCTAGAGTTCAGAACTCAGCCTGGCCGTCCAAGCATATACGACAGGTGGGGGGTAAATAGTTCCGGTTCTAACAAGAACGAATCATGCCCTTTGTCGGAATGAACCGTGATGTGAATGCAGTTCACTCCAGCGGATTTCAATGCCTCTGCTAGCTTGGCCTGCTCGTCAGGATAAAAGCAAACGTCGGTGCTGATACTAAAGACGAGGTAGTTCTGATGCTGGCAGTTCGCCAATGCGGAATCTAGGCTCTCAATGCCCGTTTCGGCTAAGATATCCCATCGCTGCCACGCCTCAAGAATTCGCAGATAGGTATTCGCATCAAATCGTTCCACGAATTTGCGTCCCTGATGGAGCATGTAGGATTCAACCGGATGATCAATTTGATACCATGAAAAATGGTCATCAGGCCCACGTAGTTCATCCGCGGCTCGGCGCTCCAAGGTCTTAAGAGAAATGAAGGTCTTATGACTGATCATCCGCGCGAGCGCCAATCCGGCATTCGGCGGGCTCCCCTCATAGTAATCGCCTCCCTTAAAATTCGGATCATTCTCAATGGCATAGATTTGCTCGAGCGTTGTTGTCCGTTGCAAAAGAGTCGTACGCACTGAACTCGCCACGGGAACGACTGTCTTAACCCGCTGCGGATAGAGAATCGCCATTGTGAGCGACAACAGACCGCCCACCGAATTTCCGACCGCTGCATGAAGCGAGTCAATCCCAAGGTGATCTAATAGGAGGGTCTGAGACTCGACGATGTCCGCGATCTTGAGATGCGGAAACGACGCCCCCCAAGCTTTACCCGTTTCCGGATTGATGGACCGTGGTCCCGTTGATCCATAGCAACCCCCAATATAATTCGCACAAATCACGAAGAAACGATTCGTATCCAGCGCGAGCCCTGGGCCAACAAAGTCATTCCACCAACCAATCTGACATTCCTGATTCCAGAGGGATTCGACCCCTTCGACCCGTTCCGTAAATCCTGCAGCGTGGTGACTCCCGGTCAGTGCGTGGAAAAGTAGAACCGCGTTATCTTTGCGTTCGTTGAGCTGACCATGAGTCTCGTACGCCAAGCGAAAGCCCGGCAACACATCACCACTGCGCATCTTGAAGGATGCCGGGTAATCAAAGAATTGCGTTTCTACGTTCTTCACGATTCGAAGATCACTGGCGGTGTCGGCGTCTCGCACCTCAACACCGCCAGTCTAGTCATCGGGTCCCTCCTTAGGCGCTCGCCTTGAGGGCTGAATCTATGTCCGCCAAAATATCGTCGATGTGTTCGATCCCAATGGAAAGCCGAACGAGTTCCGGTGCAATACCGCCAGCCGCCTGCTGCTCCGCTGTTAATTGAGAATGCGTCGTTGTCGCCGGATGAATGGCGAGACTCTTCGCATCACCAACATTCGCGAGATGAGAAAAGAGTCCCAAGCCTTCGATGAACTTCTGCCCCGCCTCTGCGCCACCTTTGATGCCAAAGACAACCATCGCTCCGCCCGTTCCACTCAAGTACTTACGGGAGAGATCGTAGCTAGGATCGCCTTCAAGTCCAGGATAGCGCACCCAATCAACCGCAGCGTGAGCCTTAAGGTGCTTCGCCACGGCCAGGGCATTCTCAGTGTGCCGTTCCATCCGTAGCGTCAAGGTTTCAATTCCCTGCAAGAAGGTCCAGGAATTATCAGGTGCAAGGCAAGCGCCAAGGTTGCGCAAGGGCACCGTTCTCATGCGCAAAATAAAGGCGAGAGCCGCCAAGGGCTCCGGCAGATCGTGCGCCCAACGAAGGCCGTGATAGCTTTCGTCCGGTTGATCGTAGAGAGAAAATTTATCTGATTTCCAATTAAACTTTCCGGAATCGATTACAATCCCACCGATTCCGTTCCCATGACCACCCAGCCATTTTGTCAGTGAATGCACCACAATATCCGCTCCAAACTCAATGGGTCGCGTCAAAGCAGGGGTTGAAAAGGTGCTATCGACGATCAGAGGCAAGCCATGCTTATGGGCAACCGCAGCAATCGCCTCGATGTCGGCCACATCCAAGCCCGGATTGCCAACCGTCTCGCAAAAAACAGCCTTTGTTTTCTCGTTGATTGCGGCCTCAAAATTCTGCGGATCCTTTGGATCAACAAAGGTCGTCTTGATCCCGAATTTGGGTAGAATATCGTTGAACTGCGTGAACGTCCCCCCGTAGAGATTATTTGCGGAAACGACCTCATCGCCCTGTTCACAGATATTGATGATAGAGTAAAAAATTGCCGCTGTACCAGAGGCAACGCCCAGACCTGCTGCGCCGCCTTCAAGAGCTGTGACTCGTTGTTCGAGAACATCCGTCGTGGGGTTCATCAAGCGAGTGTAGATGTTCCCGAGCTCTTGTAACCCGAAGAGCCGTGAGGCATGGGCAGTATCGTTGAATACGAACGAACTCGTCCGATAGATCGGAGTCGCTCGAGCATTAGTTGTCGGATCTGGTTGATAGCCAGCGTGAAGACATTTCGTTTCAATTTTCATAATTCGATGGGCGATACGTATTACAGACTCATTGCGCCAAGGTCAAAGCGGTTTCAGCAGTTTCCCCAATTACAAGGCTCCTGCCAGCTCGGCTCGCATAGCCGAGGCAGATCGTTAAGTTCGGTCGAAGGCCAAGAGGCAGGACACCGTCCTAAGCAATGATCTCTTTGATGGGATGATGGGATTCAACCCCAGTGAGCTTAAAGTCTAAGCCTTGATGTCGGTAGGTGAGTTTTCGGTGATCAATTCCCAATTGATTCAAGACCGTCGCCTGGAGATCATGAACGTGTATGGGATTATCGGCGGTATTGTAACTGAACTCATCCGTCGAACCGTAACTCATCCCACCTTTGATTCCGCCGCCAGCCATGAACATCGTGAAACATCGCGGATGATGATCGCGACCCGACTCAGGACTATTCAAATCACCTTGTGCCATTGTGGTTCGTCCAAATTCACCGCCCCAGATAATGAGAGTATCATCGAGCAATCCCCGTTGCTTGAGATCTCGAATGAGTCCCGCTGTTGGTTGATCCGTATCTCGGCAACGCGCCGGGCACCAGGCTGTGAGTTTCTTGTGATGATCCCAGTCTGGATGAAACAACTGAATAAATCGAACCCCACGTTCTGCGAGCCGCCGAGCAAGAATACAATTGGCAGCATAGGATCCAGGACGACGGGATTCGGGACCATAAAGGTCAAAGGTTGACTCAGATTCACCCGAAAGATCCGTCAATTCCGGCACCGAACTCTGCATCCGATACGCCATTTCATATTGGCGAATTCGGGTCTCAATCTCGGGGTCGCCTGATTGGACAAAGCGCTCGCGATTGAGGCGCCCCAAAGTATCTACCATCCCCTTCCGCAAGGAACGCGGCAGTCCCGTCGGATCATTCAAGTAGAGCACGGGATCCTTCCCCGAACGCAGCTTAACCCCTTGATATTTTGAAGGCAGGAAACCCGAGCCCCAATAGTATTCGTAGAGTGGTTGATCACTAGGGCGTTCCATCTTCGACACCAGAACGATGTAGTCCGGCAAATCTTTGTTCTCACTACCCAAGCCATAACTCGCCCAGGCACCCATACTCGGTCGCCCCGGCAACTGGTGCCCCGTCAGCATGAAGGTCATGGCAGGGGCATGATTGATCTGCTCGGTGTACATTGATTTAAGAAAGCACAAATCATCCGCAACTGAACCAATATGAGGCAGCCATTCACCCAGCATGGCCCCACACTGCCCGCGTGCATGAAACTTCGCTCTGGCAGCCATCACGAGCGTCTTTGAGCCGGCAGTCATCAAAGTCAGTCGCTGCCCTTGCCTTACGGAGTCGGGAATCTTAGTTCCTTCCCATTTTTTTAGTCCGGGTTTGTGATCAAACAATTCCAGCTGCGAAGGGCCACCCGATTGCGTTAAGTAGATGACGCGTTTGGCACGCGCAGGAAAGTGATGAGCGGAAGAAGGCGATGAGCCACCGAGCATTTCGTTTCCAAGCAAGGAATTGAGTGCGATTGCTCCGAGACTAAAACCGCCGGTCTTCAGAAAATTCCTGCGAGTCGTTTTTAGCAGCGCTTCAGGAATTTCCACTTGGTTATTATTCACAATGGGCATCTCGATTGTCTCTATTGACGGGTTATCGCTTCATCCAGGTTGAGAATGGTCATACCAATCACGGCGAGCGCTGCCCGACGAGGTAGCTCAGCATCACTCGGACTCGCCTCAACATGGCTCAGCAGCTCTCGGGCTTCAGCAAGGTTCCCTCGGTAGTGAGCCAGGGCGATCCGGAACTGTTCCTGAAGATCCATTCGTTCAGAGGGAGACGGCAAACGTGACAACACCTGTTCAAACAGCTTCGCAATGGATCCTTCCCCGCCCACATCATCTGCCACAGCCATATGGCAGGCAGCCTCCACAAACGTACGATCATTCATCAGGGTTAGCGCTTGGAGCGGCGTACTAGTTCGAGTCACCCGCACCTGGCAGACGCGCCGCTTCGAAGCATCAAACATCAACGCGGGCCCAACGCTCCGCCGCCAGAACCCATAGACGGACCGCCGGTATAAATCACTTCCAACTGAAGGTTTATAGTGAAAACGCCCCATCGTGGAATCCGCCCAGAGCCCCGGGGGTTGGTGAGGATAAACCGGAGGGCCTCCCAATCGATTCACGAGCAATCCAGACGCTCCCAATGCGGCATCCCTGATCATCCAACTCGGCAGTCTAAACCGCGTGGCTCGCGCGAGCAGTCGATTTTCCGGATCTCGTCTGATCAGCTCGGAGTTCGAATCAGACTGCTGCCGATAGCACGCACTGCTGACAATCAATTTCTGCAAGTGTTTCACATTCCACCCGCTCGCGATTAGCTCCGCGGCTAGCCAATCTAGCAATTGAGGATGGGTCGGTGCTTCGCCCTGCATTCCAAAGTCCTCTGGAGTTCGGACTAGCCCATGGCCAAAATACATCTGCCAATAGCGATTGACAGTCACCCGCGCCGTCAATGGATTCTTCGAGTCAATCAACCAACGAGCCAGCTCAACCCGAGACTCTACTGGTGCTCGCGCGTTCCCGAAGGCAGCAGGCACGCCACGAGAGACCAACTCTCCTTTTTGATCCCACACGCCTCTCACAAGAACGTTTGTTTCCCGCTTTTCCCTCCGCTCGGCTAGCACCATCACTTTTTGGGGCTTCGACGCCCGCTCGTAATCAGCCACCCTCGCCTGAGCCTCCGCTCTCGCGGATCGGCTTGCCTTGTAGCGAGCTTGGTCCTCAATGAATTCATTCCAGAGACGTTCACGAATAACCTTGGGCACCTCCCCGCCCGCTTTGACGATTGCAGCCAACTGTTCCCTCGGGGACGAATCGACAGAAACGACAGCGGGACCACGTTCGCTGGCAACGAGAAGGCGAAAATGGCGAATACTACTGAATCCTCTGAGTGATCGATGGCGGAGCTCGACCACTAAGGATTCATCGGCAGACAAAACCACCGGTTCGGCAAATTGAAACACCCCAATCCTTGGTTCGTTAAAATCGGCTCCGTTGGTCGTCCATCCAGTCCGAGGGTCATCATCCAGCACGTCACGAAAGAGACCATAATCTCGCTTCCCTTTCTTTTTATTCTGATAATCAGCCACCGCTGAGCTCACCTCAATCTCGCTCAACTGGGTCGCGCCCCGAGATCGCACACCAAATTTAACATTTGTTAGAATGACATGACCGTCCTCCGCATCCGAATAGCCTTGATCTCCAGGCTTCGATAATACTTCAAGCCGAACACCGGTAATTCGAGAGATTTCAGGTCGTGCCTGAATGGTGTAGTCATCGTGACGAGGATTCTCCCCACTCACGGAAATCGTTCCCGAAGCGTTACGAGTGATCTGTGATTCCGAGCTTGTTGCTAGCGATTCAATTGGCAGAGGCAGCCAAGTCTGATGGCCGTTCTTCACTTCCGCAATACGAGCACTGAACCATCCTTCAAATGCAAGCCGAGCCGACCGTTCCTCGTCCCGAAATTCTCGATCCTTTGATTCCTGCCAGCGCTTGGCATCTTCCGCACCAGCCTCAGCAAAAGGCGAACGGTACTCGAGGAACGGTCTCGCGCCTCCCCCAGCCTTTCCATCTTCGTCAATGCTATTAAAGAAGGCGTTCAGTTGATAATAATCAGTGTGAGAGATGGGGTCGAACTTATGACTGTGACATTGCGCACAGCCCAAGGTCAGCCCCAGCCATACCGTTCCCATCGTGTTCACTCGATCAATGACATAATCTACCCTCGACTCTTCGGGATCGCGCCCGCCTTCCCCGTTCGCCATGTGGTTGCGATGAAAACAGGTTGCGAGGATTTGCTCCTGGGTCGCGTCGGGAAGCAGATCACCAGCAAACTGTTCGAGCGTGAATTGATCAAAAGGAACGTTCTTATTGTACGATTCAATCACCCAATCGCGCCACGCCCAGTTATTGCGAGTCGCATCGGCCTGAAATCCATCGGTATCAGCATACCGGGCAGCATCCAGCCAGACCATCGCCATGCGTTCCCCATATCGCTTCGAGGCAAGCAATTGATCCACCCACTGCTCGTAGGCGCGATCGCTTGGCAAGGCATCATAGTCCCGGACTTGCGACACCGAAGGCGGCAGACCAACAAGATCAAGGGCCACCCGTCGGGCCAAAACCCGAGGCAGCGCTTCGGAACTCGGTCGAAGTCCTTCTTTCTCCAATCGAGCCAAGACAAAATGATCGATTGGATTCCTCACCCAAGATTCATCCTTCACCGATGGCAAGGCTGGACGTTGAATAGGCGAGAACGCCCAATGGGTTTCGTAGCGTGCCCCCGCATCAACCCAGGCCGTTAGCAAGTCGATTTCAGACTGAGTCAAAGGTTTGACACCTGAATCAGGCGGGGGCATCCGGTCGTCTTCATCGGAACTTATGAGACGAGCAATAAACTCACTCTCCGAGGATTCTCCGGGAATGATGACTGCTTCATGGGCCCTCGATTCGACATCGAGCCGCAGCTTCGCTTTCCGAGCTGCCTCATCGGGACCATGGCAGTGAAAACATCGATCCGACAGGAGCGGTCGAACCACCTGACTAAACGACGGCCCCTCGGCCCCCAAAAGATAGGCCCCTCCCATGGTCCAAGAGACCATGCTCACCAGACCAAGCGATCGTCGCCACCAAGCGAATAAAAGCATAGAACAGAGCCTAAAGCTCGCGTCACGGCACTCAAGCAATTATCGTTTTTGAAAAATTCAGGCTGAATCTCAAATCCGATTCGGCTATGATCCTCCAGATGACCCCGTTTAGACGATTCTTCACCCTTATCGCCATTGCCCTATTGGCGACATCCGCCATCGCAGCGAAAACCGCACCGAATATTCTCTTCATCTTTGCTGATGACCAGGCCTACGACACCCTAGGCCCTAACGACGATCCTCTGGTGCAAACCCCTCACCTGGATCGACTAGCCAGTCAAGGCACCCAATTCACTCAGTGCTTCAACATGGGATCATGGTCGGGAGCCGTCTGCGTTGCCTCTCGAGCGATGCTCAATACAGGGAAGACCGTATGGCATGCCCATGCCATACAGCAATCGCTCGGAAGCTTGAAGTCCAAGAGCGAGAGTGAAAAAGGTCGTTTCTACGACCGCTATTGGTCACGACGTATGAGTCGCCTCGGCTACGAAACTTACTTTACCGGCAAATGGCACGTGAGTGTCGATGCCAACAAGCTTTTCGATCACGTCGTCCATATCCGTCCAGGAATGCCCAGAGATAGTCGCAACAACAAGAATAGCAACGTCGGCTACAACCGGCCGGTCGAAGGCCAAACCGATGACTGGGATCCCACCGATCCAAAATTCGGAGGATTCTGGGAGGGAGGTAAGCATTGGTCTGAAGTCTTGGCTGATGACGCTGTGACCTATCTTCAAGCCGAAGGCAAAAAGAAAGCAACCCAGACCGACGCAAAACCATTCTTCATGTATCTAGCGTTCAATGCTCCCCACGACCCTCGACAAAGCCCCCAAGAATTTCTGGATCTATATCCACTCGAAAACATCAAGACTCCGATTCCCTTTCAACCCAAATACCCTCACCTGACCTCAGGCCTCAATCCCAACCTGCGCGATGAAGCCCTCGGCGTCTACCCCAGAACTGAATACGCGGTTCGCGTCCATCGACGGGAATACTATTCACTGATCACGCACATGGACGCTCAAATTGGCCGAATCATCGCTGAGTTGGACAAGCAGGGTTTGAGGGAAAACACCTGGATCATCTTCACTGCAGACCATGGACTTGCCTGTGGTCACCACGGACTCCTCGGCAAACAAAACATGTATGATCATTCGATCCGCACGCCCTTTATCATCGTCGGGCCGGAAGCAAAACCAGGGGAAACCATCGATCGCCCGATCTTCCTTCAAGATTTGATGGCAACAAGTCTCGAACTCGCTGGAGACAAGGAACGGAAAGGAATCGAATTCCAATCACTGCTCCCTGATCTACGAGGGGAAGTCCAGGATGCTGCCCCCGTTTACAGTGCCTATCTCGAAACCCAACGAGCGATTCGACACGATGGATGGAAATTGATTCTCTATCCCAAGCTGAAAGTCAAACGACTCTACAACTACGCAAGCGACCCAAAAGAAATCAATGACCTCGCTGCCGATTCTGGGCAGTTGGGCCGAATGAAAACGCTCTTCAAGTTGCTGCAGAAGGAACAATCGAGATTCGACGACAAGGTCGATCTGGTAGCAGTTTACCCTGAACTTGCCCACGAACTGGAGCTCTAGTTCAATCAAAACTCCTAAGCCAACAAGGGGACCCTCGATTCCCCTTGTTGTGGCGTCCTAGGAGGCTTGAACACAATTCTCCTCTACATCAATCAAGGGCACACGTCACAAAGAGAACCCAGACCATTCCCTTCCTAGACCTTCATGGAGAAATTTGATTGGATCATTAAGAACGGACGCGTTATCGATCCAAGCCAAGCATTGGACAAGGTCACGAATATCGGCCTCGCCAAAGGCAAGATCGCAGCGATTGGCGACATAGAAGGCGGCTCTGAGGCCGATCAGATCTACGATGCCACTGGACACATCGTTACCCCAGGTCTGGTTGATCTTCACATCCATGGCTACGAACACGTTACCCCGCTTGGAATTGACGTGGATCACTATTGTCTCGGACGGGGAGTCACGACAGCGATCGATGCCGGAAGTGCCGGTTGCGATACCTTTGATGGATTCCGCCACTTCGCAGCAGAACGGAGCCAGACACGCCTACTTGCTTTTCTTCACATCTCAAGAGCGGGGCTAGCATTCTCAAGCCGAACCGGAGGCGATGATCCCGGAGAACTAGAAACACTTAAGCTCGTCCATACTCGCGATTGCATTGACTGCATTGAATCCAATCGAGACCTACTCGTTGGCGTCAAGATCCGGCTTTCAAGTAGTATTGCTAACGATGGGCGGAACGAAGTGGAGGCCTACAAGCGAGCTCGTGAGGCAGCGGGCGCTGTCGAGCTTCCCTTGATGACGCACCACAACTTTTCCTTCATTCCTTTGGAAGACTGCCCTGGAGCAATGGAGCGTGGCGATATCTATACCCACTGTTTCCACGCGTACCCCAACACCATTATCGATCCCGTCTCAAACACACTCTTCGATTCCATCGTCGCAGCAAGAGACGCTGGAGTTCTCTTCGATATCGGACACGGAATGGGCTCGTTCAGTTGGCCGGTTGCCGAACTTTGCGCTCAACAAGGGTTTTGGCCCGATACGATTAGTACCGACATCCACAGTCTCAATCGAGACGGTCCAGTCTATGATTTACCGACGGTCATGAGTCGTATGTTAAAAGTCGGCATGCCGCTCGTTGAAATCATTCGGGCATCAACGATCAATCCAGCGAAGGCGATTGGCTGGGACGATCGTATCGGAACACTCGATATCGGTCGCGATGCCGACATCTCCGTTCTCGCGTTAGATAGCGTCACGCTGCAACTCGAAGATTGCCACGCGCAGCTACGATCTTTGGAATCGCAACTAATCCCTAAAGCGGTGTGGCGAGCCGGAAACAGAGGACAGATCACCTCTCCCAAGAAGCTTCCGGATTGTGACACTTACCAAACAGCGATTGACTGGCAATCAAAGCTGATCATTCGAGACTGAATGATCCTATCTGAGGACCGTCAAACCAATGTCCCCCACTGCAGCCACCCCTAGAGCAGGACTCGAATTCAAGGAACCATTTGACTGGTCCAGTCTCCTCGAGTTCTTTCGCGTCCGGGCAATACCAAGACTAGAAAAGGTGACAGATACATCCTATTCGCGACTGATCCGAATCGGCAGGAAATGGGATGTCCTCACGATAAGCCACGACAAGAAAACCCCTCGGCTCACGGCCTTCTTGCATTCAACCAATAAAACGCTCGATCAAAGCTCGATCACAAAGGTCCGTCAGTTATTCGATCTAGATGCCGATCCAAACACGATCGCCTCCACACTCAAGGAACCCACCCACCTTTCAAAGGCTCTTCCAGAATTAAGAACACTCCGCGTTCCAGGTGCTTGGGACCTGTTTGAGATTGGGGTTCGGGCTATCCTAGGCCAACAAGTCACGGTAGCCGGGGCAAGAACCCTGGCAGAACGACTCGTCAAGCAATACGGAACCCTACCAATGATCGACGAAGCACACCCAGGACAATGGTTCGCCTTTCCCGCCCCCGCCGTCTTGCAGTCTGCTCCTGTAGAATCGATCGGCATGCCCACAAAACGGGCTGAGGCGATTCGAAGATTCGCTGCGATGATGACGCGTCGCAAGGAGCATCGCCCCAACCCATCCACCTTCTCAGCGGACCTGCTTGAAATACCTGGTATCGGGCCATGGACGGTGAACTATATTCGAATGCGAGGCCTAAAAGATCCGGACGCATTTCCAGAGGGAGACATTGCGCTCTTAAACGCCGCGCGGAGTCTTTCACTGGCGACGTCCATGAAGGAACTAAAACAGATTTCTGAACAATGGCGCCCGCTTCGTGCCTACGCAACCATTGCCCTCTGGAGGATACTCAACAAACAGAAGGGCCCATGAATAAGCGCTCTAGTCCTCCTGGGGGGCATCCGCTGGAAGGGCCGACCGCTCTTTGTTTGATAACATCGCTACCCCAATGTCATCGCCACTCAACTTGGCTATCCTTAGATACTGAGGAAACTCCTGAATGACCTTCATGAGATACTCGTCCGAGAATTCCTTACCGTACTTTCCTCTAAAGGTTTCAAAGCGCACCATCGTGTAGCCTTTGGCAACGAGGTACCCAGTGATCAATGTCAAGGACCGGTAGTGACGACGATACCGAGAACTACCGAGAATCATGAATCCAATTGCAAGAAAGTGAATCAGCACGAGCACCAATACCCACCCGCCTCGAGCCGATTCACTGACACCGGCAAACTGAATAAGTTTCGTCCACGCAATCATCGATGCCGGAGTGACGAGAAGGCCGACTAATAGAAGGTCGCACCAACTCGATCGCTTTATCAAGTCTATCGGCTGTTTCAAATCCATGGCAATTATCAGTATCTCAGAGTGCCTCGGGCGACGGCAGCACACTCTTGGGACGATTTACTTTCGGGCTACTCGAATCGCTTCTGGATAGCGATTTAAGATTTTTTTCAAGCGAGATAATACTGCGGGATTCTCTCCGACAATATTCCTCAACTCACGTGGATCACGCACATAATCATAGAGTTCATACTCTGATGTCGCTGCTAAGGCCCCCATTTTCTTCCACTCAACGAGGCGATATCGTTCCGTTCGGATCGCTCGCCCCATTCGTCCCCCTTTGGGATAGCAATGAAAGGCATGATCCCTGACCGAAGCCCTTGGGTCTTTGAGCACAGGCACAAGGCTTACACCATTGATCGGCTGGGGTCCCGTTGGGTGCCCCAGTCCGGCGAGTTCTGCCAGCGTTGGGTAGATATCAACCGTTTCCGCCAATTGCCGACTCACCGATCCCGGTTGCACTACACCCGGTGCGGCAATGATAATCGGAATTCGGTTAGCCTGTTCATAATTCGTGTGTTTCGTCCAGTAGCCGTGATCGCCCAGATGCCATCCGTGGTCCCCCCAAAGCACAACGATCGTATTATCTGCTAGAGCAAAGCGATCTAGGGCATCCAGAACCTTTCCGATTTGAGCATCGGCAAAAGAAGCCGCAGCGTAGTATCCATGAATAAGTTGACGTTGCACCGTCTCGTTCTTCAAATTCTCGATACTCAAGGGAGCATAGTTCACGATCTCCCCGCCCTTCTTACCGGCAAATCCAGGAGCATCCGCCGGGGGGCTCTGATCCTGGGCCAATGGAAAAGCATCGGGATCATGCATCTCCCAATACTTCGTGGGCGCGGTAAAAGGCAGATGAGGTTTGACAAATCCAAGAGCAAGAAAGAAGGCCTCGTCGTCACGTCGAGACGCCATACGGAGACGTTCAATGGCTTCGTCAGCGATCCGTCCGTCGGCGTAGGCGTTGTCCGGAACATCGGCCCGTTCCCAGGCAGCACCTCTGGGGAGAGATTTGATTTGACCGAGTTTCTGATTGGTAAAGAACGCTTCTTCGCGGGTCAATTTCCCGCCTGCAGAGTTTTCCGGACGCAAGTACTCAACAACCTTTTCATGCATGGGAGGCACACTCCATGAAGCCAAGTCATCATGGTTTCCGTGTCCCGTGTGCAAAATCTTGCCAATCGCTTCAGTCCGATATCCGTGCTTCATGAAGAACTGAGGCAAGGTCACCGCATCCGGCGCCCCGGCTCGAAAATTCTGCCCTAAAGAATAAATGCCTAGTGACGTGGAATGCGTACCGAGCAAGAGATTGTTTCGGGACGGGGCACAAACGGCTTGGTTGCAATAGGCAAGCTCGAAACGAGCGCCTCGCGCAGCAAGTCGGTCAATATTGGGGGTTTTGGCCAAGGGATCGCCATAACACCCAAGCGCGGGCTTTAGGTCATCGACGAGAATCAACAACACATTGGGACGAGCCGTTGCATAGACCGTATGCAACGTGACGGTTGCGGTGAGCACAATCCAAGAGAAGCATTTCACACCCAGATTATGGCTAGAACGAGGCTCCGAGCAACGAAGAAGTGTGCCGACTAATAACGTTTCCAGAGCGAAGGCATAAACAGCACGAGCAACGCATAGAATTCCAAACGCCCTAAGACCATCAGGAAAGAGAGAAAAATCTTCGTCATTCCATTGAACCCTCCGTAGTGCTGCGTTGGCCCGACTTCCCCTAAGGCCGGTCCAATATTGAATAACGAGGCTAAGACAGCCGAAACACAAGTCCGTAGATCTTGCTGCGGCTGCAAAAGACAAACAATCATGCTCCCAAGGAGGACCGAGAGAGCTGCCACCGATATCAGAAACAAGGTATCGATTCGAAACCGATCCGAGACGGCATTTCCATTGAGCTTCAGCTTCATGACTTGATTCGGCCGAAAACCCATTTTCAACTGAAAGCGTACCGTCTTAAAAAACAGAATAAACCGCCCCACCTTCAGCCCTCCAGAGGTCGAACCGGCACAGCCACCGATCACCATTAGAAACACCAATACGATCACAGAAAACGCCGGCCACTGATCAAAGTCTGCGGTGGCGAACCCCGTGGTTGTCATAATAGCGATCACCTGGAACAGCGCCTCCCGCAATCCCTGTCCGAACGATAAATCGTTCTCACGAAAGGTTAGATTCAGTGCAATACAGAGCGTCGATAGTCCGATGATAAGCAGCAATACTTTGCTCGCTTCATCCTGCCTCCACCGGTCCCATTGACGCCGCAGCATCCAGGCGTAGAGCATGAAGTTCATTGCCCCAAGGAGCATAAAAACAACAATCCACAACTCGATCGCCAAACTGTCAAAATGGCCAATACTTGCGTTGTAGGTACTAAATCCTCCGGTAGCCACGGTCGTGAAACTATGGCACACCGCATCGAAGTTCCCCATTCCCAGCACGCGAAGCCCAAGATAGCAGACCAAAGAAAGGAACACGTAGATTCCCCAGAGCTGAATCGAAGTCCACTGAATTCTCGGACTGAGCCCCTCGGCATCAAAGGTCGACGACTCATGCCTAAAGAGCGCTTTGCTACCTGCACCAAACGAAGACAATAGAGCGACAAATAGAACGAGGATTCCCATTCCCCCCAACCACTGGGTCAACGCTCGCCATAGGAGTAAACTGCGGGGCATTGACTCAATATCAGCAATCACCGTGGCACCCGTTGCCGTGAAACCCGAAACCGATTCAAAGAGGCTATCAGCAAGCCCCATCCTCGGTTCACATAGGAAGTACGGAAGCGCGCCAAACAAAGTACAAAAAATCCAGCCAAGCCCAACCACGGAGACTGACTCACGACGCAACAACTCATTATCCGCTCCCCGTCCTAGCCCAAGCATCGCCAGACCTGAAATGACCGCAATGCCAATAGAAATAGAAAACGCCTCGACGGCATCGAGTCCCTCCGAAGATTCCCCATCCCAAACCGCATAGACCAAACACGAGGCTTGGGAAGCCGCCAAGAACAGCAGAAGAAACCCTACCAGTTTACTTAAAACCTTAAGATTCATACCAGCACGCTCACAAGCGTTTCAAAGCCGATTAACAGCCAAGAACAACGTGACCGTTGTGGTCGCACAAGACTCCTAGAGTTCATTAATCGCATCTAGCGCTCCAAGACACCGGGCCTGGAATTCGCAATGGCAGGCAACCTACCGACCCTCGAATCAAGGATCAAGACCTGATACCAACGCATCACACGGCCATTTTCGCCAACGAATTCCGGTCCATCGCGGGCAGGACAAGCCCGCAGGCCTCACTCAACTCGATGGGCGTCGCCTCCAAAGGCAGCCCACACATCACCCGATTCCGTTTGCGGCAACTAAGGCTCGCCCTCATCGTTCCCCCCACCTATTCTCATCTCAAACTACGCTTGCTCCTGATGAAAAAGATCTCTCGTCGAACCTTTGTAAATCGCTCTGCACTCAGTTTGGCCTCCTTGTCGGCTGTAACGGCATCCCTTACCCCTCTTAAGATGTCAGCCCAACTAGCTCCTGGAATGACAATCGATCTCACCCCGGGAGCCATTGGGGTCAACACCAGCCGACCGATCGAGCTCAACGCTCTGGCAGCCAAACATGGTTTCACTTCCGTTGCCCCGAACCTAACGGGTCTCGCCGCCATGTCAGACTCGCAGCGAGGCGAGCTCGTTGCGCAGATGAAAAGCCAGGGCCTAAGCTGGGGTACGGCCGGCTGTCCTGTTTCTATCCGCGACAGTGCCGAAGACTACCGTGAACAACTCGCTCAGCTCCCCAAATTATCCAAAGTGCTCACCAGCGTCGGTGGCACCCGAATGAACACTTATATCCCCCCCAGTAGCCGAACCGAGACCTACCTCAGCAACTTCAAACGATGGTCCACCCGACTCAAAGAGGTGGCAGCGATTCTCGAAGACAACGGACAACGAATCGGACTCGAATACATCGGCACCCACACACTTTTGGTTCGGGGCAAATACCCCTTCATCCATACGATGGCGGAAACCAAAGACCTCATAGCTGACACAGGTGCCTCCAATATCGGCTTCGTTCTAGATAGCTGGCACTGGTGGCAAGCAGGAGACAGCGTCGCCGACATTGCCTCACTCTCGGGAGATCAAATAATCGCCGTTGATCTCAATGACGCTCCCAAGGGAGTCGAGAAGAAGGCACAAATCGACAGCCAACGAGAACTCCCTGTGGCAACTGGCGTGATTGACGCATCAAGCTTCCTCAATACCATTAAAGAGACCGGTTTTGATGGCCCGGTCCGAGCAGAGCCCTTCAATGCTCCGTTGAATCGAATGGACGATGATGCGGCCTGCGCTGCCACGGCGGAATCGCTCAAGAAGGCATTCCAGTTAATCAAAGGCTAGTACGCATCCAGCAAGGGATTCCCTCACAAATTCAAAACGAAGGCGATTCAATCGGCTGCATCCCGGTCAGGATCGCTGAGAGGGTCGGTCTTCTTGAGCGCGAGTTTATGGAGTCGGACACCGAAAGGAGCAACGCCCCCCACGAAATCATAATTCGGCCTTGACCAAGTAACTGGCCTCGGCAAGAGCACTCCACTCTTCATCAAGCCAGATTCGGGCTCGAAGAACAATATCGCTACTCATCTCAATTGGCGCCGTGTATTCCTGTGCTCGAGGATGAATCTCCCCTCCAATCAAACGGGGATCCGTCCCGTCGGTCGTGTAATATATCTTTCCAACTGGGGATTCCAACGACAGCATTGTTCCTGCTTTCGTTGGCCCACTCGTCCGTGATAGCTTCGGTGGATCAAAATCAGGAATAAGACCATGGCGAAAAAGCTGCCCGAGCACCACGTCACTACGCCGGGGAATGTACACATCGGCAATGCGCCGCATTTCGGGAAGCCAATGATCATCTCGATTCATTGAACCGGATCGACCCGAGGAATCCCCCCAACGAGCCGATTCACAAATCACGGCGGACTCAATTTGCTTCGCCCGGTCTTGAAAGCGTTTTCGCACGGCCTTCGAGGAAAGAACGCCCCCGTTGTAAAAGCGCTTGTAGGCAAGATCGGCAACTGACATCCGAAACTCGAGATTATCCAAGCACTGCTGCCAGATCCATTGTGGATTGCTGGTTCCAAAATCATCTCCGGCAGGATAGGGCCCCGTGCGATCTTCATTAATGTCGAGCAACGTGTGTTCTGCATCCCAGACAAAAAACTGAAAGCCATGATTCCCCTTTCGGTTGCGAATTCCATACCAGTTATTCGGCCCCCGGTTCCCCATGAAATTACTGATCGGGGCATCCAAGTTCCCTCCGTAGAAAATCACAAACATGTAGTCGATCAAATTATCGGGATCGAGTAACACCTCCCCATTCTCATCCAAACTTCCATCAGCGTTTCTTCCCAACAAGGCCTGATACGCGCGATCCGATTCTAGCCCGGCCTTAGCTTGATCCCACAGTCGACGCCAGGCATCGAGATTCCCATCTGTTGCCATGATCGCAAGTCCTCCATCTCGATCCCCCCGTTTTATCACGTCAAAATTGGCCTTCTTTCCGCCGAGATAGCTCGCTCCGTACGAGGCCTCGGGGCGCTCACAGGTGTCATAAAGCCCCCAATAGTGTCCATTGATATAGAGGTGACAATACTCACCTCGGGCAGAGGGTTGTCCTAAGGCCGCCTGGAGATCACGATTGAACTGATCCCTCATGAATACCGCTCGAGGATCTCCGCTCATGCTCCAAGAATAATTCTGGAATGTTCGCAAATCGAGATTATCAAAAGCCTGCGCGGCGCTTTCACCGAAGAGCGGATATTCCAGTTTTGATGGCCCATAGACATCTCGAAAAAACAAGCGCAGCGCGTGCTTTGGATTCCCGGTGTTCCGACTAAAGCCGCCGCGAATTCGAATCCCACAATCAACTTGAAACCCTTCCTCCCCACTCACGAGAAAATACTCCACCGAACAGGGCCGTTCCCACTCGCGTCCATCTCGCTGTGGATTGGCATAAATGCCCTGCTCAGAATCAAACAGATCATCAAGATCCATCACGATAGAAAAGGAAGGCAAGGAACGTAGCCCTTCAATCATTTCTTCTCGATAACGCGGATCATCAACGACCTCTGGATCCATCCCGTAGTCCAATCGATTGCTTCCCCAGTGAAAGGGAAACCCCACTGGTGGCAGACCGTCCAGCGATTGCCTGGCAACATCCTGTGGAAATACAAACGAATGGGTCTTCACCCTCGATCGACGATGTTGTTCCTTAAAGGCACGTGCCTTAACAACGCTCGTTTGCTCGACGTTAAAGGGTCTAGAATAGGTCTGACCATTTTCCAAACTCGGCAGGGTGCCATCCGTGGTATAGCGAATCACAGCATCCATTGTTCGGCACGAAAGCGTCAACTCAAAGGCACGTTCAAAAAAGCCACGAGACTGGCTGAACCGAACCCCAGCAACATCACCTAAGAGGATCTCCGAATTTTGGCGCCCTGGCGTCGCCTCAAGCAGGAAACCGTGGAAGTCCGCATTCACATCCCCACTCTTCCAATTTGGGCCTAGGCCAAAGGAAACGTCGTTTCGCTGTTTCGGATATTCGCTCCCAAAACTATCAACCACGGTCTCGCCATCCCGTCCCACGAGGGCGAGATACTCACCTTTCGTCGCAAGTCCAAAATTTGTATGCAACTCCAGCTCAGAGTGTTCATCTTTACCGGAAGCGAAAACGACAAAATATTCGCCGCTCGCGAGAACGAGCTCAGGAAACGGCCACTTCTGCGGAAGCGCGCTGTCATCAGTCAAAAAACATCCCTGAAGTTGAACGGGATCCGCGCCATAGTTATAGAGCTCTATCCAATCCGAATAGTCACCATCCCGATCTTGAAGAGTCGAATCATTGGCCGCGACAAATTCGCTCACAACGACTGTCACCGGACCATTGGCATCAGCCACCAACACAGGACGTTTCGGTTTCGCCTCCGCGGGCGCAGTGGGAGACGTGGAGTCGCCACAAGCAACCATCAAGAGGAGGGTGAGGACACAAACAAGTCGACGAAGAATAGAATTCACAAGGGCAAGAAACAAGGACGTTGGGAAGGACGAAATTACTAAATAACGCTGGATACTTACAATCGAATAAGAATAGTGAAAAGTTCGCGCTATAGGCTACTTCATAGACGCTCGGATCAATTCAAGTTCGGCAGCGTTCGCCTTGCCATCCCCATCCGCATCAAAGGTCATCCAAAGGCGCTGGGTTTCGGAAAACCCGCCGCCGCCACGACGGCTGCGGCGTTGTTCTCTTTGGAAACCGCCAACTTGCATGGCAATAATTCGATCCATCCCATTAAAGACGCCGCCTTCATAATCCTTCTTCAAGGCGGCCTTCTCGGCGACGCCCAAACGCCCGTCCGCATCCGCATCGTATTGTGCCAGCAGGCGAGCCTGCTCCCCGATGAAGGCAGCCCCTTGCTCCTGGCGATTCAGCTCTCCGTCGCCATCTGAATCGTAGCGTTCGAGCCATTCTGGAGGTGCTGGAAAGCCTCGTCGACCCCGGCGTCCGTTTCTCTCCTGTCCCGAGACCTGTTTGGCTTCCAATCGCATGCTCTCGCGCTCCGACTCATCGAGTCGTCCGTCACCGTTCTGATCGTGTTTGGCAACAAGTTTCGCCCGAATCTCCTCAAAGGCTTTTCCGGGATCAGCCTGCAATACCGAGCCCCCCCTCAGAAATGTCAGAACGACAAGTGAAGACAGGGCAACCATACGAGCGCTAGACTTTAAAAACATAACTATAGTGCCTCCCAAAAATCGCCGTTAACCCAGGGATTACCCGTTAATATTCCCGCCCTTCGCTTCAAAGTTCAACCCTCAAATCTTGATTCTTCCCCTTCATCACGGACAGATTCTCCATCGCCATCGATCGAACCGCAGCCCTGAGTGCCGTAGACCTCATTCAGTTCCCTCTTCGTCGCTCCCCACTTGACCCTAGAGAGAATCCCTGGATAGATAGACTCATGTCCCGCTTAATGCCAATCGCGATCTGCGCTGCTACTTGGATGACCGCCGCCGTTCATGCCGAGAACCACTACCTTCACACATTCGAAAAAGTTCAGCTCTCGGATCAGTTTTGGAGTGAGGGCGCTGGCGTGGGTGATTTCAATGCGGATGGCACGCTCGATGTCGCTTCGGGCCCCTACTGGTATGAAGGGCCAACCTTCACCCGTCGCCACACCTACTACCCAGATCACGAGGCATTCGCTCTCAAACAGAAAGATGGGTCCACCCGAATCATTCCTGGTTACCCCGGAGCCCTCAGCAATCGAAACGCTTACTCAAACAATTTCCTGACCTTTGGATACGATTTCAATGGCGATGGATGGGATGACGTTCTTGTTCTTGGCTTTCCCGGAAAGGAATCGATCTGGTACGAGAACCCCCGTGATACGAATCGTCTTTGGGCAGCCCATGTTGCGATCCCCGTCACGGACAACGAATCCCCCCACTTCACAGATCTAACAGGCGATGGGATCCCTGAAATCGTCTGCAACTCCGGCGGCTATTTCGGATTCGCGTCACCTGACATGAGCGCTCCCGCCAATCCGTGGAAGTTTAGGCCCGTGAGCTCAAAAGGTCCGTGGCAACGCTTCACCCACGGCATGGGTGTTGGTGACGTCAATGGGGATGGGCGGATGGACATCCTCGAGAAAAATGGCTGGTGGGAACAACCTGAGTCGATCGATGGCGACCCCGTCTGGGCATTTCATAAGGTCGCATTCAGTCCTGGTGGAGGCGCTCAAATGTTCGCCTACGATGTGGATCGAGATGGAGACAACGATGTGATTACCAGCATCGCCGCCCATGGCTACGGAATTGCATGGTATGAGCAGCACGAGGAAAACAACGAGATCAAATTTAAGCCCCATGTCTTCGTCAACAAAGAGGCTAGCGAAAATCGCTACGGCGTCCACTTTTCGCAACCCCATGCCCTCGACCTCGTCGACATGGACCAGGACGGAATCAAAGACATCATAACTGGCAAGCGATTCTGGGCCCATGGTCCGACGGGAGATGCAGAACCCAACGCGCCTGCCCTTCTCTATTGGTTCAAGATTCATAAGGAAAAGGGAGAAGTTGATCTCATCCCTCAAGAGATCGACGACCATTCCGGAGTCGGCACTCAGGTGATGGCTAAAGATATGAATAACGATGGCTTTCCAGAGATCATCGTCGGCAACAAGATGGGCACATTCGTTCACTGGCATAAAGCAACTCAAGTGAGCCGCAAAGAATGGGACGCAGCCCGTCCAAAGCCGATCGATTGATTCCGCTAGAGCAAAACGAACTTCAAGACCTCAAGGACCTCGCCACTCATACCATGCGCACGCTGACCTTAATCGCCAGCCTTCTTCTCATCGGCTGTCAAACGCCTTCCGAGACAGGAACGAGCCCCTTCAGCTCAGCACCTCAACGACTCCTCAGCTCGCACGCTGGGGAAGGTCCCGCCTGGCATCCTGACTGGGGCGGGCTCCTCTTTAGCGGCGATGGCGACATAACTCGACTCGCCGACGGCGCGGTGGAAACTTTTCGCAAGAACGCAGGTTCCAATGGCTTACTCTTTGACGCCCAGCATCGACTGCTTATCTGCGAACCGGTCCAACGACGAGTCACCCGACTCGAGCAGGATGGACAATTGACGGTCTTGACCGATCACTATGAAGGAAAGCGCTACAATCAACCCAACGACATCACTGTAGACGGCTTGGGACGGATCTATTTTTCCGACCCACGCTACGGAAATCGGGAAAACATGGAGATTCTTGACGACCAAGGTTCTCCAATCGAAGGCGTGTATCGGATTGATCTCGATGGATCCGTCAGCCGAATTATCACCCACGAAGTCGATCGTCCCAACGGATTGCTAGTCACGCCCGACGACCAGCACCTCTATGTCGCCGACAACAACAATCAAATCGGTGGGGCGCGAAAACTCTGGCGTTTCGACCTCACGCCCCAGGGCACCGTCAAAGCAAATTCTCAACGCCTGATCTTCGACTGGAAAACCGGACGCGGCCCTGACGGGATGGCCATTGACGAGAACGGATTCCTCTACGTTGCCGGAGGGCGAAGTCACCCGAATCTTCCACACGAAACAGCAGAACCATTCCTTGGCGGTGTCTACGTATTCGCACCATCTGGCAAACGAGTCGATTTCGTGCCCATTCCTCATGACGAAGTGACCAATTGCTCCTTTGGAGGAGATGACCTCAATGAGCTCTATATCACCGCCGGGGGCACGCTTTGGCGTATTCACACCCACACACCCGGTGTCCTCGCCTGGAAAAACTAGCCTTTGAGTTCCGATCGTTGACCGAGCAATGAAGCCATCGAAGCAAGCTCTCAGAGCCCTACTCGCAAGACCAGGCATTATTAAGAGCCTCGCGATTCACGACGTTTTCTCAGCCGTGATTGCGGAAAAATCAGGCATTGAACTCCTCTTCATTGGAGGATTCGGCACCTGCGCCTCCCTTCATGGGCTTCCGGACCTTAACTTTATCTCAATGCCAGAGATGGCCGATGCCATTCGCAGAACCACTGCGGCAGTTTCGGTACCGATCATAGCTGACGGGGATACCGGACACGGGGATCTTCACAACGTCCAATACACGGTTCAATCGTTTGAGCGAGCCGGCGCGGCAGGCATGTTGTTAGAAGATCAGGTGATGCCCAAACGCTGCGGCCATTTCAGTGAGAAACAAGTCATCCCCACCGCAGAAATGGTCTTAAAAATCAAGGCCGCCGTTGCCGCCAAGACCGACCCCGACTTCACCCTGGTCGCTCGAACCGATGCACGCCAAGTGACGGGATTGAACGACGCGATGGACCGGGTGAAAGCCTACTGTGCAGCCGGAGCCAATGTGGCCTTTATCGAGGCGCCCGAAAGTACGGAGGAGTTGATCACGATTGCCAACGAGGTGCCCTACCCTCTTTTTGCGAACATGCTGACGGGCGGAAAAACCCCCATCCACTCCAGTCAAGAACTAGAACAAATGGGCTACAAATTCGCAGTCCTACCCATCGAAACGCTGATGGTATGTGCCAAGGCCCTCGAAGATCTCTGTGCTACCTTTCAACGAACGGGGAAAGTCGATGAGCTCGCCGCTTCAGCGAAGAGCTTTGACGAACTCAAAGATCTCCTTGAAGTCGAGAAATTCCTCAGTATCAAGAATTCGATCCCTGGGGCCTAGGGGGTAGCTGGAGTCGCGCCTGGGCTCGTCTCGGGCTCGAGATGATTCCACAAGGTAAACAACACCGATCGAACGCCAGCATTGCGTTCTGTCTTATAGCGCTCCTTAACCGCTGGCATTGCTGGCTTCCCTTCGTCCTCACCCATTCGAAAAATGGCGTAAGCTGCCATTTCTCTTACCTTAGCATCTTTGTCGCTCTTCATGACCTCAATCAAGGTGTCAAGCGCAGGAGCGGCATTGTGAAGACCTTCGCTGAATTCGATGCAGGCCGCCAATCGCACACTTGCATCTGAACTCTTTAGTTTTTCCGACAATGCCGGGATATCGAGATCGGATGCCTGCTCCACTGGGGCACCATCACCACAACCAGATGCGAGCGTGAGACAAAGACAAAGCAAAGCGAGTAGTATTTTTTTCATAGCAACCGGAGCTACTAAACCACTAACTCTCTTCCAATAACAAGTTCAAAGGCCCCGGCTCAGACTAGTATTGCTATTGAGCAGACGCTTCGGGAGCAATCGCAGATAAGGTATTCAGATGCTGAGACCGCGCATTCGGGTCACGCTCAATTTTTATTACCGCCTTGATCGGCTCAATCGCCGCATCGGCATTCTCACCGAGGACATAAATGTTGTAGGAGGCTAAGCGGCGAATTTCCGTATTCTTGTGCTTCAAGAGCTCGATCAATTTCGGCAGAAGCGGTTTGAGCCGTTCCTCTGCCTGCCAAAGATTCGCTAAGGCCTCGACAACACGCGCATCATCCGCACTTTCAAGCTCCGCGCTTAATGCAGCCACGTCAACATTCCTGTCGATCCCGCTTTGATCACTCTCGCCACACCCCAAAAGAACAACTAAGGAAAACGAAACGACTAAATTAGTGAGCGCTAAGCGAAGTGACGGAGGTAACATTATTGGTTTCATAGCGTTGGAAGGAGACCCTATCTTGAGAACGCTTTGCTTAGAAGGCAGAAAAAGCACTCGCCTAGGTCTATTCCCGAGTGGTGGCTGACTGCTTACGACTTGTTCGTTGCTGCAACCAATCTATATCGTGATTGTTCGGAGACGACACTCCAAAAGCAAGCGCACCGTTTCTATTCAAAGGCGGTCGGGTTCGGGGATCTGTCCATCGTTTCGTTTCGGCATGCCCATCTGCAAACGCTAATGCCCCAGCACCACTGTGATAACTGGCCGGATAGTCAATGATTCGATAGGCCTGTCGATTTAAGGGATCGAAACCTCCCATATCCACGCCAAACCAACCGTCATTGATACTATCCTCACGCTCTGTCATAAAGACCCAGAGTCCCGATGGTCCGGGTCGACTCAGATCACTCGACTTCCGATACTGAAGATACCCCGCGGTAAACGGCCATTCTCGAGGCCCAAGATAGCCATTCATCGACATACTCCGCACCCGTGGCACGCCTTGAAAACTCGATTTGTCTGCGGGATCCTTCATTACCTTAGTCGAATAGCCGAGATACGGCGCGAGCGGAGACAGACGAATGAGAGCGTCGTTTGTATTGGCAAATTGAGGTGAGCCTCCCGAGGTGTTCAGCCAACCTAAGACCCAGGTCTTGTTGCTATTACTCAGGAGTTCTACCCGCGCACCGTCTAAGTTACCAACCAGATGATCCCGATGATCATCGGCGTACATCGCCCAAGCAAACCCGAGCTGCCGATTATTGCTAAGCGCAACGACGCCATGTGCCTTGGCCTTCGCCTGACTCAAGGCAGGCAAGAGCAGCCCGGCCAAGATCCCAATGACGGCCACCACCACCAGCAGCTCAATCAAGGTGAACCCAAAAAGCATCGTGACGCTTGGTCCCGAAGGACTCGCGTGCCTCACCTTCGTCATCGCCGGTGACGGATTCTTCATTTCAGGTTCTCTAAGCCTGAGAGATTCTCGAGGCAGGGTAGCCCGGCGCCTCTCCCCTGGGTCAATCTAACACCTCAAGCCACCAGGTTTTCAAATAAGACTCAGCAGCTCTTAGGACTCCAAAATCCCAGGGTTGCGTCGCATACACCTGCGCGCCAATACGACGATGACACGTCCGTATGGCCTTCGCAATCGAGGCGGTAAAAAGTTCCGGTTCCCAGGTCGCAGCATTTGAGGACACCAACAATCGTCCTCCGGAATTCAGCAGTGGAACCACCATTTCAATCAACTTTGCCATGTCCCGAGTCACTTTGAATGCCCCCCACTCCTTCGATCGAGAAAAGGTTGGAGGATCCAGGACGATCAAATCAAACCGTCGCTCTCGCCGTTGGAAACGTTTGATCCAACCAAATACATCCCCGTAGAGAAACTCATGCTTTTCTGGATCCAATCCGTTCGCCACAAAATTCCGCTTCCCCCATGCCAAGTACTTCCGTGATAAATCAACGCTCACAACCTCAGCCCCAGCCAAGGCCGCGCAGACGGAAAAACCACAAGTATAGGCAAAAGTATTCAACACTTGAGGACGATGCTGAACGCGGGGCGAAATCACCGGGAAGCCCGCTTCTATCAGATTATGCCTCACTCGATAACGATTTTCGCGCTGATCAAGAAAAAGACCGAAGGAATACCCCTCAGCGAAGTCGATATCATAACACACCCCGGATTCCTTAATTGGTCCCTGAACCGTGCTGGCGTCTCCCCAGATCAACTCGGGGCACAGATCAGTCTTCGTTTTCTTTTGTACGGCTCGTTCATGCCGTTTCCAATAGCCCGCAACGAGTCCCATCGCTCGTCCAGACGCTTCCAAGCTCGACCTCTCGGCGTCACTGAGACGGTTTTCGGATTGATAAAGAATCGACTCGCCAAGCCGGGTGCCGATCCAACCTGGAAAGGCACGTCCCAATGCGTGATCCCACCGATAGGCATTCGTTGCACGGCTATCAAGCCAAAGGGGGGGCAATGCCGCTGTCTCCTGTTCGTTTGGCGGCTCCCAATCGAACCGAGGCAAGTAGGGGTGAAGAACGGTGACGCGCCCTGCCGAGCTCTCCTTGATGCTAAGGCGATCCGCTGGAAGTGGATCTGCCGTTTTCGGCACCAACAAGAACGACTGCTTTCCCACCGCCACCGATTGACAGAATCGAGAAGGGACCTCTGGAGCGAAGTGACGAAGGAACCAAGATTGAAACCCTTCGCTCCCGTACCGATGCCGCGAAAGAAGGGGAACCCCGACGGGAACTTGGACAAGAAAGCTTCGCTCGTCCTCTTTGAGAATCAAGGGACTAGTCACGATTCAAGGCATAGGAATTCACTCGAAACCCGTCAAAACATTCGGCTAGGACCAGCCTACCAAAACTGCCAAGCGCCACGACCGACCACCCATAACGCGAGCAGGAAATTCGTAATCGCATGGGCCGTCATCGCATCGCCGAGGCGTCCCTTTCGAATCACCAACCACTGGTAAGACAAACCACAAAGGAACCCCGAAAGCCACTGATTATGTTCCACTGCAAAAATCAGCGACGTAATAAGGAGCGCTCCCCAATGAAATTGCTTCAAGGCGACCTTCTCAAAATCGGGATCAATCACATAACGATAGACCGTAGAACGAAAAACCAGTTCCTCGAGCGGAGGAACGACGAGTGACGACCCGAGGGTTCGAACCAGAATAAAAAACCAGGCCAGTGCTGCTCCCTGCCCGAAAACCAAGTAAGGATTCCAAGGTCCCGAAGCCTCAGCATCGTCACCACTTCCCAAGAGCTGATCGAGACCAGGATATCGCCCTTCCAGCCCCACCCACATTACAAAAACGCCAACACCAACGAGAACTGCCTCCCAACTAACCGCCCATTTCAACTCTTTAACCAAAGGCCAAATCGCGAGCACCATCCACGCACCGATGACCGTTTTGGCAAAGTAGAACCAGTAGGCAGACTCAACACCAAACTTGCCTTGAGCGCCGGTCAACAGAATAAAAATCACAAAGGGCGCGATTCGTACGACGCCGGGTGACGCGGCGAGATAGTCTCTTAGTTTTCTAGGTAACATGATGAAACTTCGTTTATTGGGTTCAAAAGGTTTACCGTGAGATTCCCGTTCGGCAAAGTACTATCAAGGGAACAACCATTCGCAGACGAGCGAACCCTGATGAAAGCCGAACTAACAGACTAACTCAGGGCCTCGTTTGCTCGAGTCGATTTTTCAGCCTTTAAGCGAAGTTGACCACAGGCGGCATCAATATCATGTCCCTTCTCTCTCCGCAGGGTTACCGTGACGCCCTGCCGGAAGAGTGCCCGATAAAACAACTCCTGCTTCGCCTCGGAAGGGCGTTGCCATTCCAAACCATCGACCTTGTTATATGGGATGAGATTGACTTTAGCCCTCAATCGAAGCGCAAGTGCCCCCAAGGATTCAGTTAGTTCCAAATCATCATTCACTCCAGCAATAAGAATATACTCTAAGGTGATCATCTTACCCCGCTTCTCAATGAAATACTCACAAGCCTCAGTCAGCTCTGCCAAGGGATAGCGCTTATTGACTGGCATGATTTTGTCCCGCACCTCGTCCGTCGAACCATGGAGCGAAATCGCCAGACGAAACTGCGGGGGTTCATCGGCAAGCTGTTTGATTTGAGGCACAAGACCACTCGTCGAAATGGTAATGCGACGGGCCCCAATACCAGCTCCCCATTCGGCATTGAGGATGGATAGGGCTTTAATGAGGCGCGGATAATTGGCAAGCGGCTCGCCCATCCCCATAAATACGAGATTATCGATACGCCGACGCAGCTCCTCTCCCTCACCTCCTTTGCGAGCTTCATCCTCTGCTAGATCAGCGTGGATCTGATTTTCAGCGGCAACAATCTGGCCCACGATTTCGTCGGGACTCAGGTTGCGCTTCCAACCGTCCAGACCACTCGCACAGAACTTACACCCATAGGCACACCCCACCTGAGTCGACACACAAAGAGTCTTCCGGTCACTAGCCCCACCAAGTTGTCCCGGATTTGCAGGAATTAGAACACTCTCAATCAAAGCTCCATCCGAAAGACGCCACAGATACTTTTTGGTCGTATCCAGCGAACCCTGCTGCCTGACCAATTCGGGCAAGCCTATTTCAAACTCCTGAGAAACGGCCTCTCTCAAGGCTTTGGGCAAATTTCCCATCGCGTCCCAAGAGGACACCCGCCGATTATAGAGCCAACCAAGGAGCTGATCACAGCGGTAGCGCGGATGACCAGCCGTTACCAACCAATCCTCCAGCTCATCCCGATGCAATGAACGAATATTTCTGCTCTGAGCTTCTTTCGTCGTCACGTCGATAATTTTCCGTTAATAAATAAAAACCTGCCCAGGCGATCGGCATCACAATGTGAAACCACAGATCGGCCTGGGCAGTGAATCAGGAAAACTTCCTAAAGACCACACTATCTGTCGTGTGGCCGCACTTACCTAAGATTTATAATACTTGTTAGCGTAGTCCTGAACCATTCGCCATGTACTGTACTCCGCGGAAAGAGTCGCCATCGAACGGCGGATTTTTTGAATCCACTGTCGCGGAATCCCCCCTTGGTCCCGATTGAAAAAGCACGGAACCACTTCTTCTGTTAACACGTTGAATAGGTTCTCGCTATCGACACGATCCTGCTCCTCGACTGAATCAGGGTGCGAGTCATCACCAATCGCAAACCCGTTGGTTCCATCATACCCTTCTCGCCACCAACCGTCTAAAATACTCATATTCAAACAACCGTGCGGAGAGGTCTTTTGGCCACTCGTACCCGAGGCTTCGAGAGGTCGTCGAGGGTTGTTAAGCCAGATATCGCAACCGGAAACCATTTGGCGGGCAACATGCACATCGTAGTTTTCAATGAAGACGAGATTACCCTGTAGCTCACTAAACTTACTCAAATGAATAATGTGCTGAATGAACTTTTTGCCCTCGTCGTCTCGAGGATGCGCCTTCCCGGCAAAGATGAACTGAATCGGGCGCTCTTTGTCCTTCACGAGTTCCACCACTTTTTCAAACTGCTGGAATACCAAGGGAGCTCGCTTGTAGGTCGCGAATCGACGAGCAAAGCCAATGGTCAAGGCATCGGGGTTGAGGAGATGATCAAAGGCAATGTAGTCGCCCGCTGTGAGGCTATGCCCCTGGAGCAAGAGACGGCGACGGGTGAACTCAAGCAGTTCTCGACGTAGTCGGTAACGTAGGGCCCAAATCTCTTCATCAGAGATAAAGTCTTCATCCAACATTTTTTCCCAGAACGATGACTCGTTCACCTTGTCCGACCAAGACTCACCAAGACGTCCCTTCCAGAAGGATCGCAGGGGCCCCTTCATCCAACCTAAGAGATGAACGCCGTTCGTCACGTGACCGATCGGCACTTCATCGACAGATTTCCCTGGATAGAGGCATTGCCACATTTCTCGGCTAATCGCACCATGCAATTCGCTCACCCCATTCGCCGCACGTGAAAGACGTAAGGCAAGCACGGTCATACAGAAAGTCTCCGACTGATCCCCTGGATTCACTCGCCCAAGATCCATGAGTTCGTCGTGAGAGATGTTGAGCTGCTTCTCAAATTTGTGGGCGGCAAAGGACATCAGGTCGCTACTGAACCGATCATGCCCAGCCTCCACAGGCGTATGAGTGGTAAAAATACATTCCTGCTTGGTCGCTTCCTTCGCTTGTTCCAAGGCCTGCCCAGCAGCCATTTTCTCTCGAACCAATTCCAGCCCCAAGAATGCCGCATGTCCCTCGTTCATGTGGAACACTGAGGGAGAAAGGCCTAACATACGCATCAAGCGAACACCTCCCACACCAAGCAGAATTTCCTGCATGATGCGGGTTGAGGTATCGCCGCCGTAGACTCGCAAGGTCAAATCTCGATAATGATCCTCGTTTTCAGGGAGATTGGTATCGAGCAAATAGACTGGAATCCGCCCTACATTGACTCGCCACGCGCGGAAATAAACTTGATTGGTTGCGATCTTTACGGAACCTTGAACCGGCTCACCTTTGGCATCCAAGACAGGCTCGATCGGCAGATTCTCGGGCTTTAGGAGCGTGTAGAACTCTGTCTGCCAGTTGTCCTGATTGATCGCTTGCATGAAGTACCCTTCACGATAGAACAAACTGATTCCGACGAAACCAAGCCCTAGATCACTGGCCGACTTGGCATGATCCCCCGCGAGCATTCCCAACCCACCTGCTGCAATCGGCAAGGTTTCGTGAAAACCGAATTCAGCGGAAAAGTAGGCCACGGGATTCTTAGTAAGATGCCCCATGTTTTGGTTACCCCAAGTGTCTTTTTCGCCCATGTAGGCATCAAACTTGGCGATCACCTGCTTCACTCGGGCCGCAAATTCAGGATCTTGGAGGCGAACCCGAAGTTCGTAATCGGAGACCTCGTGCAAAATTGCTACCGCATTGTGATAAAGATTTCGCCAGCCGCGAGGGGATAGCTCTTGAAAGACGTCTTGGGCTTCCTGGGTCCAGGTCCACCACAGATTTCGGGCAACGCGGTTTAATCCGGCCGTAAGTTCAGATAACTCAGCCGCAGTCAAAGGTTTCAGATTCATCAATATGTCGTGTCTATCTCGGGTAAAAGACGCCGGCTCCCCCATGATTCTCCCTTCGTCAGCCGCACGCCAGGCCAAGACAACCGCAATCCAAGCAAAAACACAACCTCAGGATTCGCCGTTGAGAAGAAATAATTTCAGATTCCTGAGGAAACTCACTCATCCATCGTCCCAAAAAACGATGGTGTCAACGCTAAGAAATCTTCCTTTTCATCTCGAATCAGCCAATATTGCCCCACCAAGCCTTCAATAACCCAAAAGGTCCAACTCGTTTTGGGCCAAAATCTATGAAACGACGAACCTTCATAAAATCCGCCACGAGCGCCACGGTTTTAGCCGCTGCCAGCACCTTGAATCGTGTCAACGCAGATCACCACGGTGACCACGCCCCCCAGTTAATGGAATGGCGCAAGTACGTAGTCGAGTACCAGAGCCAACGGAAAATCGTCGACCGCTTTCTCAAATCCGCAGCGATCCCCGCTCTCAACCGACTCGGCTCCAAACCAGTGGGTGTTTTCTATGACAAGAACAATCCCGACGATCTCTCTGTCTACATGCTCACACCATTCACCGATCTCGCGGCCTATACCAACGCTACCCAGGACTTGAGCAGCGACGATGAATTCTTAGCCAACGCCCAAGAATACCTCAACACCCCTAAGGCCCAGCCGGCCTACCAGCGAATCGAATCCACGCTCATGAATGCCTTCACCGGTTTTCCCCGCGTCAAGGCGCCGATCACGGGGGAACGACTCTTTGAACTTCGCACCTACGAGAGTCACAATGAACTTAAGGGCGTGCTTAAGGTCGAGATGTTCAACGAGGCGGAGTTGGACATCTTTGAGAAAGTGGGTCTCGAAGGCGTTTTCTACGGTCAATCGATGGTCGGTTCAAACCTTCCCAACCTCACCTACATGATCGCCTACAAGAATATGGACGAACGCAAAGCCGCGTGGGGGAGATTCAGCAAGCATCCTGATTGGCAAATACTGAAGAAGAACGAGCGGTATAAAGACACCGTCTCAAAGATCGTCGCCACCTATCTCGCCCCCGCCGATTATTCACAAATCTAACCCCCACCCCTTCCCCTCCAGAACGATGGCGTTGCCATGGGGCTGGAGGGGAAGGCATCGACTTTCACCTATCAGCCTGTCCCTACCGAATATGGTTCGCGCTACGCTTTCGCCTCTACGAATGCTCCCTTGGTTCATCCTCGTCGCGCTCAATGCGTGCTTGGCCCTCGGCTTAACCGGGGCTACGGCCCCCGCTAAACCGAACATTCTGATGATCTCGATCGACGATCTGAATGACTGGGTCGGGTTTCTTTCCGGTCACCCTTTGGTGCAAACGCCAAACCTCGATCGCCTCGCGTCTCGCAGCATGGTTTTCTCCAAGGCCTATTGCGCCGCTCCCGTCTGCGGCCCCTCGCGTGCAGCAGTGTTTACCGGGCTCGCACCGACTCGAACCGGGATGTATTCAAACGCGAATCGCCTCGGCAAGGTCTATCCCACAGCCCGTTTTTTCCAACACGAACTTGCGCAGCACGGATACCACACAATGGGGACTGGAAAACTGCTGCACGGCAATCAAGGAGGGCCAGAATCATTTCACGAATACGGCCCCGGCTTCAACAAATGGAAGCCTCTGACCACAGAAGAGACTCGAATCTCGAAGGCGGAACTTGACGCCCCTGGCCCAATCATTTGGCACTCCATCAACCGTGCAACCGGATTCTCTCTCCGATTGCCCCTGAACGAAATGCCCAGAGACCGGAACCCTCTATCCGCTCGCACCGAGTCGTTCGACTGGGGTGTGATCGATCTTCCAGAATCAGATTGGAGTGACACCCAGTGTGCAGATTGGGCCATCGACAAACTAGGCGAAGCCCACACCCAACCCTTTTTTCTCGGCGTAGGATTCTACCGACCTCACCAACCTCTTTGGGCTCCCAAGAAATATCACGACCTCTATCCCCCAAAGGACATGCCGCTACCGCCTCACCTCAAGAAAGACTTGAATGATGTGCCGGCGGTCGGGCAAATGATTGGCCGGCTCCCCCTCACCTCCGGCAGCCACGCAACGGTGATCAAACACCGCCAATGGCAGCACGCGGTATCGGCCTACCTCGCTTGCATCTCCTACGTCGACGCACAACTAGGACGTGTGGTGGACGCCCTTGAGGCAAGCACGCACGCCAACAACACCGTCGTCATCGTTTGGGCAGATCACGGATGGCACCTCGGCGAGAAAGAGCATTGGGGAAAGTTCACCGCTTGGGAACGAGCAGCCCGCGTCCCATTGTTGATCCATCTCCCGAAAACCCTCACCCAGGAAGGTTACCTTGTCTCCGGGCAGCACGATGCCCCAGTCAGCCTCCTTGATCTATACCCCACAATCCTAGATCTTGCAGGCCTGAATCGCATCACGCCACTCGACGGCACGAGCCTTGCCCCGCTACTGCGCGGTGAGCGCCCAAAACTTTCACGCACCGTGACAACGAGCGTTGGCCCCGGAAATCATTCGCTCCGCAACCAACGCTGGCGCTTCATCCAATACTACGACGGTTCTCAGGAACTGTATGATCTAGAAGTCGATCCCTTTGAACACACGAATCTCGCCGATCGCCCCGAACATCAACGTAGAATTCAAGACTTTCAAACCCACCTTCCGGTCGATAGGAGAATCTCACATTTCGTCCGTCTCGGACCATGGAAGGCGCTTGTGAGCGCCATCGATCAGTCGATCGCGCTATTCGGTCCTGGCCTTGGCAGTGTCGATGGCACAGAAAATGTCGCTGAAAGCCATCCGGACTTGATTCAGCAGATCGAATCCTTTCTTCAACACAATCTGGAGGCACCTAGATACTCCAGCATTCCAAACTGACACGAGCCCGACTTCACAGAAAGTCGCCAATCAGCCTTCTCTATCCCGTGATTCCTCGCTAGATTCCCGCTCCCGTGGCAGACATCTTACAACACATCGACCTCGACGCCCCCCCCATGCCCAATGATGTGGCATTGGAAAAATTTCTCGAACACGTCGAGCGCCAAGGGGTTTCCCTGTATCCGGCTCAAGAGGCAGCCATTCTCGAGTTGTACGAGGAGAAGAACGTGATTCAAAACACCCCTACCGGTTCAGGAAAGTCAATGGTGGCCGCAGCGCTGCATTTCAAGTCGATCGTTCAGAAAAAGCGGTCCGTCTACACCTGTCCAATCAAAGCTTTGGTGAACGAAAAATGGTTTGCTCTGTGCAAGGAATTCGGCCCGGACAACGTCGGCCTCTCCACCGGTGACGCCACCGTCAATCGTGACGCTCCAATTCTCTGCTGCACGGCGGAAATTCTGGCCAATATGGCCCTGGGAGAAGGCAGCAAGGCCCCGGTTGACGATATCATCATTGATGAATTTCACTACTACTCGGACCGTGACCGCGGCGTCGCCTGGCAGGTTCCCCTCCTCACCCTCTCCCAGTCCCGTTTTCTTTTGATGTCGGCAACGCTTGGCAACACCGACTTCTTTGAAGAAGCCCTTACCAAGATTAATGGGAAGGCAACAGCCACGATCAAGACCACCGAACGCCCAGTCCCGCTACAATTCGAATACCGTGAGAGCTCCCTGGCTCAGACTGTGGAAGACCTTGTGGAACAAGATAAGTGCCCTCTGTACGTCGTGCATTTCAGTCAACGGGACGCCGCACAAAGCGCTCAAGATTTCACTAGCATCAACGTTTGTAGCAAGGCAGAGAAACAAGCAATCACCGAAAGCCTTCATGGCGTAAAATTCAATAGTCCCTATGGGCCTAGCTTGAAGAAATGGCTCAAACATGGCATTGGACTCCATCATGCTGGACTGCTGCCCAAGTACCGTATCTTGATCGAACAGCTTGCCCAACGGGGACTCCTGAAGGTCATTTGCGGAACGGATACGCTCGGCGTCGGCATCAACGTTCCCATCCGAACCGTTGTCTTCACACGCCTCTGCAAATACGACGGTAACAAAACAGGAATCGTCACCTCACGGGATTTCCATCAGATAGCCGGCCGTGCTGGCCGAAAAGGCTACGATGACAAAGGGTGGGTTATCTCACAGGCGCCCGAACACGTCGTCGAGAACCTCAAGCTAGAGCAAAAGGCAGCCAAGAGCGGCAAGAAATTCGTGAAGCGGAAGCCCCCGGAGCGAAACTATGTGCACTGGGATGAGAAAACCTTCACACGATTGATATCGTCCACGCCAGAAACGCTCGTCTCGCGTTTTCACGTTTCGCATGGCATGTTGATCAACGTGCTCAACCGTCCTAACGAAGACGGCTGCCGCGTCATGCGCGAACTCATTCGAAACAGTCACGATTCACCCAACCAAAAAAAGGCGCATATCAAACGGGCATGGCAGCTATTTCGCGCCCTCCTGAAACAAGGGATCATCCGTTGGAACCCGAATCCAGACGCTATCAATCACGTCGAATTCAACATCGAGCTTCAAGACGATTTCTCGATGAATCAGGCACTCTCCCTCTACCTCCACGAAACGCTCGATAAAATCGACCCCGAAGCGCCTGACTACGCCCTCGTGCTCATTACGCTGGTCGAGTCGATTCTTGAGGATCCAGCAGCCATCCTGGCCAAACAACTCGACAAGATTAAGGGCCAGGCGATCGCAGCCATGAAAGAGGAAGGGCTTGATTACGATCAACGGATGGAAGAACTCGAGAAACTCGAATACCCCAAACCAAACCGAGAGTTTGTCTACAGCAGTTTTAACGAATTCGCCAAGCAGCACCCATGGGTCCAGGAGGAAAACATCAGACCGAAATCGATCGTTCGCGAAATGTTCGAGTCCTTTCGTTCCTTTGACGACTACATCAAAGACTACGGATTAGAACGCGCGGAGGGCCTCCTGCTTCGACACATTTCTAGTGTCTACAAAACCCTTTCTCAAACGGTCCCGGACAGCAAGAAGAACGATACGATCCGCGAGATTGAAATCTACCTCAAGACCCTCATTCAGAAAACCGATTCATCATTGATGGACGAATGGGAGCGGATGAAGGATCCGAGTTTTCA
>OJGU01000178.1_pt1 | contig 42599 bp, 32 predicted proteins | sample 1594741 | NCBI WGS metagenome assembly OJGU01 (sample SAMN05416841, study PRJEB24817) | seawater metagenome | isolation source: Sea water | place: Canada:Atlantic | collected 2013-07 | reverse complement strand
TTTTATGTTGTTTCTTACACTACTAAATTAGGAGAAACAGTAACTGAAAAAGGAAGTGTTACGCTTTTAAGATAGTTAGAATTTTTTTATAATGGTAATTGGTTTTAGGAAAAACAAAATGTGTAGCTACAAGCTAACACAAAACAGCATTGCTAAAATATTAAATACAGATGTCGAAACTATTTTGAGTTTTGATTCTAAGCAAGTATTCAATCAGTATAACAATCAGGCTGCAACAGCAAATGGAGTAGTACAAAATCAGCAAATTATAGCTGACCAAAGTATTAAAGACTTTTTTTCTAAACTAAATGAAGAAATTTCGTCTTTGAAAAATGAAATAAATTCCCTAAAAAGGAAGAAATGAATGTAGCAAAAAAATATATTATTTTAATTTTAACTTTATTACCATTTTTGGGATATTCTCAACAAACATTTTATCAGGATGTTTGCAATTGTGGAGTTACAGGTTCGGGCTATTCAACAGGACAAGGAAGTGGTAGTGGTAATTTTGATGTTTACATAGAACCCGGTAGCACAATAAGAAAGGCTTATATCATGTCTTATAGAATTGGCTACCCACCTCCAGCTACGTTTGTATTAAACGGAAATCCTCATTCTTTTGATACTACTAATTACTTTTCTGAATTTAATCATGCAAGTCCGTGGGCTAGTCCAATTAGAGTGTATTATAAAGATGTAACACAAAATATTAATCCTAATATTTTTAATTACTCTATAACCATTCCAATTCAAAGTGGTTTACCAATAAATTGGGGGTACTGTACATTATATTTATATATTGTTTACGAAAATCCAATTTTGGCGAAAAGTGCTTGTAGCATTATTATTAATAATCAGAAATTAATAGGTGATGAGTTTTATATAGTTAGCAATATTAATCCTATAGATGTAAGTTCTTCTGTAGGTTTTGCTGTATACACTGATAGAGTAGGACCATCTTTTGCATACAACCAAAATTCATCAGTCAGTATCAATACTATATTTATAGGAAAGCTATCTTCTTCTGACAGTAATAGTGCTAACTTTAATAGTGCAGGTGTAAAAGGCTCTTTTTATTACCAAAATAATACATTGCTTGGACTACAAGACGATACCCCAGATAATCTTGTTGATGGTGCTGATGGTTTAGCAGACATATCTTCTTACTTAACCAATAATACTACTTCATTTAATTTTAGGCTAACTGACACTTTGTATCCAAATCTTAGTCCAGAATCCGTCAATATGAAAATCGCTTTTTTCCTCACCTATACCACCCCCTGCGACACCTTTACCACCACAGCCTCTACAACCCAAGACACCATTTGCTTAGGCGATAGCGTACAACTTAATGCCACAGGAGGTAGCCAATACAGTTGGTTTGGAGCTTTTGGGGGGGTAAGTGATACGAGCATAGCCAACCCTATGGCAAGTCCACCACAAACTACCACCTACATAGTAACCATAAAAAACGATAGCGGTTGCGTGAAAACAGAACATGTTAAAATTTGGGTAACGCAACCCATAGATAGTACTGCCACCACACCAACTGTTTGTGGTAATACAACAGGTCGTATAACCACACACTATAACACCAATACCAATTATAATTTTACGCTGTATGATAATAATTTTAATCCATTAGCCAACAACACTACTGGAATTTTTAACCAATTAGCAGAAGGAACCTACATAGTAGAGAATTCCCTAAACAACTGTGCTTTTTATGATACGGTAACGGTAAATGCCATAAACAATGTGCAAGCAGCATTTATCAGAAACCCAACACAAGGTAAAGCCCCTTTAACAGTAACATTAACTAACATTAGTAATAATGCTAATCAGTTTATATGGTTATTGCCTAACGATACTTTTTACAATCAACATTTAACTTATACCTTTACAAATGGAGGTTCATACCCTGTTTGTTTAGTAGCTTATAATAGTCAGCCCCATTGTGCAGACACTACTTGTTTTACTTTTGTAGTAGAAGGAAATGTTGGGCTAATAATTCCAAACGTATTTACACCTAACAATGATGGTTATAATGATGTTTTTAGCATACAAGTAATTGATGCAGAATTAATTTCAACAATAGAAGTAATTATTTATAATAGATGGGGAGAAAAAATGTATGACTATACAAATAATAAATCAACACCTGAATTATTACTTTGGGATGGAGTTACTTCATCAGGAAACAAAGCCTCGGAAGGTACTTACTTTTATGTTGTTTCTTACACTACTAAATTAGGAGAAACAGTAACTGAAAAAGGAACGGTGAGTTTGTTGAGGTAGGAGCTTGTTGTTTTACAAGCAAAAAACAATTTCAATTAGTCTTAATTTGACATTTTTCATTAACTTTATGAAAAATAAGGGAGTTAATAGATTTAGGATTTGTTAACAACTCCCAATGCAACCTTTTTTAACAAACAAACATCTTCTGTAAAAAATGAAATGGAGTGAAGAGCAATTAGTGGTAGAGTGCTTGAAGAATAATTCATCAGCACAAAAGCATTTGTTCGAGTATTACTCTAAAAGAATGATGGGAGTTTGCCTTAGGTATACAAAAGACCATGATGAAGCCCAAGATGTTTTACAAATGGGGTTTATAAAGGTTTTTGAAAAATTGGATACCTATAATGGTGAAGGCTCTTTAGAAGGATGGATTAGAAGGGTGGTGGTAAATACTGCTTTAGATAACATCAGAAAAAATAAGAAAAACAACGAGAATATTGACATAGAAAAAGTAGATTTTTTACTAGCTAATAATGATGCCAATGCATTGGATGATTTAAAAGCCGAAGATTTACTAAAAATTATTCAGCAAATGCCAACTGGGTTTAGAACAGTTTTTAATATGTATGCTATAGAAGGCTATTCGCATAAAGAAATTGCAGAACAATTAGGCATTACAGTAAATACTTCTAAGTCTCAATATTCTAGAGCTAGAGTTTGTTTGCAAAATTTATTAATGAAAGAAGCGATTACGAGATAAATTATCTCACACAAAAATTAAGATGAAAAAAGAATTTGAAAATATAGAACAACTTTTTAAAGATACCTTTGAAAATTACGAAGCCAATGTTGATGCTTCTGTATGGAATAATATACAGCAATCTATCAACTCACCTGCTTCATCCGCAGCTTCATCTTCATCTGCAGGAAATGCAGGAGGTTTTGTTGCCAAAAGTGCTTTCTTTAAAATTGCCGCAGCTACTATTACCTCTGCAGTTGTAGTTACCTCTTCGGTGTTAATTTACAATGCATTTAAAGATGAACCAGCTAACAATAATAAAATTGCTGAAAACCAAGTGATAACTGAAAACTCAGCTCCAAAAATTATTGAAGAGACAGCGACTGAAAGATCATTAACAACAGAAAACAAAACTACTGAAAATGGAAGTAATGTGGTAACTCCTCAACAAAATGAAGTGGAGGATAAAGACCTTACTTCTAACGAAAAAAATAATTCGAGCAATACTGTAAACAACAATAATACAACTGAAACTACTACAACACCTAGCAATACTGTTGTTGAAAATAATAAAGAAACACAAACACAACAAAGTATGGTGGTAACAAATGACAATACACTACCAACTCAATCGTCAACAATCAATACTCCAAAAGTAGATGTATTGGCAAATGTTAAATTAAAAGCAAGTACCAAAAAAGGTGATGCTCCGCTTTATGTAGAATTTAATGTTGTTGGAGAAGCTGCTGATTATCAATGGTATGTTGATGGCATAACTAAATCGGGTGAAAATGTATATCATACATTTGATAATCCGGGTAAATATGAAGTATTGCTTACTGTAAAAGATAAGCAAGGGAAAACTAAAACCATTACCGAAAACATTGAAGTTTTATCGCTTGTAAAATCTTCTATTTCAGATATTCAAAATATTTTCACTCCAAATGGAGATGGTAAAAATGATATTTTACTAATAGAAGGAGAAAATATTAAAGAGTTTAAAGCGGTTGTATACAATCAAAATGGAACTGTTATTTTTGAATGGAATACTATTTCAGGGTTTTGGGATGGTAAAGATATGAATAATCAGCCTGTTCCTGATGGGACTTATTTCTTAGTTATTAATGCTTTAGGAGAAGATAATAAGCCTTACGAATTTAAACAATCAGTAACTTTAAGAAAGTAACAGTTATTAACAACTATTAGTAATTTCTTTCTGAAAAAACGTTGTCGGTAAAATTAAAAAAGGCGTAATTTCGTAAGTAGATTTTTAAGAACGGATTACACATGGCAGAGTACCAAACAGGAAAGCTCCTTGAGCAAATCATTTATCCCCAAGATTTAAGAGAGAAAATAACAGAGGATGACCTGCCTCAACTTTGCAATGAACTCAGAGATTTTATTGTAGATGTTGTTTCTCAAAAAGGAGGACACTTTGGAGCAAGTTTAGGTGTAGTGGAGCTTACTGTTGCTTTGCATTATGTTTTTGATACTCCCAACGATAAAATTGTTTGGGATGTTGGTCACCAAGCCTACGGACATAAAATCCTTACCGGAAGAAGGTCAGTTTTTCACACTAACAGAATTTACAAAGGAATTAGCGGTTTTCCTAAACCATCTGAAAGTGAGTATGATACTTTTGCTGTAGGACATTCGTCTACTTCTATTTCTGCTGCTTTAGGTATGGCAGTAGCATCTCGTCATAAAAAAGAAAATAAACAACATATTGCTGTTATTGGTGATGGCTCTATGACTGCAGGGTTGGCTTTTGAAGGTTTAAACCATGGAGGAAGTGAAGATACCAATTTATTGGTTATTCTTAATGATAATTGCATGTCTATCGATCCAAATGTTGGAGCATTAAAAGAATATTTAACAGATATAACCACTTCACATACTTATAATAAAGTAAAAGATGAGGTTTGGAATTTGTTAGGATTAATTAGTAAATTCGGACCAAATGCTCAAGCTATTGCTCAAAAAATTGAGAATGGAATAAAATCTACCTTGTTAAAGCAAAGTAATTTATTTGAATCGTTAAACTTTAGGTATTTCGGACCTGTTGACGGACATGATGTAAATTACTTAGCCAAAGTATTAGCAGATTTAAAAGATATTCCTGGACCAAAAATTTTGCACTGTATTACTGAAAAAGGCAAAGGTTATGAACCTGCGGAATTAGGCGATACAACGCAGTGGCATGCTCCGGGTATTTTTAATAAAGAAACAGGCGAAATCATAAAAATAGCTCCTAAAAGTCCGCAGCCGCCTAAATTTCAGGATGTTTTTGGGCATACCATAGTTGAATTAGCAGAACAAAATGATAAAATTGTTGGTGTAACGCCTGCCATGCCTTCGGGATGTTCATTAAACATAATGATGAAAGCCATGCCCGACAGAGCTTTTGATGTAGGTATTGCAGAACAACATGCCGTTACTTTTTCAGCAGGAATGGCTAGTCAGGGATTGGTGCCATTTTGCAACATTTACTCCTCATTTATGCAGCGAGCTTACGATCAAGTGATACATGATGTAGCTTTACAAAACCTACATGTCGTATTTTGTTTAGATAGAGGTGGTTTGGTTGGAGCTGATGGAGCAACGCATCACGGAGCTTACGATTTGGCTTTTTTCAGATGTATTCCTAATATGATAGTGGCTTCACCTATTAATGAAGAAGATCTGAGAAATTTAATGTTTACCGCACAAGCAGAGAATAACGGCCCTTTTTCTATTCGTTACCCAAGAGGAAACGGTTCTATGGTAAATTGGAAAACACCTTTTAAGAAAATAAAAATAGGAACAGGTCAGCGTCTGAAAAATGGTGAGGATATAGCTATTTTATCTATTGGACCAATAGGTTTAGAAGCTAAAAAAGCCATTGAAAAATTGGAAGAAACAGCCAATATTAGCATAGCTCATTACGATATGCGTTTTGTAAAACCTATTGATGAAATTTTATTACACGAAGTATTCACTAAATTCAACAAAGTAATTACCTTAGAAGATGGTTGTATCATGGGAGGTTTGGGAAGTGCAGTATTAGAATTTATGGCTGACAATAATTACCAAGCACAGGTTAAAAGATTGGGCATACCCGATAAATTTGTTGACCACGGTACACAAGAAGAGCTTTATGCTGAATGTTTTTATGATGCTGATGCAGTAATTGTAACTGTAAAATCTATGATGGAAACAGGTGAAAATAAGGCGTTAGCTTAAATAATTAATAGATTATTTATTTACATTGATGAAAAGCTTAATTCTTTTCCTTATACTTTTTATATCTCTACAAGTGGATGCTCAGGATTCTACTTTTACTAAATTGTGGGATAATGGAAAGCTTAAAGAGGAAGGAATTTATGTAAATGAAAGCAAAGATGGAATTTGGAAAAGTTGGAATCAAAAAGGAGAATTAACAGAACTAAATCATTACTCAGCAGGTGCTTTAAAAAGTAAGGTAACATTCGAATATTACTCGCACACACCAAATTTATTGTATAAGCAAAATAAGTACGATTCCTTAAATCATTTAGTTGAAGAAAAAAATTATATTTATAAAGATAATGATGTTTATGATGTCGTTTTTTATAATAATGAAATCAAAACTTCTGAGGGGAAGATGATTAAAGGCAAAAAAGATGGTAAGTGGACTTATTACAATCAAGATGGAAGCATTAGAGAAGTAAAGAAATACATAGAAGGAGTTGATACCGAAGAAATACGAGAAAGCAATAAGATAAATAAGGATTATACGCCTGTTGAACCATCAAAAGAAAACGCAATTATAAAAATTTATAGACCCAAAGCAAATGCAGGAGCTAATATGTATTACGAATTACATATTAATGACAGCAATGTAGTTGATGTAATTAACGGACTTGTTTATGAGTATGAGATAACCCAAGAGGGTATTTATGAATTAACAATAAATAGTATTTCTGATAAAGTAGCGAAAAATTCATTTACAATTAAGCTAGATGTTAAGTTAGGAAGAACTTATTTTTTAAAGTGTGACTTACTAACAGGTGGGGAATATAGTATTCCAAGTATGAAAATAGTTAATCCAACAAAGGGGGTGAGTGAGTTTAACCGACTTAAAGAAATTTAATTTATGAAGTTTAGTAAAATTATCATATTAATAAGTATTGTAAGTTGTTTGTCGGATGTATTTTCACAAACGAATGCTATAAAAATTGATGCAAACGGAGTTTGGGGACCAATTTTCAGACCTAGCTTTGAAAGGACTTTTGGAGAAAACTTTTCAGTTTTAATAACCTATGAAATTGGAAAATATGAAACAGGACAACTTGAACATACACCAAATAATACTGAGGTAACAAGAATAGAAGAAGTATATAATGTTAAGGGCTGGGGCATAATGCCGGAAGTAAGATATTATATTCCTAATAAAAGGAGAACTGCTCCCACTGGATTTTTTTTAGGCTTACATTATAGATACAGACATATTACAGAAAACTTTATTGATTCAAAAAATGTAAATAATAGAATTATATTATCAGATACAACCATTTCCAACGATGCAATAATGCATGATTATGGGTTTAATTTGGGATATAAATTAGTATTTGGAGGTAGAATAGGACTAGACCTGCTGGCGGGTTATGGATATTCTTTCGGAAAATGGAAAACGGAAACTGATAGAAATAAAATTGATAGTTTTTTTGCCAAACAAATGGATGGATTTGAAAATAGATTAAGATTAGAAATTTCATTAGCATACTTTTTTCCAAAAATTAAAATAATACCAAGAGAAATAAAAGTGATTGATGGCCCTTATTTGGAACATTAATCTAACATAGAATTTATTATCTTTGTTTCGATTCTATTTTCATTAATCAGATAATTTTTTTCTCCATGCAATACCAATGGCAAATAAAACCTACATCTAACGCTAAAGCAATAGAAAAACTTTCTGAACAACTAAATAGCTTAGACCCAACACTTACTAACATTCTACTTCAAAGAGGGATAGATACCTTTGAGAAAGCTAAAGATTTTTTTCGCCCTGATTTGAATAATATTCATGATGCTTTTTTGATGAAAGATATGGATAAAGCGGTGGATAGGTTAACAAAAGCCATCGCCAACAATGAAAAAATACTGATTTACGGAGATTATGATGTAGATGGGACCACTTCTGTAGCATTAGTGTATGCCTATCTCAAAAATTACTATGAAAATTTAGCTTATTATATTCCGGATAGATATGCTGAAGGTTATGGCGTTTCTTACCAAGGCATTGACTTTGCCAACGAAAATGACTTTAAACTCATCATTGCGTTAGATTGTGGTATAAAAGCCATTGAAAAAGTAGCTTACGCCAAAGAGAAAGGAGTGGATTTTGTTATTTGCGACCATCATCGTCCGGGAGATGAAATTCCTGATGCAGTAGCGGTGTTAGATCCTAAAAGAAAAGATTGTAATTATCCATATAAAGAATTATCGGGTTGCGGAGTAGGCTTTAAATTAATGCAAGCGTGGACGCAAAAGAATAACCATGATGAGGAATTGTTGTTCTCGTATTTGGATTTGTTAGCTATTAGTATTTGTGCAGACATTGTCCCGATAACAGCCGAAAATAGAATTTTTGTTTATTACGGATTAAAAGTACTTAATCAACTAAATCGTCCGGGAATAAAGGCATTGGTGAATTTAACCAATAATAAAAAAGAATTCACCGTTTCGGATGTGGTTTTTTCTATTGCTCCAAGAATAAATGCAGCAGGAAGATTGAAAAGTGGGAACAAAGCCGTGGAATTATTGGTGGCAGATAATGATAATGATGCTATAGATTATGGAAATGGAATCAATGAATTAAACACCGACAGAAAAGATATCGATACATCTATCACGCAACAAGCATTAGAAATTATTGAAAGCGACCAACGTTTTATCAAAAGAAAAACTACGGTAGTTTATAAAGAAGATTGGCACAAAGGTGTGGTGGGCATTGTGGCATCACGATTAATAGAAACACATTACAAGCCGACCATTGTGCTGACTCATTCTGATGGGAAAGTTACCGGATCAGCAAGGTCGGTAAGAGATTTTGATGTATATAATGCCATTGATGCTTGTAGTGATTTGTTAGAGCAATATGGTGGACATATGTATGCTGCTGGACTAACACTTTTACCTGAAAATGTAGCTGCTTTTATTGATAAGTTTGAAGACATTGTTAGTAGTACCATTGAAGACCACATGCTTATTCCAAAATTAGAAATAGATGCTCAACTGGAATTGACTCAAATTACGCCTCGTTTTTATAGTGTGCTAAAACAATTTTCTCCCTGTGGACCAGAAAACATGCAGCCAGTTTTTGTAACAGAGAATTTATTAGCATCAGACAATATGCGAATTGTTGGCGAAAATCATTTAAAATTAGAAGTTTATTCGCCCGAAGCACCAGATTATAAACTATCTTGCATCGCTTTTAAGTTTGCACATTTGTTTGAAGAACTTCAGCCAGGAGTATTGTTTAGTATGGTTTATACCATAGAAGAAAACGAATGGAACAATACCAAAACGTTACAACTTAATGTGAAAGATATTAGGTTGATGTGATGTCTTACAAACTAAACAACGCCACAGATTCTATATGAGCAGTATGCGGAAACTGATCTACTAAACTGAATTTTTTTAATTCATAACCTTTCTCTTTAATTTCCAAAATATCTCTGGCTTGTGTAGCCGGATTGCAGCTTACATAAACGATGCGATTAGCTCCTAATTCTAATACTTTCTGTAAGGCTTTTTTTGCAATTCCTGCTCTTGGAGGGTCTATAATTATAGTATCTATTTTTCCTGTGTATTCAGGATAATCAAATAAAAATTTATTGACATCGGCAGCATAAAAATAAACATTGCTTACATTGTTTTTAGCAGCATTTTCCTTGGCATTTTCAATGGCTTCAGCAACAATATCAACACCTATCACTTTAGCATTGGTTTTCGCTGCCATAATTTGACCAATAGTTCCTGTTCCACAAAATAAATCCATGATGGTTTTATCCTTAAAATCAGCTTTACCTTCAATAGCATAACTTACTGCTTTTTGATAAAGTAATTCTGCACATTTTGGGTTGGTTTGAAAAAAACTTTGCATGCTCACTTCAAAAGATAAACCTAGTAAAGATTCTGTAATTACACTGTTGCCATAAAGCACAGTTTCGGTTCCTAAACGAGATTGAGCATTATCACCAATATCATCATTGGTAGTATGTATAATCCCTTCAATTCTATCAGAGAAAAGTTGGTTTAATAAAACTACAAAACCATCAAAATCAAACTTGTCTAAGCCATCGCTAGAAGTAACTAACTTAATAAGCAATTTACCTGTTTGGTAACTTTTTCGAACAACTAAAAACCTGAAAAAACCTTCTTTTTTAGGTGGATGCCAAGCCGGTAAACCCGATTTTTCACAAAATAGTCTAATTTTTCTAAGTTTATTTTCAAATTCAGCATCAAAAAGCCCACTGTCTTTTTCCAAATTTTCAACTATCCACCAAGTACCTCTTTTTTTGAAACCCAAGGCAAAACCGTCAAATTCTTCTTGTTTTTCCACATCAAAACCAATGGCGCTAAAAGAGTATTCCATTTTGTTTCGGTAATGCCAATTTTCTGGTGAACCAATATATTCATCAAACAACTCTTCTACATTTGGTAGTTTGGCTAATTTTTTATAAATATCAAAAACTTGCTCTTGCTTGTTTTTGTGTTGAATTTCAATAGGCAAGGTTGCGTAAGGAGCTCCCGAAATAGCTTGGTAAGGAAGTGTAACTTCATCGGGAGATTTTTCTAATACCTCTACCAATTTACACTCTGCAAAACTGCTTTTTCTTTTTACCACACGAGCACGTACTTTTTGTCCTTTAATGGTGTTGGGAACAAACAACACGTAATCGCCTTTTTCTGTAGCTATTTTAGCAATTCCTTTTCCGCCAAAAGCTACTGCAGTTATTTCTAAATCAATTATCTGATTTCTTTTAATACTTTCCATTTTACTATTTTATAATTGATTTAAAAAAGCCATAGTGTCAACACCATCAGCATAATCGCATAGTTGAGGTGATTGAGCTGCTCCAAAATTAACTGTTTTAAAAGTAAATTTTGTTTGACTAACTACACATTGTATTTCTTCTAATTTTGCTTGTATTTCTTTTTCTAATTGGGTTATTGAATCATAATATTCGTAGAAAATTACACCAACAGGAGAGCTTAAACTGTTGTCTTCTTTAAGTAGTACAAAATTATTATCTAAAAGTTGTTCACTATTTAGCAAATAGATGGCTTTGTGGTAATCGTAATTATTGGCGTATTTATTATTATTTACTACCTCCTGAAAATCAAAAATAGCTTCAAAAAATGGAGTAAAGTCATAATTTTTAGGAACGTACAACTTAGAAACATTTCGGCAACCCAATCCAAAATAATTAAAAATATCTTTCCCTAATTCAGCTAATTCTTCTTTACTTTCTTTTCCGTTAATTATGGCTATACTATTTCTGTTTTTTCTGATAATGGATGGATATTTTCCGAAATAATATTCAAAATAACGAGCAGAGTTATTGCTTCCTGTAGCTATAAAAGCATCAGCAGGAGTGTTTTTATTAAATTGTTCCGTAAAAATTATTCGCTCTTTAAATTCTGGGTCGATGTGTATTAAAACATCTGCAATTTTTTTAATTAAGGTATTATCTGATGAAGCACATTTCCCGATAAAAACATTTCCGGAAATTAGTACACTTAAAAAATCGTGAAAACCCACCAAAGGAATATTTCCTGCCATTATTACTCCAATTTTTCTATTATTTTCATCAGGAATGGAGTAGGTATCAAGCCATTTTTTTAATTCATCTGCCTTAAGCATAGCAGCAATTTCGCCAATAGCATTTCTGACATTTTCTTCTGTAAACCAACCGTTTAAACTTTTTTGTCTTAAAATTAAATCATTAAAATCATCAAAGAATATTTTGTTAAGCGACTGATTTTCTGAGGTTTTTTCTAGTGAATGAAATTGCTTGAGGAATTTCCCTAAAACAATAAAAGCAGCAATTCTAGTATCCAAATTCATATAAGTTTGCGTATATTTGCATGCGAAATTACGAACATAAAAATTGATAACAAATGGCAATTATAATAACAGATGAATGTATTAATTGTGGGGCTTGTGAACCAGAGTGTCCTAACAATGCAATTTATGAAGGTGGTGATGAATGGAGAGTAAGTGATGGAACTGAAGTGAAAGGGGATTATCAACTAATGAGCGGAAGCTCTGTAAATGCTGATGAAGCTCAAGAACCGGTTAGTTTGGATTTTTATTACATTGTACCTGATAAATGTACAGAGTGTAAAGGTTTCCATGATGAGCCTCAATGTGCGGCAGTTTGTCCGGTTGATTGTTGTGTGGATGATGAAGATGTTAGAGAAACGGAAGAGGAATTGTTAGCGAAAAAAGACAGATTACACTTATAAAATTGTAAGTGGAACAATATTGGTAAATAAAAACCGTGTATAGTTGAGAAATTATGCACGGTTTTTTAATTTTATATCATGATAAATAACATTAAACTTACTTTACTAATTGTATTACTTCCGTTTTTAGGAGTAACACAAGAGTTGCCCGGTTTATTTAGTAGTGAAATAGATTCACTAAATAAATATGGTAAAGAAATTATAGAAAGCAGTACGGACGAACAAAAAGCAGCGGCTAATACCAAATTTAAAGCTGTTTTAGAGGAAGTGTTAACCAACAATGCTTCGTTTGATGCGGACTTTAGTAAAGTAGAGAAAATTAGTGTGTTAAAAGCTCATCAACTAAAAATTTACAACTGGACCTTACCGCATACAGATGGCACTTACACTTATTTTGCCTTTATTCAGTTTAAAATAGCCGATGAAAAGGTGATAGTTACTGAGTTAATAGATAAATCTGTTGAGTTAGATAAGTTAGAAACGAAAACATTTACACCTAATACATGGTTTGGAGCTTTGTATTATGAAATTATTTATGATAAGAAAATAGGGGAGGACTATTATACTGTTTTAGGTTGGGATGGAAATAATTTAATGACCAACAAAAAAGTGATAGATGTAATTGTAGTGGATAATAAAGGTAACATTAAGTTGGGAGCACCTATTTTTAAGATGGAAAAAAGAACTCAACGTAGGGTAATTTTCGAGTATTCAAAAAATGCTAGCATGTCGTTGAAGTACCATCCAAAACAACAGCAAATTATTTTCGATTTTTTGGTTCCGTCTAGTTCAAGGGTGAAAGGAATTTACGAATATTATGGTCCGGCATTGGATACTTTTGATGCGTTAACTCTTAATAAAAATAAATGGACGTATGAAAAAGATGTGAAAATCCAACTGGATAAATCAGCGAAAGATAAAAACTGGAACGACCCATTGAAATAAAAAAAAGCAACTGAAATTTTTTAGTTGCTTTTTTGTTACTTGTTGTTTTGTTTGAATTAGTGAGCGTGTCCGTGGTCAAGCTCTTCAGCTGTAGCAACTCTCATTTCAATTACTTTACCTGTAAAATGTAAATCTTGGTCTGCCAACGGATGGTTAACATCCACTGTAATAGTTGCATCATTAATAGATACTACTTTTGCAGGAACTACATTTCCATTTTGATCTTGTAGTGGTAAAACGTTATCTACAACTACTTCAGGAACTAATTGTCCATCTTTTTTAAAGATATCTTGAGGTAATTCAATAATAGCTTCATCTGTTCTTGAACCATAAGCTTTTTCGGCTTTTATTCCGAAAGAAAACTCATCGCCTTCATTAAGGTCTACTATATTGTTTTCAAAATCAGGAATCATTTGACCTACACCCGATAAAAATTTTAAAGGTTCTTTACCTTCTGTCGATTCGATTAACTCGCCTTCTGCAGAACCTCTATATAAGTTATAAGAAACTGCAATTACTTTGTTTGTACTCATTAAATTTTATTTTTTTGATTTATACAAAGTTACTTCTAATAATTTGGGTGACCAAATTTTAGGTGGGAAACCCACTTTTTAAGGAATTAAATTTTTGTTTATGCTCAATTTTCAGTTGAAGGATTCAATTCATAATACCTCATTGTTTTTCCGTTGCGTAGGTTGGTTTTCTTAAAAACAAATCCACAACTTTCAAATAAGCGAATGCTAGAGGTGTTACTTTCTAAAATTTCTGAAAAAATGGTTGAAATAGCCAGTTTGTTGAAACAAAAATTGCTTAATAAACACAATGCTTCTTTTGCGTATCCTTTCCTTCTGTGTTGCTTTTCTCCTATAAGTATGCCTACGCCAATTTTTTTCTCTTCGGCATTAAAATCAAACAAATCTATACAGCCAATAGTGTTTTCTTCTGTTTCTAAACAAATCATAAATCGGGTTTGTCCATGGGTTTTTATTTGCTGTTTGGAAGCTACAAAAAAAGCTATTTCTTCTCTGGTAAACATGGTTTCAGTACTGCTAACTTCCCAATTTTCAGTATCATTTTCCCATTCCAACAATTTTTCTACATCTATTGGAAGTACAGCACGCAGAAATATTTTTTTACCAATTAACATATCCCATTTACTCTGTTTAATGCTTTTATAGATTGTTGTATATCATTTTGATTATAGGTTTGCAAATAAAAGGTATTTTCTTGAAGATTTCTTTCCAAATTCAAATGAAAAACGTGCTGAATAATATTTTTTTGATGGAGTAGCGGAATTAAATCAAAAATATAATTTACTTCATCCATTTGTATATCAAAAAGTTGCTTAAAAGCTGTTTTGATAGGAGAGAGGCAACTGTTTTCTTGAGAAACATTATTGAATTTTTTCATAGCTTCCACTAAAGTAGTTTCAATTTCAGTTGCTGAAAAATTGGGTTTGTTTAACTCTATAAATAAGGTTTTGGTATATTTTTTTTTCACTGTTGTAATAAATGCAGCAGCATCTGTTCCCAAGTTGGGACCAACTAACGTAATATCGTACACTTTACCATTAAAAATAAGTCCAATATGTGGAGGAATTCGAGTAGCACGAAACAAAAACAGAAAAAACTTGTCATCAATTCCTGTTTCGGGCAATTTTTTATTTACAATTATTGGAAAAAAATTACTGCTCATATTAAAAATCGAAATGAATTTTAAGGTTTAGCTGACGGGAAGTTAAGAAATTGGGTACAGCATAATTTCTTCCGGTAACATCTTCTATCCAAACATAAGAAATTACATTGTTGATTTGCAATAAATTGAATACTTCTAAACTTACCCAAATGTTGTTGAAGGTGTTGATAGGATTTTTGCCTTTCAGTTGTTTTTCAGCAGATTTAGCATGGTAAGAAAATCCCAAATCAACTCTTCGGTAAGGAGGAATACGTAAAGTAGCTTCATATCTGTTTCTAGATTGTGGTGGCCCGAAAGGTAATCCTGTAGCGTAATGTAACGAAATATTCATTTTAAAACTAGGTAGTTTTGGGATATAATCTTGGAAAAATAAGCTAAAGCTAAAGCGTTGGTCAGTAGGACGAGGAATATAGCCGGGTTCAACTCTTTTGGTTTCTACGGGAGTATCATTTTCAGTATAACCATAAATAATTTCTTCACCATCGCTATTGATGTCAACAAAATAAAAGTCATCTACCAAATCTTCGGCAGTTTTCATAACCGACATGCTGAACCAAGATTCAACTCCTTTCACAAATTCACCATTAATTTTAAAATCTACACCTGTGGCATAAGCATTAGCATTGTTGGTAGCAAAATAGCGAATTCTAACATTATCTATCTGATAGGGAATAACGTTTTTCATGTGTTTGTAATACACTTCGGTGGTTAATTTAAAAGGTCTTTCCCACGCCTTAAAGTTGTAATCGGAAGCCAATACCGCTTGGTAGGAAGCTTGAGATTTTATATCAGGATTAACAATTCCATCTAAATCTCTCATTTCTCTGTAGAAAGGCGGTTGGTAATAAACTCCTCCGGAAAGTCTGAAGAGAAAATCTTTTTTCCAATTAGGTTTTATAGAAAATCCTGCCCTTGGACTAAATAAAAATTCATTATTAAAATCCCAATAAGCTACTCTGCCACCAAGTGTAAACGTGTATCCAACAGTATCTTTTTCCCATTGCCACGAGCGTTGTAAATAGGCATTGTATCTATTGCTATTTAAAGAAATATCTGTTTTTAATACTTCTCTAAGTTCCAACAATTGTTCGCCCTGAGCAGCAGGGTTGGTGTAACCTATAGAATCTTGTGGACGAGGAGTGAAATATCCTGCAGAATCAACAAAAGCCCATTCGCTTAATTTGTCGGTAATCATTTCTCGTTGGTATTTAACTCCCCAAAAAGTGGTGTGGCGTTGCTTTACAATTTTCCCTTTGTGTTCTAAGTTCAGCACTGCTGCATCAAGTCTGTTTCTGGCATGGTCGAAAAAAGTACCAACACCTCTGTCGAATTTAACTTCACCAAAATTTTCGCTGCCTAAATCTCTTTCTAGCTCACTAATTCTGTAAGCACCCTCAATATCAAGAGATTCATCTTCTAAAGAGCTAAAGGCAGAGGTGATAAATTTTAATTCAATGTTTTCTTTAGGTCTAAAGGTGTTAGAAATTGCTCCAAAATAGGTTTGGAATTGGTCTATTTCCTGACCATCAAAAAATACAGAAAGTTGCAAGGCTTCGTTTATTGTTCCAAATTCTGTTTGTCTGTTTTGAGGAATAAAATTATATCTGTTGAGGGCTACATTTCCTAAAAAACCAATTTCCCATTTTTCAGAAATATCATAAGTTAAATAGGTTTGTATATCCATAAAAATGGGGCGATATTCTCCATCTGTATCTAAGCTTTGTAATACGTATTGGTTACTTCTAAATCGGGCTCCGGTAATGTGGGTAAATCGGTGATTTTTGCTAGCCCCTTCAACATGCAGTTCGGCACCTTGCAGACTAAGTGTTCCTGAACCGGCAAATTCATCAGGTTCTTTATAATGCACATCAAGTACTGAAGACATTTTATCACCATATTTAGCTTCAAAACCTCCCGCAGAAAACGATACATTGTCTACCATGTTGGAGTTGATAAAGCTCAATCCTTCTTGTCGTCCCGAGCGGATTAAAAAAGGACGATAGACTTCAATATCATTCACATAGACTAAGTTTTCATCAAAATTACCACCTCTTACTGAGTATTGAGAACTCAATTCGTTGTTGGAGTTAACTCCCGGAAAGGTTTTTAAAATTGCTTCGAAAGAGCCTGAAGGATTGGCGAGTGAGTTGAGTAAATTAGGGTCTATTTTTTTCATCGTGGTAGAACGATTACCTTCTTCACTTACTTCAAAACCATCGATATTTACCACATTAATTTCCATTGTTGGAGAATATTCTTCTACCTGATTAGGAGCAAGGTTAAACGATTTTTTTATGGTTTTAAAGCCAACATAAGTAATACCGATAGTCACATTGGTATTGGCTGGAATAGTTAGAGAATAACTTCCGTCAGGAGATGATTTAACACCTTTGCTGCTTCCGATTATTGATATAGAAGCATTTTCAAGCGGTTCGTTCTTAGCATTTTTTAGCTTACCCGAAATGGTTGCAGTTTGCGAAACTCCAACAGCAGGAATTGTCAACAATAAAAAAATATATATAAGATGCTTAAAACTCAATTTATTCCTTTGCTTATGCTTTTTTTTAAGAAAGCAAAACTACATAAAAAACTACAATGCCAATTAACTGTTTATTGGGTTGCTTATTGTGCTTGGTAGTATGAAAATTTAAGGTTTAAACTGAAAAATACCATTTCCACCACCATCAAATTTGCTTTACAAAATCCAAAAAGACTTTTTTATGAAGTTCAAGGTCTAAATCGGGAGATACAGATACTCGGGCAATATAATCTTTGTCGTCTTCTTTAGTGGTACCTTGAGTAGATGTTGCAGGTATAGTCCAATAGCAACCTTTTAGCTGACCATAACTCACACAGTATTTGCTCTCGTTAGGGATTTCACTAATCATCATGTCGATTAGTTTTTGATTTAACGCTCTTTTATATGTTTCTCTTTCTTCATCCGTATTGCCTTTGGTAGGAAGATCTAATGAAAAAACAGATGGGGTAAATCCTTCTTTAGCCAATGCTTCTGAAACAAAGTTGATTTTTGCAGTTGGCAAAGTTTCTTTAATAAAGTTGACCAACTCGCGGGTATTTTTATAAGCATCTTTAATGCGTTGATTCATAGAAGGAATTTGCTTGGCTAATATCTCCACTTGAAGTGCTGTTGCTTCGTTATCGCAAAGTATGAGGTGCTTTTCTATTTTATCTAACAAGGTTTCCGCTTTTTTGTTGGCTACACAATAACCGGCAGTACATTTGCCTCCACTTGGAAATTTAGAACCACTAACATAAGAAATGGACCTGATGGTAGAGAGTATTCCATCTTCAGCTAAGAATTGTACATTCGGACAAAAGGTTTGGTCTAAAATAAAAACAGGGTCGATAGCTACATTGCCTGTAGCGGTTTTACGTGGTTGACTTAACACGTCTCTTAATTTTAAAAGATCGGGCACTTCAACTCTTGGGTTGGTAGGAATTTCTGCAATAATTAAAGGAATAGCATCTGCTGCTGCCGCTTGTTCCAATACAATATTGGTGCTTTCAACCATATTATGGTTGCCATCAACAGGTAAATCTACCACTTCAACATTGTTTAAGCAAGCAGCAACTCTTCTGGCTTGGTCGTTGGTGCCACCATAACAATTTGGAGGAACAACAATTTGGATAGCTTTTCCCGGATGCTTTTCAATTGCATCGTCAATTAGTCCCATCATAATGGCGTATTGAATAGACAATCCGGAAGAACCCAATAGTGCATTTTTACTAGTTCCAGTAATTTTTTTAATGGAAGCGATAACACTTGCTTTGTTGGCTTCAAGATTATTGTTCTTATCAGCAGCAGGTTCTCCTATTAGCTGTTGCAAAGCAGAAAAACAATTGGATGGTGTCATGGCAATGGTTTCTCTTCTTCTTACATGCTGAATTTCTGAGATATAACTTTCGTTTGGTTTGCCATTTACCAATAAAATACTTCCCCATTGAGGATGAATACTAATAAAAAAATCAATGTTAGGGTGGAGGTCAACTTTACCCATTTCTTTTTGCTGAGAAATGAAAACGGTACTGCCGTTAAATTCAGGAATTTCTGTTGCATTATTTACTTGCTTTAATTCAAATTGATAGCCGTAAACACGCTTTATGGTTGCCGCATCAAAATAAGCAGGTAACTCACCGGTGTAAATAATTTGGGTATTCTTCTTTTCGAATAAATTTTTTCTTAGCACCGCTAAAACAGGAATTGTTCTAGATGAAAAACTGATGACATTTGCCACTGGTACATTATTTAGCTTTGCAATTGCCCATTCTAATACAGAAGATAAGGGGTGACCTAATCGGATATAATCGTAAGCAGTAGGTAATTTACTTAGTGCAGCTGTTTCAGCATTTTGGTTGGCAAATAGCTTTTCAAATTCTTCTAAGAATTGCGTTTTAGCCAATTTTTCATCATAAATATCTAATCGATGGGTGGTTAGCTTTAGCCAATCTGTTGGCAAGTTGGCTACTACTTCTTTAATGTAATGGAGTGTGTTATTGTTTTGCATAAGTTGTTTTTGGAAGAACGAAATTATACAAATTTTTACGGATTAAAAATAAGTTGGTGGAATAGGTGGAGGTAGTTTTTATTCTTGTATCGTTAAAGCAATATATAAAAATAAAATTAAAAAAAGTAAAACTATAATAGAGTTCCCAATTAAACCAATCAAAGACATATTATCAACTTCTTTTCTTTCTTTTATTCCGATAAATACACCACCTACACTAATTCCGAAAATTATAACTCCCAAAAAGGCGTAATAAATGTTGTCGGATTCATCTAGTCCTAATTCTGTCCAAAATTTGTCTACTATAATTGCAAGAATTATTAGAATAGCATTTGTTAGTAATATTTTATTTGTTGTACTTTTTATCATTTTAATTTTAACGTTTTATCAAACCCTGTATTTAAGCTGAAGCATAAAAGGATTACTGATGTAATTTTGTAAAAGACTTAAGTAACCGCCCACAATACCGACACAAAACTTATCTCGAATTAGGTGAGAATTTTATTTTCTTAGTTTTTTTTTAGTTACTGTTTTAGACTTGTATGTAGAGGATGTGAATTTGTTAATTATTGTTGTTTGCTCGCTTTCTTTTACATTGAGTTTAATACCAATTTTTTTAGCGTATTCTACAATTTTAGTATTAGAATTCCATGGTTTTTTATTTTCGTCTATTAATATTTTTGCTACTTCTTTTTTATTTAGAGGGACACCCAAATCAATACTAAGAATAATAGAAATTATTTTATCGTATTCGTTCAATGGAGAATCAAACCTTTCCAAAACAACTGACTTAATATTATCAATACCTAGTTTTTTTTCATTTATTTTAATTTCGGTGTTGGATAATAATGTGTATATTGCCCATGAACACATTCTATTAAGGTTTTTTAAATCGTCAAATTTATTCCATATTTTAAGAAGACTTTTTAAGACGTCTAGATGTAAAGCTTTTGAAAATGCAAATGATTCGTTGAACCATGCAATACTCCATAAAGATGGTAAGTAAAGGTGTTTATCTTCAGATTGGATAATAGGTAAAATCTTTTTTACTATATCCGTAAGATCATATTTTTCGATGTTTTTTTCATTGTTTCGAAATTTGTTTTCAAAACAAAATATCATTAAACCAAACAATGATATTGCTTGTGTTTCTCTATTAAAATTGTTGACATCCTTTAAGATTGATTTTAAAACTTCCTTTTCTCTTAACTCTCTAATATAAATTTCTCCAATTAAACTACCTAAGGGTATTGAGAATTTATCATTGAATTCCTCAAAATATAAATTATGAATTTTTTCCTTGAAAGCTTTTTCAAATTTACTACTAAGAATAGTTTCAATAGTAGAAATATCACGCATTCTATATCTACTTTTTGCAAACCATTCGATAGCATTATCAAGCAAATCTGGTGTGATTTGAATCTCATTAGCAATACAACTTCCTAAAAGTTCCGCTGGTGAAATAGATTTTTTACTAGCAGCTTTTATGTTTCTAAAATCTTCACTGTCAGGTATTATTGATAGCTTGATTAAGTGTTCTATTAGCTCTTTAGAATCTCTTTTTAATAATACAGCAACTAAAGGAATAACCTCTTTCCAACTTTCATCTTCTATATGGGGTTTGATAATATCAAGTGTTGATTTATTAATTTCAGTTTTAGGTAAAAATTTCTCAACTACTGCTTTTGCTGTTAAATGTTCTTGAAAACTGAGGTGTAAAAACTCGTAGATTTGAACAATTTCACCTGTATCTGATATTTTATGTCCTGACATTATTAATAAACTACTTCTAGATTCGACTCTTTTTATAAAATCTGGAACACTAATTTTAGTATAACCTAAAATGTCAGGCATTTCTTTACGAGCAGTTAAGAGACATTTTTTTAGGTCAACTAATGAAATTGTTTGTTCACCTCTTGAAGTCATCCAATATGCTACATATGCTAACTGAGGTTCTGCTTCTTCAATGTCTAATTGCTCGTGCCCCTCAACGTTCCAAGTAACCATTAGGAGTTTTATCATTTCTTGGTATAAAACGCTTTTCCTAGTAGGTAGATAGCCAGCCCATCTTTTTACAAATAATAAGGTTGTCAATAAAAGAGGGTTTTCAGCTAATGTTTTAATTCTATTATCATTTATAATTAACTTAGCGAGACTAATAGCTTCTCTTTTAGTTTTTTCTGAATTATCAACTATCTCATTATGCCATTTTATAGATAAGCTTTCAATTTCTTTGGAATTAAGGGTTGATAATTTGTAGTTGGTACAATAATTTGCTAATACTCCTCCTACCGCTCTAAACCCAGCTTCTCTTGATGTAATTACAATGTGTATATTAGGATATGTAGCTATAAATGTTCGTAATTGATTAATGAATGAAATCCTATTTCGATCGTCTGAAATTTCATCAAGTCCATCTATTAATAAAAGGGCTGTACCTTTCTGTAAGGAATTAGAAACGATGTTGACAAATGTCTCAGTACATTCATTTATTTCGGCACGGTTTGGAATATTATGAATGATTTCTGTGATACTAGAGGATACTTTTTCTCCTAATTCTCTACATCTAATAAATATTGGGAACCATTTTTCTTTGGGCAGGTTGTCATCAATAAGTTTTTTTCTAGAAGGAAATGCATATGCGATTGCTAATCGCTTTATTAAAGTGGATTTACCTCCACCAGGTTTTGCTAAAATGGCTAAACGACTATTGTTGTTTAAAATATCTCCAATACCTAATCTTTCATCTTTGATAATATCGTTAAATTCTTTTTCATTATTATTAGGTATAATTTCTAAAGTAGGAGTTATGAATATGTTTTCTAAACTAACTTTTACAGAACCTGCATCTTTATCAGTAGGTAAACCTTCAAAATGAATTTCACCACATTCATTTTCTAGATATTTAAAATATTTTTTTTGAGTTTCTATTATTTTTGGTTGTTTGTCCTTACTACATATAACCTCTAAGTCTATAAAGTATTTATTTAGTATCTTATCTAGATTAATAATTTCATTTGAAAGTTCTTCTACTAGAAGCTTACCTTCAGCATGAACAAATGCTACGTGTGTTCTCTTCTGACCATTTGAATAATAAATTGCCCATACCCAACCTCGATTATATGCTATCAAGTCTGCTGTCATTTCAAGTGTGAGTCCTTTTTCTTCAGTAGTTATAACTGAAATTGCTTTTTCTAAAGGAACGATAATTCTCCCCTTGATTAATTCATCTACAATTTGTTCAGGTTTTAGAAGAATTAACCTTTCATTATTATATTCAAGTTCTTGTTCTATTGCAGTTTCTTTGTATCCCGAAAGAGATACAAAATAACCAATAGTAGTGTGGTCTTTGTACAAGTCTAATTTTTTGAGCTTTCTTTTCTCAGCATCTAGAGCTCCTACAAATTTATTTATATCACCACCCCCAATTTTATCTGTGTGAGCTTTGCATTCCGCTATAACAATCTTATTTTCAACTCTATGTTCTGCCTGTAAATCGATTTCTCTTCCTGACTTATGAACATCAAATCTAGGCTCATTGTAACCTAAAGAATGAAATAAATCAGACATCAATCTACAAAATAAGTCTCCTTTTTTATTGTGAGTTAGCTCTAATGCTATTATTTTTCCAAATTTCATATTGTTATTCTTAATTGTTACAACTTATTATTTTTGTAATCATATAAAAGAGTTGCATATGTTTTATACACTCAACAAATATAGTTTTTATTTTTTATTACAACCATAATTTAATCAGTCCATTAACAAAAGCCTGTGTAAAAAATTGCCTTAAAACATAACAAAATTCCTATCTTAGCGTAGTAGTTTTATGCATATGAACAAACAAACATTTCTCTCACTTATTCTTGGAGTATTTATCCATGTTGGGCTGCTGGCTCAACCTACTTTTTTCGATCATCAAATTGTTGAAGCTGTTGGCTTTAAGAATTTGGATAATTCATCATTAGATAATTACAGATTTATACAAAATAAATCCTTGTATGACGAGAAGTGGGACACCTTGGCTCAGCCTACTTTTTGGAGAACATTAATGAGAATGGATGAAGATTCTGCTTTGTTGAACATTGGTGCTAGCAGACAAATAATAACTAAAGTAGCTGTTAAAGAGTGGAGTGCACTTCAGGAAGAACGTAAGAATGCCATTAGAGATAGTATTAGAACTCACTACGGTTTATCAGCTGATGCACGTATTTTTCTTACTTCGGGGAAGAAAGCTTTTTACGATTTTCAACGGGTGTTGCCTTCTATAGAAAAAGGTATTGACGTGTTTAAGAGAAATGGGGTAGATCCGTTTTATGCTCAAACCATTTTGTTGATAGAAAGTCCGAATAAGTTGCAAAAATCTTCTGTTGGTGCTTATGGTTCTTTTCAGTTAATGAAAAATGTTGCTATTCAAATGGGGTTAAAAGTAAACGGATATGTTGATGAACGTGAGGATTTTGATAAATCTGCTTGGGCGGCTTCTCAATTAATAAAAACTATTTGTATTCCTGAAACGAATAAAATGTTGGCAGAAAGAAATATTGCCATTAGCGAGAACGAGATTTGGTATAAATTGTTGGTGTTGCATGTTTATCATGCTGGAGCCGGCAATGTAAAAAAAGCTCTTGAAGTGATTAATCCAACCGAAGGAAGTATGGAATTGATTACTACTTTATGGCAAACCGAAGCTGGTCAGTTTAGAAATGCTTCTCAAAATTATAGTCAGTTGGCATTGGCTTCTTTATTAGAGCTAGACGCTTTAATCTATAGAAGTTGTGATTTTATTTATCCTTGTGTGGTAGATAATAACAACGAGCAAGAGGAAATGAACTAAAATTTAAAGTTTGTTTTACACTTCTTTTTTTACACAAATTAAGAACCTAAAAGTTAGATATTGGTTATTAGGCTGGACTCCTTGTCTTCGTTTCACTACGCAAGGAGAGAGGGCTTTCCCTGACGAAACGCAGTGTAGATCAGGGATCCAGTATTGATATTAGGAGTTAGTTATTAGGCTGGACTCCTTGTCTCCGTTGTACTACGCTAGGAGAGGAGTTAAATTTTAATCACGATAATTAGAATATCATCAATTTGTTCGTTATTGCCTTTCCAAGTATTAAAGTCATTTAAAAGTATTTCTTTTTGCTTAGCAGGGCTTTCTTGGTGAATAGCTAAGAATTTATCTTTTAGGTTTTTATTCATCAATTTCTTTCCTTTAGGGCCGCCAAATTGGTCGGGATAACCATCAGAAAATAAATAGAAAACATCTCCTTTTTGTAATGGAATAGTATGTAAATCGTAAGCAAAATCGTTTGGAGCACTACCGCCAATTGGTTGTCGAGAACCTTTAAGTTCAAACAATTCATTATTTCTTATATACACCAATGGACGAAAAGCTCCTGAATAAGTTAAGGTATTGGTTTCATAATCGATACATGTCAGTGCGATGTCCATACCATCTTTACTTTCGCTATCCTTATCATCTTGCTTTAAGGCTTTTTTAATGGAGTTATTCAGTTCTTTAAGAATAGTATCGGGCTCAGTAGTTTTATTCTCTAACACAATTTGATTCAAATTGTTGATGCCTATCATGCTCATAAAAGCTCCTGGAACTCCATGCCCGGTACAATCTGCAGCAGCAAGAACAATCTTTTTACCCATTTTTTCAAACCAATAGAAATCACCACTTACCACATCTTTAGGCACAAATAAAATAGAGATAAAATCTATTATTTTTTCCAGTTTAGTGGCTTTAGGCAAAATAGCTTCTTGAATTTTTTTAGCGTAATTGATACTGTCGGTAATGTTTTTATTAGCTACCTCAATAATTTTCTTTTGCATTTCTAATTTGGAGTTTATTTGCTCAACTTTTTCTTTTTCCTCACGCAATTCTTTGGTTCTTTCATCCACTTTTTGTGTTAGAACCTGTTGTTCTTTTTTAAGTTTTTTGGTTCTATAATCCATTATGAAATAAAAACTTAAAAGTATAGCAATAACAGCACTTACATAAAACCAAGTGGTTTGCCACCAAGGCGGAGTTATTGAAAAAGAAAAAGTTAACGGTTCTTCTATCCAAACGCCATCGCCATTTTTTGCCTTAAGCATAAAGGTATAATCTCCGGGAGGAATGGCGGTATAAACTGCTTTTTGGTCGGTGGTTGTTGGCAGCCAATTGTTATCTAATCCTTCTAGCTTGTATTGATAAACCACTTGTTCAGGGTTAGTTAATGAAACGCCAACATATTCAAAAATAAGGTTGTTGTCTTTATAATTCAAAGAAAGGTTTACAGGAAGGTTGTTGGTGGTTTCGCTAAAAGTACTCCAATCTACATCAATAAAATTAAGTTTAATGTTGTTGAGCGATAGGATAGGAGGAAGTTCATTTTTCAAATCATCGTTTTTGTTGTAGATAAACAAACCGTCAATTGTTCCAAATAGCAACTCATTATCGTTTAGCACTTCAACTGCATTTAAGTTACATTCCACACCATTAAATCCTTTATTTTTAGAGTAGTTGTTTATTTCCGGAGTTTTAGTGCTGTCACTCAATGCTTCGTAGACACTTTTTATAGCAATTTTGTCTACACCTTTATTGGTGCCTGTCCATACATTATTATTCTTGTCTTTTTTCAGAAAATATACATTTTCGGAAGAAAGGTGTTGTTCATTGCTTATCTTAAAAACTACTTTATTTCCATCATAAATATAGACACCATCATTTGTCCCTATCCAGAGTAAATCATTGTCGATAATGAAACTTCTTGCTCTAGTACAATTTAATCCCTGTCCATTTCCAATAAATTCGTAATTATTATCAGAGAGTTTATACATACCATTTTCGGAAGCAATGTAAAGATGTTTTTTATACTCTATAATATTATATACAGAAGCTTTTGGAGCATTCTTTACTAAGCTGATGGTATCATTTTTAAATTGATATAAACCACTTTTTCCACCAAAATAAATGTTGTTTTTAGATTGATAAGAGGTATAAATGTCTTCATTAATTACATTTATTTCTGCAATGTTGATTGTTGGCAAAAACTTATTGTCCTTTAATTTAAATAAGCCTTTATTAGTGCCTAAATAAATAGTGTTTTCAATTGAAACAATGTGGTAAATGTAATTAAATTGATTTTTTTCATCGAAAAGTAAAGTGTTGGTAACCTTATTATTTTCAATGATTTGCAAAGCTAAACGATTGGCTACATAAATTTTATCATCATACAAGTAAACAGCATTAATATAATTATTTAATAGCCCTGAGTGTTGGTTGTAATAGCTAAAATTAGGAATGTATTTTACTAATCCAGAGCCAATAGTACCTAACCATAAGTTATTTTCTTTGTCATTAAATACGCACCAAACTCTTTTGTAATCAAATCCATTTTCAGGAGCAAAAAGCGAAAAGGAATAATTATCTAAATTAACAAAGTATAGTCTTGTATTTAGAGCTCCAAGAACCAGATGATTGTTATGAATTACCGCAGAAGTAAAAGTAAGGAAAAGTCCATCAACGCTTGGTATTTCGAGATCGGTTAAGTTGTTATTTTTAATAAGATATAAGCCATCTATTGTTCCAATAAAAATATCTTTGTTTTTCCCTTCAATTATGGTTTTGATATAATTCTTTTTTAAATCGCTATTTTCTTGATTGTAAACAGTTATCTTTTCATCTTTATCTACTTTAAAAACACCGTCTTTTTGAGTTCCTATCCAAATATTTTTTTGAGAATCAATATAAATGGTGGTTATCCAAGCTTTGTCTAACACTTCATGATTAAAATCTTTTTTGATGATGGAATCTGTTTGTTGGTTGTAAATATAAAGCCCTTTAGCACTACCAAAGTAATTGGTATTTTGATTAGAGTAGCCAACATAAAAAGGAATGTCTTTAAGATAATTCTTTTCTACATTAGCTAGGTTTTTATTGATTTTGCTTACTCCAGAATTGGTAGCACACCAAACCTGTTCTTTTAAATCTATTGATACTGAAAAAACAACATTATTTGATAATCCTTGTTTTTCCTTAAAACTTTTAAATTCATATCCGTTGAAAATTCCTAAACCTCCTCCGTTTGTTCCAAAAAGCAGAAAACCATTTTTTGTTTGAGTGATAGATAGAATATCAGCTTGTTCCAAACCATCTTCCACATTATAATTTAAAAAATTATAGGTTTGAGCATTCCCAAAGTTGGTTAAGCATAAGCTGAAAATTAGGAGTAAAAGAAAGCGTTGCATAATGAAAATAAAAGAGCGTTATTCTGTCAAGTTTATAGTTGAAAAGAATAACGCTCTTAAAGAGTTTAGGATGAATTAAATTACTGTTTAATTATTTTTTTAATAAATACCTTGTTGTCTAATTGAATTTGCATAAAGTAAATTCCGTTAGCAAGATCTGTTAGATTTAATGTTAAATTAGAACTTCCTTGCTGAACAAGATGTTGTTTTTCAATAAGCGTAGCACCGGTATAGCTCATAATTTTTAATGCAGCTTTTCCATCTTTTTCAGCAGTAAAAATAACATTTACATTGCTGTTAGTTGGGTTTGGCATTAATTCAATAGAAAGGTCATTTTGATTAACTATGTTAATTCCTGTAACTATATTGGTATCAAGTATGAAGATACTTACACTGTCAACATAAAAGTTTAGTGAATCGAAATTATTATTAGTAACAGTAACATTTACCGTATACATAGAATCATTAGGAAGACCGGGTATTTCTGCAATAATTTCAAAGTTAGCACCGACATTTAGTCCTGTAAAAGTATACCCTCCACTAGGATCTGTTGTTGCAACTCCAACTGCTCCTCCCGGAGATTGATTAACTGTAATGTCAATACCAGGAATTGGATCTCCTAAAGCTTTGTTATTCGGACCGTATCCTTTTCTTAAGGTACCAAAACCGTTTAACTCATAAACAAAACCACTAATAACACCATTACCCGTTTGAGGAACAGTAGGTATTAATGTTATATCTTTACCTGTTAAAGTTGGGTTGGAGCATGACAAGTTAAACACCCAAGCGCTGTCCCATTTACTATGGTCGTTAGGAGAACCATAATAAGTGCTTATGGTATTAGGCATATTAGTAGTACTTCTAATAATAAATGGCTCTTCCGGTAAATAATCGAATAAGTAGTTCCCTGTTAAATCCGTAACAGTTGAATCAAATAAAATAAATTGCCCTTGTGGTCTTACTTTATAAAGATAAAGAGTAGTATTTGATGCTGGTACGGAATTAATGTCATGAACAATACCTGAGATTGAAATTTGGCAATCGCAATATAAATCTTGTGTAACAGTTGCCGAAGTATTTCCTGCATAAGTCAAAGAACCTTCATTAATTGAAGGGGTGTATATATTGTCTGGAATTGACACATTAAATGTGTTTATGTTTTCAGTAGTAAAGAATATTCCTAGAGTACTGTCAGCACATGATGAAAGCAATAAGTTTTTGTTTGTTTTGAATACAAATATTCCTTCCGGACTTTGAAAACTATTTAATCGGTTATTAATTACTATAAATCCACCGTCTTCTGTTGAGCTAAAGCCTTTTATCCATTCTGTGTTAGTGGTAGTGTCAAAAATACGATGAGATGAAATTACAATACCATTTTTATCGATTTTTACTAACCAATTGAATGGGTTATTGGGGTCTTCGTAACTTAAAACAACATTATCATTATTATCTTTTCCAACGTTATTTACATAAATGCCATCAACAGGCAAGGTGTATTTTTTTGAATAATTAATATTTCCTGTAGATTGATTAAAGTTGATAAGAACTAAGTTATCTGTTTCAGCTTGTCCATTCATAACACTTGCTACTAATATGGCATTACCATCTTTTAAAGGTATAACTTTATGAATAGATTTGGACTCACTAGGGTTAATAGTATCGTTGCCAGGTTGGTTTACAACATTAATTGGCATATCCCAAACAATGCTACCACTAGTATCTGTTTTAAAAATTCTATAAAACTGATTACTTGGCGACCAAGATTTAGCAGCAAAAATATAATCTCCATCATTAGCTACTGTTCCGGCACTGATATGAAGTTCATTAGTATCTGAACCAATATAGGCGAATTTTTTAGACCAAACTAAAACACCGTTTCCGTTAATTTTAGTAATAAAACTTTCGTAGACAGAAGGTGTGCTTATATAGTCTTCTGAAGAACCAAAAAATACAACATTATTATTCACTTCATCAGCAAAGGCACCTCTAATATTAGCAGTAACAGAATCTATTAAAATGTGTTTGTTCCAAAGAATATTTCCTGTTTGATCGACAGAAAAAACAAATGCATGAGCATTATAGTTAGCATCTTCTACAGCTGAAACAACAATGGAGTTGTTTCCGAGTTTTGTAGTTGCTTTAACACCATAAGCATACCCTTGAGCGTTTAGAGGGTTAAAATGATAAATGGTATCAGAAATGCTGGTACCATCAAAATTTCTTTTTAGAAATAAATATTTTGGTTCATAAGAAGCATCATCGTAAAAATTAATAATGTTAAAACCATTATTGTTTTTTAAATCGACAATATGAAATTCTTCATAAAAAGGAATTGGAGTTCCGAAGCTATTTTTAACAATGGTACTATCAGCAAAAGTGATAGCGTTTGGTCTTTGTCCAAAAGAAAAAAGTGTGACAAATACTAATAGTAAAGCAATAAATAATTGTTTCATAGTTGTTTAGTTAGGATTGAACAACAAATATATAAAATATTATACATGTTTTTGATAAAAAAATAGAAAATCAGTAGTAAGTTTTAGCAACTATTTCCATTCTAGCGTATTGAAAATCTGTTCGATGTCTTTTTTTATGAATGTTAATACAGGTTGTATAGAATCTTGATTGGGAACATTATTGAAATATAGTGAGCCTCTTATAAAATGGTTATTGCTATCCGTTAAATGGAACTGGTAAGAAGAAGCAGTATTGCCTTCAATTTCATAAACTAAGCCGTAAACATTTCTCTCGGGAAAAGAAATGGTGTTTTGTTCAATATCAAATGCTTTTACAGTATGCTTAAAAGCCAATGTCCTAGAGTCTTCCAAATAATCGTTAATGTTATTATTCACAGGTTTATAACTCATGTAAATACTTGCATTTAGATTAGTAAAGTTGATATCGAACCAACAAGGGGTTTCCGTTTGGTTTGGATTACGAGTTATGTTGGCATAAATAGGTATTTCAAACTGGAAAGGACAATCTAAATTAGTAGCTTGATATTTTTTTTCGGGTAAATCTATTCTAAAATAACCGGTAGGTTTTGGGGTATAGTTATCTGATTCGCAACTTGCAAAAAAGATAGTTACCAAAAGAAGTAATATTGTGTTTTTCATTTCTAATCTCCAAATTTGTTATTTTAATTATAATTTACACATCCACACATCTAATCATTTACACATTAACTTCTCCTTTAAAAACTATTTTAGCAGGACCAATCAACCAAATGTCAATAAATTTATTGTTGTCTCTTTTAAAAGCTACTTTTAATTGACCACCTTCTGTTTCTACATTAATTTTTGAAGCTCCCAAGTTGTTTTTATGAGCAACACTCAGTGCAGCAGCAGTTACACCTGTTCCACATGATAGTGTTTCGTCTTCTACCCCTCTTTCGTAAGTTCTAATTCTTAGTGTATTATTGTTTTCCTGACAAATAAAGTTTACGTTGGTTCCTTCGGTTTTAAATCTTTCCGAATATCTTATTTCAGCACCTTTTTGTGAGACATCAATTTTATCGATTTCGTTAGTTTCTATAATATAATGAGGTGATCCGGTATTGATAAAATAGTAATCTGCCCCTTTTTCTATTGTTTCAACATCATGCATTTTTAGGCTTACTTCATTGTCTTTATTTATCCATGCTTCATGCTCTCCATCTGTAGAAAGAAAAAATGCTTGACTTTCAATAATTCCTAAGAATTTGGAAAAAGCAACCGCACATCTGCTTCCATTTCCGCAAAAGCTCTGAGAGCCGTCAGCATTAAAATAAATCATTTTAAAATCTAACTCATCGTGGTTTTCAATTAAAATGAGTCCATCTGCTCCAATACCAAATTTTCGGTTGCACAAGTGTTGAACAAGGGCAATATTTTCCTTGTCGAAAATTTGATTTCTGTTATCTATCATCACAAAATCGTTGCCTGTGCCTTGGTATTTATAAAAAGTAATGGTTTTCAATTTACTAATAAAGATTTGATGGTTGTTGATGTAAAGTTCAAAGTTAGTCCAATTTATATCGTCTGGAAGACTTTTTTTCTGAAAGTTTTCTTTTTTCGTTTAGTCGTTGTTCTTTGGATGCTTTAGAGGGTTTGGTTTTCTTTCTGGCAACTTTTGGGGTTAATGCTTTTTCTATCAAGGTTAAGAAACGTTCAATCGCTATTTCTTTGTTTTTTAGCTGACTTCTGGTAGTATCAGCTTGTAGTCTGAATATTCCAAGATTGTTAATTCTGTTTTTAAGTTTATCTAAAATGAGTTGTTTTTGTTCATCCGAAAGTATTTTCGAATTTTCTACATCAAATAACAGCTCTACTTTTGTGGAAACTTTATTTACATTCTGCCCACCTGCACCGCCACTTCTGCTAGTGATAAATGTAAGTTCTTTTATGAGTGCTGTCTTGTCCATTATTAGTTTTCTACCTCTAGCTTAAAACCAACACCATGAATATTGGTAATGGTTATTTTTTTATCATCACTAAGGTATTTTCTTAATTTAGAGATAAATACATCCATGCTTCTGCCACTAAAATAATCATCATTTCCCCAAATATTTTTTAATATCATTTCTCTGGGAGCAATATCGTTTTTGTGCTTACATAAATAACTCAGTATTTTAGTTTCTTTTTTGGTTAGGCTTCTTTCGCTATTTTTATGCTTAAGTAATTGATTTTTAATATCTAGTTCGTAATCGCCAATGTTATAGTTGTTTACTTCATTATTTTCTTCTTTGCTAAGTAAATTAGAGCGTCTTAAAACAGCTTCTAATCTTAAAACAAATTCTTGAAAATCGAATGGTTTGGTAATATAATCATCCGCACCAATGGTAAAACCTCTAACTTTATCAGGTTGTAATGATTTAGCGGTTAGAAAAATAATGGGAATTTCGGGGTTAATATCTCTGATGGTCTCAGCAACTTCAAAACCACCTTTTTTAGGCATCATCACATCTAAAATACAAGCATCAAAGTTGTTGTTTACAAAGGTTTTTAGTGCTTGTTCGCCATCAATACAAAGTGTAACTTCATATCCCATTGCTTTAAGGTTGTCTTGAACAACAAAACCTAAATTGGTATCATCTTCAGCTAATAAAATGTGTAGTTTTTTATTGTTTCCCATACTTTATCTATTTATTGTTTATTTTAAGTGGCAATTTAATAATAAATGTAGAACCTTCATTCTTTTTACTAACTAATCGCACACTTCCATTGTAGAATTCCACAATGGTTTTTACATAATTTAATCCTAAGCCAAACCCTTTGATATTATGCACATTGCCTGTTGGTTCTCTGTAAAATTTTTCAAAAATATGTTTTTGTGCTTCTTCAGAAATACCTACACCATTATCTCTCACACTTATTTCTATTCCATTTTTGTATGGAGAAGTACTTATTGTTATGGTAGGCTTTTCAGGTGAATACTTTATAGCATTATCAATAAGGTTATACAAAATATTAGAAATATGGACTTTATCACCATGGAAAATATGTTCAGGAGCTTTTAATTGAGCTGTAATTTGTCCACCTTGCTGATTAACAAGTAACTCAAAGCTTTTTATAGAGCTTTCTATTAATTCATGCAAATCTATCGGTTCATTTTCAAGCTTAAGTTTGTCTCTTTCAATAGTAGCTAATTGAAGCACCTTATCTACTTGGTTTTTCAATCTATTGTTTTCGTCTTGAATAATTTTAGCGTAACTTTTTAAGCGTTCGGGTTGTTGAGTAATGTCAGGGTTAAGTAATACCTCTGCCGAGAGTGATATAGTAGAGATAGGGGTTTTAAATTCGTGTGTAATATTATTGATGAAATCGTTTTTAATTTCGGACAATCGTTTTTGTTTGAGTATGATGTTAATAGTATAAGAGAAGAAAATAATAATGATTAAAATTATAGACGAACTAAATATCCAAATGCCCATTTTATTTAGGATGTAGGCATTTTTGGTTGGAAAATAAACGCCAAAATAATGTCCGTCTTTATCCCATTTTATATTTGATGAAGCAACCTGAAGTTCATCTTTTTCAGCATCTTGTACCGAAATGTAATTACCAAAAACAATAGAATCGGTAAAACAATCATAAATTACATATTCAAAGTCTAAGGTAAGGTTTCGACTAGTAAAATGCTTTTTTAATAAGGTTTCTAAAAGGTAAGGATGAACAGTGTCATTGATTACTGCAGTAAAATAATTAGAACTTATTTGTTTTACGGGGTTAATTAAATCAGATTCATCTTTATTGATGTTCAACAATTCATGAGTTACATTTGTAAGAGCAATGTGCACCCTGTCATTAAACTGTTTTTCTTCTAAATTATAAGCATTTTTTACCCAAAATATTTGAGTAGCTATCATTCCTATTAAGGAAACAACAGCAAAAACAATTATAATTTGGATAGTTTTTCTATTCATTTATAGGGTCAATTATTTCTAGTGCTTGTTTAATAATGATAAAAGTAAGAAAATTCGTTACTATGTGCTAAAATTTAAAATCATTAAAGATGAAAAATGTAATTTTGTAGTATAAAATTAAGTTGAAATTTATTTAAAAATATATTATATGAAAGCATATGTATTTCCCGGGCAAGGTTCTCAATTTGTAGGAATGGGTAAAGATTTATACGAAAATTCAGTATTAGCAAAAGAAATGTTTGATAGAGCAAACGAAGTGCTAGGTTTTAACATTACCGATATCATGTTTAATGGTACTGATGAAGATTTGAAACAAACAAAGGTAACTCAACCGGCAATATTTTTACATTCGGTTATTTTAGCTAAAACTATGAGGGATGCTTTTCAGCCTGATATGGTTGCCGGGCATTCTTTAGGAGAATTTTCTGCTTTGGTTGCAGCTGGAGCACTTTCTTTTGAAGATGGGTTAAAATTGGTTTTAGCTAGAGCTTTAGCCATGCAAAAAGCTTGTGAAAAAGAACCATCTACTATGGCAGCTATTTTAAATTTAGATGATGATGTAGTAGAGAAAATTTGTAGCGAAATTGATGGAGTTGTTGTTCCTGCCAACTATAATTGCCCAGGACAGTTAGTAATTTCAGGAAGTGTGGAAGCAGTACAAACAGCTTGTGAAAAACTAACAGAAGCTGGAGCAAGAAGAGCATTGATTTTACCTGTTGGGGGAGCTTTTCATTCTCCGCTTATGGAACCTGCAAGAGAAGAACTAGCAGCAGCAATAAATAGTACGAATATTAATTCACCAATTTGTCCTATTTATCAGAATGTGAATGCTTTGCCAATGACAGATTCGGAACAAATTAAAGCTAATTTAATAGCACAACTTACTGCTCCTGTAAAATGGACACAAACTATGCAAAACATGTTGCAAGATGGTGCTTCATCTGTTATAGAAGTTGGTCCGGGAAAAGTATTACAAGGCTTATTTAAAAAAGTAAACAGAGAAATAGAAACTCAAAGTGCTTAAACTAATATACATTTAAAATTACTCAACTATGAAACTTATATTATTTTCAATAGTATTGTTAGGGTTAGGAATTGCAGGGATTGCAGTTAAAATTCTTTTGAAAAAAAACGGCAAATTTTCAGGAACTTGTGCCAGTAACAGTCCTTTTTTAAATAAAGAAGGAGAGGCTTGCGGTTTTTGTGGTGCTTTACCGGAAGAACAATGTAAAAAAGAAGAAGAAAAAAACTAACAGTTTTTTATTGAAACTAGTTAGAGATGTTTCATTCTTGTAGTATAAAAAAGAGAGGCTTACCAAACTGGTAAGCCTCTCTTTTAGTTTTAGGTTTTAAATAGAAAGTATTTTAAGGTTTAATAAATTTTGACGAATAGTTAAAACTATCATTGGTTATTCTGATAAAGTAAACTCCTTTAGAAGCATTGTTTAAATTAAGTTTTTCAATTTGATTGTCGCTACCAACAGTAATGATTTTGTCAATAACTACTTGTCCTAAGGCATTCATTACAGTAGCATTGTAATTTCCTGTAGGGATTTTTTTAATTCTTACTTCAAGTTCGTTTTGCGTAGCATTGTAGAAAGCGTTAATGCCATTATTTTGTTGTAACTCATCAATGTCGGTACAACTGTTTACTGTTGCTGTTACAGGTTCTCTGCCGCTAATACAATCAGGAGCTTTCACTTTCCAATTGTAGAAAAAATAATAATGAGACAAACCTCCATTTGTTCCTGCAGTACTTCGAGTTATTGAACCCATGCCGTTTAAGGTATAAGGATAATTAACACCTCCATCATTTCTGTAAAGGTTAATAGCAGAACCATTAGCAAGTCTTAATTGGTAATCTGTTCCGGGCATTACATTAAAATTTAATGGTACAGTAAATTGTCCTGTAGGAATATTTACCGTAGTTGTTGCAATAAGAACATTACTACTGCTTCTTAACTCTATTGTTCTGTTTCCGGCAGTACTTGAATATACATCTACTTCAATAATTTCCATTGGAGCATAAACATCAAACAATAAATGTTGTTGCGTATTAAAATTAGCTCCACCACCTGAGTTATTTGGTTTTCCCATAGTTAGAGTAGGAGAGATAATGGCATCTTCAACATAATAGGTTGTAGTTGTAGCCAATACAGGAGTTGTATAACTTGTGCCAGTGTTAATAATTGTTCCTCCGGTAGCAACATTGTACCAATTTAATGTTCCATTTCCTGATGCAGAAAGGTTGGCAACAGTATTTTCACAAATAGCATCACCTACTACAGACGGGTTTGAAGGCATATTAACATTTATATAGTTGGTTTTGGTCTCAACATGATTACCAACAGAGTTTGTAGCAGTTAACTGAACAGTATAAGTTCCACTAGTAGTATAAGTATGCGAAGGGTGCTGAAGGGTTGAATTATTTCCATCACCAAAATCCCATAACCAACTAGTTGGACCGTTAGTTGACATATCTGTAAACTGAATTTCTCCTGTACAAGTACTATCAATATTTGATGTGAAATCAGCAACAGGAGCAACGTTTGATAGGTTACAAGACCAACTTATTTCAAATCCTGCATCTTCAACTCCACCATCAGAAGAAAACTCTATAGTTATAGAGCCTCCTGTAGAAGCTATTGTTGTTGGTACATTATTGTTGCAATATGTTCCAATTAAAGTAGCGCCTGTGGTTGCTCCATCGTAAACATTTAAATAATCATAATTACAGGTAGTTCCTTGTCCAGCTTCAATGTCAAAACTAGTAAAGTTAAGCGTTACATCAGCTGCTCCTGTCGGTGAAATAGTAATTACTGAAGTTTCATTCGCTCCATAATTTCCATTCGGTCCACCACTATCGAAAATAGTTCCAGTACATGCTGTTTGTGTAGCAGCCGAACCATTTGCCGGCAAGGTAATGATACAAGGTAAATTGTTATCAATAGTAATGTAAGCATTTTTTACGATAGTATCTTTTCCGCAAGAAGCTCCTCCATCTGCAATTAGCGTAACATTGTAAATTCCGTTTGCTGTATATGTGTGAGTAGGGTTCGTTTGTGTGCTAGTGTTTCCATCACCAAAGTTCCACTGAAAAGTATTTCCATTAATACTAGTGTTGTTAAAAGTAACAGTAAAAGGAGCAACGCAAGAAGTAGTTATTGAAGCATTAAAATCACTTACCGTAAATGGAGAGTATGGTCCACCAACTCCAACAGCATACCAAGCATTTGTTGTAGATGCTACTTCAGGGGAACAACCACCATATAAATCAATGGCAGATTGAATAGCATAAAAACGAGCATCTGCATAACCGGATGAAGTTGTTAAATAAACTATTAAGTTTCTATAAGCTATTTTTCCGGCTTTTGTTAATCCTAATCCGGTAACATTATAGCTGTCATTATTATCATTTGTTCCTGAGCCTCCTATAGTTAGTAAGTAATACCAATGATTTTGTACACCACTGTTAGTATGTACACCACCATTGTCACCTCCTGTAAGAGAAGCCCAATTTTGACCAAAATAAGTGTCCGGATCACCTTCAGCTTTTGGGTTTTGCATGTTTCTAATAACAATTCCTAAATCTTCACCCACTTGCCAACTGTTTTGAGTTGGACGAGCATATCTTTCAATACTATTTCCAAAAATATCACTAAAAGATTCGTTTAACGCACCTGATTCCGCTTGGTAAACTAAGTTAGCAGTAAAAGTGGTAAGTCCATGAGTAATTTCGTGTCCGGCAATATCAATAGCAGTTAATGGAGTTGCATTGTTATTCCCATCACCGTAAGTCATTCGTTGTCCATCCCAAAAAGCATTAAAAAAGTTGTTGTCGTAATGAACATAACTGTTTAGTTGAAAACCATTATTATCAATACTGTTTCTTCCATGTTCAAGAAAAAAATAATCATACGTCATTTCTGCACCCCAGTGAGCATCAGTAGCATAAACATCAACAGCTGGATTAAAAGTTGTCCAGTTGGCTGTAGCATTTGTAAAATCAGTATTAGAATAATTTGTAGTGTTACTACAGTTAAATGTTCTAATACCATTTCCTCTTCCTGTTTCTCTTAGTCTATAGTTGGTGCCTGTAAAATCAGAAGTCATGGTTTTTGTTCCGCTATATCCTGTAGCAGCAGTACCAACAACATCAGCATCGTGTAATTTGCTTTCTTCCCAAAGAACAGTTCCATTGGTAGCATCAATATAAATTTCTCTTCTGCTTAAAGGTTTTTGGGCATAAACATTAAAAACATAAGCCAATTTAAGTGTATTGGCAACATTTCCATCTTCATTAATAAAAACCAATTCTCCTTTTGGGTAATAAGTTGCGTTTGGATCATTTTGCTCCCATTTTAAATGGTTTTCTGCTTCAGCAATTTCCCATTTATATAAATCGGCATTAATGTGATTAAGGGCTTTGTATAAAGCAGTACTTTCTGCTATTGAGTTTTTTGATGGGGCATTTGCATTATCAAACAATTCTCCATTCATTGAGTAGATAAGTCCATTTTTAGTATGAGCAATAAACATTGCTAATTTTACGGGAATTCCATTAATGGTTTGTTGATATCTGTAGTGGGTATAACCTAAATCATCTTGATAAGTGTCTAATAATTTTAAACCATAATTGTCATCGGTTTTGTAGTATTGTCTTAACCAACTTTCAAGTTTTGTTAAAGGAAGTTCTTTTCCATTTATAAATTGAACATAATTAGGAACAGTAGTAAAGTCTTTAATTCTGACTAAGTTGGAGTTTGCTGCTAGTTGATGAGCTTCATTTCCTGTAAAGATATTAGCATCATTGTTAGCAAAAGCTGTTGAAAAAGTAATGACAACAGCTATTAAAATAGATAAGATTTTTTGCATGGATAGATTTTTTAGTAATTATCGGTCATAAAATTAACAATAATTCACATAAAAAATTAGTGGAAATACTTAAATTCTTGGAATCTTAAAAAGAAAAATTTTGGATTAAAAACTTACTTTTTCACCATTCAAAATAACCGTTTCAACCGGATTAGAACCAAAAGCGTAAGGTATATGTTGAAAAGAAGGAATTACTTTGGTGATAATAAGGTTAGCTTTTTTGCCAACAGCTATACTTCCAAGCTCATTACTTAAATTCATAGCGTAAGCTCCGTTTATGGTAGCTGCATTTATTGCTTCCTCGGGAGTCATTCTTAATTTTATACAAGCCAATGAAAGCACAAAAGGCATGTTTCCTGAAGGGGTTGATCCGGGATTGTAATCTGTGGCTAAACAAACAGGCAAATTGTTATTAATAAGTTCTCTTGCAGGAGCATAAGGAATGTTTAAAAAGAAAGAACATGAGGGAAGTAACGTAGGCATTGTGGATGAATTGGCTAAATCTTTAATGTCTTGCTCTGTCATTACTTCTAAGTGATCAACAGATAAAGCATTGTTTTTAACTCCCACCTGAATTCCACCAATAGAGTTAAACTGATTGACGTGTATTTTTGGAGTTAAGCCTTGTTTTATTCCTGCCTGAATAATTCGTTCAGTTTCTTCGGGAGTGAAATAATTTTTCTCACAAAAAACATCAATATAATCGGCTAAGTTTTCTTCTTTTATAATAGGAAGCATTTCGTTTATAATGCTATCTATATATCCATATCTGTTTTCTTTAAAAGTTGTAGGTAGTGCATGGGCTCCCAAGAAGGTAGCTTTTATGGTAATGGGACAAGCTGTTTTTAATCTTTTAATTACTCGCAACATTTTTAGTTCACTTTCTACTGTTAGTCCATAGCCGCTTTTAATTTCTATAGCTCCTGTTCCGGTGCTAATTACTTCATTTATTCGATGAAGAGCAGCATCAAATAATTCATTTTCTGAGGCAGTTTGTAACTTTTTAGCAGAATTTAAAATGCCGCCACCTTTAGCAGCAATTTCTTCGTAAGTAAGTCCATTAATTCTATCCACAAACTCACTTTCTCTAGTAGCAGCAAAAACAATGTGCGTGTGAGAGTCGCAAAAAGTAGGCATCACCACTTTTTCGCTGGCATCAATTACCTCTAAATTAGACCAATCTGTAATTCCTCCCCAGTTATCCATAGCACCAAAAGCAATTATTCTATCTCCTTCTATAGCTAACCATGCATTTTCTATAGTGTTAAGGGTTGCCATTTCTTTGCCAACTACCTTCTCTTTGGGTGTTGTTTCTACCTGAATAAGTTCTTTGATGTTTTTTATTAAGATTTTTTTCATTTTATGGATTAGGGTTTTTTAGATAAATTAAATTTTAACGAGAAATAGCTACTTCAATAAATTTAGAAACTGGTGTATTGCTTTTGTCTGCAACACTATCTATAGGAACCAATACATTTGTTTCTGGGAAATAAGTGGCAACACAACCTTTTGCAATGTTGTAAGGTACAATTTTAAAATTGTGAGCAACACGTTCTTCTCCGTTGAAAAAGCTGGTTAGATGAACAATTTGTTCTGCCTGTAAATTGCTTTCTTCAATGTCTGATTTGTTCATTAATATCACTCTTCTTTCGTTGAGAATTCCTCTGTATCTATCGTCCATACCATAAATAGTGGTGTTGTATTGGTCGTGGGTTCTTATGGTCATCATAATAAAGTTGCCTTTTGCTACTTTATTTTCTACTAAAGGATTAATGGTAAATTTTGCTTTTTTGTCGGGCAGATTGAAATTTCGTTCTCTGGCACCATTAGGCAAATAAAAACCACTAGGTTGTTGAACTTTTTCATTAAAATTTTCAAAACCGGAAATAGTTGCCGCAATGTGGTTTCTTATTACATTGTAATCCTCTTTCATTGCTGTCCAATTGATGGGGCTGTTTTTAAAAGTGGCATTAGCAATTCCTGCAATAATAGCATGTTCACTTTGTAAATGTGGTGAAGCAGGCTCAAAGCTTCCTTTGCTTTTATGTACAATTCCCATAGAATTTTCAACGGTAATAAATTGTTTTCCTGAAGCTTGTATGTCTGTTTCGGAACGAGAGATGCAAGGTAGAATTAGGGCTTCTTTTCCTGTAACCAAATGAGAACGGTTAAGTTTGGTAGAAACTTGTATGGTTAAATCGCAATTTTGCATGGCTTTTCCTGTGTATTCACTATCGGGAGTAGCAGAAATAAAATTTCCTCCCATAGCCATAAAAACTCTTACTTTGTTTTCGTGCATGGCTTTAATAGCTTCTACGGCATCATAACCATCTTCTTTTGGGCAATTAATAGAAAAATGTTCTTCTAATTTATTTAAGAACTCAGGATTAGGTTTTTCCCAAATACCCATGGTTCTGTCGCCTTGCACATTGCTATGTCCCCTAACAGGACAAGTTCCTGCTCCGGGTTTTCCTATACTTCCTTTTACCAATAAAAGATTTACCACTTCTCTAATAGTATTTACTGCATTTTTATGTTGGGTTAATCCCATTGCCCAGCAAACAATAATTTTTTTCTTTTCAATGAGTAATTCGGCAAAAGCTCTTATTTCAGCCTCACTAATTCCACTTTCAGCAACTGCCTTATTAAAATCAGTATTTTTAATGTCGGTTATAAATTCATCATAATTCACACAATGGTTATTGATGAAATCTAAATCAAAAACTTTCCCCGGATGGTTAGTTTCAGCTTCCAACATAAGGTATAAAACAGCTTTTAGTAAAGCAATATCACCGTTAATTTTTACTTGTAAGTAAACATCGTTAATTTTTTCTCCTCCTTTAATGATAGAAAGTGGATTTTGAGGATCGACAAAAACATTATTTCCTGCTTCAGGAATAGGGTTGATGGTGATGATTTTTCCACCATTTTCTTTACATTTTTCTAAAGCAGAAAGCATTCTAGGGTGGTTAGTGCCCGGATTTTGCCCCATCACAACAATTACTTCTGCAATATGTAGATCTTCTAAGGTTACGCTTCCTTTTCCAATGCCTAAAGTTTCGCTTAGTGCAGTACCACTAGATTCGTGACACATATTGGAACAATCGGGTAGATTGTTAGTGCCCAATTGACGGACAAAAAGTTGGTACATGTAAGCAGCTTCGTTACTTGTTCTTCCTGATGTATAAAAAACGGCTTCATCTGGGGTAGAAAGACTATTGAGTTTATTGCCAATTAATTCAAAGGCTTTTTCCCAAGAAATAGGTTCATAATAAGAACTATTTTCTTTTAAGTACATGGGTTCTGTAATTCTTCCTGCCTTTCCGATAGCATAGTCTGTCCATTTACTAAGTTCTTCTACACTATGTTTTTTAAAGAATTCGGGAGTAACTGTCTCTTATACACATCTCCGAGCCCACGAGACCTCTCTACATCTCGT
>OJGU01000177.1_pt1 | contig 42913 bp, 19 predicted proteins | sample 1594741 | NCBI WGS metagenome assembly OJGU01 (sample SAMN05416841, study PRJEB24817) | seawater metagenome | isolation source: Sea water | place: Canada:Atlantic | collected 2013-07 | reverse complement strand
GTTCAGATCTTGACCTGTCTCTCCTTGCCAATCAGCGAGTGTGGCCAGGCGACGATCTCCCCAACCGAAACCACTTTCCGGCGCGAATACGTTGCCATCAGAAATCACATTGCCGGGGCGGTCATCGAAGAAAATATGTTTCCCTCCCGAACCGCCTCCAAGGTCCGGTCCCCAGTTGATGAAGAGGTTGTTTTTGATCACGTAGTCGTCGTAGCGGTAGGTTCGAGATCCGATGGTACGAATGGCGTAGGCATTGTTATTCGCAGCGCCAGGTCCATAGAAGGTGTTGCCGGCGATGACGATGTGACCGTTCTGGGGCCCAATGGCATTCCCTCCATCAAGCCACAGGGCAACCATGTTGTGTCCCCCGTCGAGATAGAACATGTTATTGACGATGCGGAAATCGCCAGTGGTTTTCACGGTGTTGTCGTCACCACGATTGAGGTAGAAGCTGATCTTTGCATGGGGTTGGGCTGTGACCGTCCATTGTTTGAAGGTGACAATGAAGCGGTTGCTATCAATGAGAACATTGTCCTGAGGGGCGCCAGGGTCAGTGGTGAGATCGCCGACTGCTCCTGTCGCGGTATGCAGGTCATAGAATTCGTTGCCGACGATTTTGACCTCTTGCATGCCGGGACGAATGAGCCAGCCGCTCGGGTGGTACCGCCCGTAGTCGTGCCACATGTCAGGTTGGCCATCAAAGAGACAGTCCTTGAGGGTGACGTCGCGAGTCCAATTCCAAATCTTGAATCCAGTGGCGATCGCTTGATTGTCGGTTCCTGGGCGTTGCGAGCTGCGTAGGTGCTTGAGTGTCATGTTCTGGAAACGATAGGGGCCACTCGGGGCATCGCCGACCCCAGGCGCACCGCGCCCAAAGAAGCCTGCGAATCCGTTGACAAAGAGATTGTCGATCGTGATGTGATGAAGTGTGGCAGCGCCAGAGAAGAAGGTGATGCCGTGTCCTTCAGCTCCCCCGGGAATGAAGGGTGTTTCCCAATTGTTGAGAATGTTCCTCATCTCGATATCATGGATGTAGATATGGCTGATGGTCCCCACCCCAGAGCGGCCGAGGTGGATGCCACCTCTTGTCAGAGTTGGGGCGCTTTCCCCCGAATCAGGATGAGGGTCGCCGGCGAATTCTTCGATCGTGAAGTGGGCTAGTTCCCAAAAGCTGTGGGCCCCGTCCTGATTGGAGATAGCCCGCTCGCCTCGGTACTTGTTTCCGTGTAGGATGGCGGTGTCGTCGGTATCCATCGGTGGGTAGATCCCATCGTTGTCATAGTCCCATCCGATCAAGCGGAATGGATTCGAAGGGACTTCAGTCGAATGCTCTTCCGATTGCTTGTAGCCACCGGGTTCGCCTCCGTGGGGGATGATGAGTCGATCTTGGATGTCGATCCGTTTAAAGGCCTCGTCGAGTTCCACAGCATAGAAGGTGCCATGAAAAATGACGATGTCTTCACCGTTCCCTGCGGCAGCGTCGGCTCCGTCACATTGAGCCAGCGCGTGTCTTAGGGTGCGATAAGGGTGAGCCGGAGTGCCGGTTCCGTTGGTGTCATCACCTCGCTCGGCATCGACGTAGATCAGATCCTCGTTGATGCCGTCACCGTCGATATCTCGAGTCATACTCGCGAATGCTAGGTCTGTGGGAACACCGCCAGGAATGAGATCGTCGCTCTCCCCGGGGATCCCTCCAATTTCTCCCAATTGACCGTCGCGATCGAGATCCAGTGAGTTGGGACGGGGTTGGTAGCCTTTCGGGTTTCCGGCATGGAGGGGGTCGGTTTCGTAGAGCGCGGTAAGGTGAATATCGCGACCCGGGGATGGCATCCTTAGCGATGTCCAGTAGCGCGAAGGATCATTGAGTAGGGCCAAATCTTCCTCGCTACCTGACCAGCCGGCAAATTGCATCGCATGGGGCGCGTTGGCAGCCATGACGGTCACAGATTGACCTGCTTGGTAGACGCCGCTACCGCGCATGCCCTTGGTGATACGTACGGCATGAGTGGTCGGGTCATCGACGTATTCTGCGTCGAGCCGGGCCGGGCCCGCTGGCATGGTGAAGGTATTGATTGATACGCCACTGTCGGACAGCAGACCGTCGGTGTCACCCGTCCAATGAGAAAAGAGAAGCCCTTCCTTAATGCGATCTGCCGCTCGAATCGAGACCAGTGCGCCGCTGGGATAGAGTCCATCTCCCGATCCTGATGTAATGCTTAGGTAATACTCGGGTGGCAAGGGGGTATAGTTGGCTGTGATTGTGAGATCTGTTGTGTCTATGGTGACGCTGGTCGTTGGGAGAGTTGGGTCGAGCACATCGCCGGTGCTGCCACTCCAGTGACTGAATTGGAATCCCAGTGGGGCCTCATTTGCCGTGATTGAGACAGAGGTGTTAGGGAGGAATTCGCCACTCCCGCTGCCTTGTTGAACGGTCAGATGATAGGTGTCTGGGATACTGAATTCATGTTGTGCGCGAAGGAGTCCGACTTCGGTGTCTGTCAGGGCTCTACCGTAGAGGCGTAGTTCTTCCAATCCTCCGTCGAGGGCCATGTCCGTCCTCTGGTAGTGCCGGCCCAAGATTAAATTCGACGCGACTTCGATATTGGTCTGAGTGATCTCTCGTGTTCCAGCAAGGGTTCCGTTGACGTAGAGGCGAAGCGTGTCGCCGTCGAAGCTTCCTACGAGATGGCTCCATCCGCTAGCCGATGCATTGAGGGTTCCGGTGAGGGTGTGTTGGTTAATTCTGAGGAAGGGGCGATTTGACAGGTCGAGATAGAGATCGAAGCCGTTGCTGTCACTATCCCGTAAGTCGACGATCGGTCGCCATCCTTGGCTGCCAACCGAAGGCTTGATCCAGACTGAAACCGTGAGTGCCTCCCATTGAGCGAGGTCGGGTCGATTTTCAATCTCGATTTGGTCCTCGCTGGCGTCAAATTGAAGTCCCGATGCCTCGAGCCCAAAGATCCACTGCGGTGTCTTGCTAGGGCAATTGGGTCCGAGGGAGCTTAGTTGACCCGTGACTTGATCTTCTGTCGCGCAACCATTGTTTTCGTCAAATGTCCAGTGTGCTCTGAGAGCATCGGCAAGATCTGGGTCGCGTTCGCGATAGCTGGCCGTCAGACTGATTGCCAAGGCGGGCATGGTTAGGGTGGCCTGCGGCAGTGAAGGATCGTCGAGGTAGGCGATGTCCCCAATCCATTGATCAAACATCTGGCGTTCCGCTGGAGGATCGGCGTTGATCGTTCTCAGCTCACCGACTTCGACCTCTCCCGAACCACTCCCGCCGGTGACCACGAGCGGAAAACTGGTGGGGGCAGGTTTCGATTGTTGATAGAGTTCCAGGAGTTCACTTTCCGCAAGGGCTTCATCGTAGATGCGGAGTTCGTCGAGCGATCCCGTAAAGCGCAGCGTTGTCTGGTTGAAGTGTTGTCCGATCTTGAGCGGTGCGGTGATTGCCAGAGCTGTGGTTGAAAAGGTTTCGACACTTTCCAGGCTACCATTGAGATAGAGCTTGGCCTGGGTGCCATCGAACGTACTGGCAACGAAGGCCCATTCGTCAATGGGGAGTGCCGTGGCGCCAGCGGTGGTTTCCATGTTGACCCGTAAGAAAAGGCGAGAAGAGGGATCGAGATACAGATCCCAGCCATCGCTTCCAGCATCTCGGTGATCGATCAAGGGGCGCCACCCGCTGGAAGAGCCCATCCTTACCCACGCCGTCGTCGTGAAGCGTTCCATGGTGGAGAGTCGAGCTGCGTTAGTGGCGCTTGCTCCATCGTTGCTGCCATCGAATTCAAGCGCTTGTCCGATCACGCCTTGGGTCGAAATCGGCCCGTTTGGATCACAGTCGGAATTGAGTGTTGTCTGTAGCGCTTGAATGAGTTCTGGAGTCTCGCAGTTCTCGATCGTATCGAACGGCCAGTAGGCGGCAAGGCGAGTGTCTGACTCTGGGGCTTGAGGCCATTGATAGACCGCTCGCACTTCTCCGGTTTCCAGAGCTCGATTGTAGAGGCGAACGTCATCCAAAGCGCCGTGGAGTGGGTTCGTTGACGGTGGTCTGCCTGCGAGACCGATCGTAATGTTGTTCTCGTTGAGTGGGCCCGGGAAGGGATGGGTTCCATCGGCTTCTCCGTTGAGGAAATAAGTCACTTGGGTTCCGTCCCAGCGGACACCGAGATGAGTCCATTCACCGGGAGAGACTGATGTGTTTCCTGTCCCTTGTCGGAAGTTGTTGAGACGGGCGCTGTAGCTTCCATGCCCCGCTTGGCCAAGTTCGAATTCGAGGACGTTGTCCTTTGAGAAAATTGCCTGAGGTCGCTGATCAAGGGCTTGAGGGAGAACCCAGGTGAGAAGAGTGAAGGGACCGCTGAGATCAAGTTTCCATGAAGAACCGGGATCTGTAATCTGAATGGTATTCTGGGGGCTCGAAAGATCGATCGCTCCATTGAGGGCTGCGGCTTGAATCCAGGTGGGAGCCATGCTGAAAGTGCCGTCTGCAGAGGGTGAGATGAGATCGGGTGCGACGAGGGAATCTGTGCCGTCTAAGGGCCAGTGCGCGATTAGGCCGGGGAGCGGGATTGTTGGGGGGGAGGTCGCCTTCGAAAGACGGCGGAGGCCTGATTGTCTTGCGACGCGGATTCGAAAGAAGCCGGCTTGATCCTGTTGAATCGGGACGATGAGTTGTTGTCGTTGCCCATTGCCTCGCCGGGTCAATGGCCTTCCCGATTCATCGAGTAGGGGAAGCCACTGCGGCATTGTGAGATCGGCGGCCTGTTCGAATTGATAGACGACCTCGGCGTGGGAGAACCATTCCAAGTGGAGTGTGTTCTCAGAGACGAAGGCCGTCGGGGAGCTTGTCCCGAGTGAAAGCGTGGCTCCCTGGCCAATCATGGGGCAGAGCAAGTAAGCGAGGCACGTGAGGCCTTGTAGAACTAAGTGTTTCATTATCTCCTTCGACGGAATCAGCGCTTGAGAAGAACAGATTGGAGCTTTTCTCGAGCAAGAGAACTATGGACTATCGAAATGTCCGAGATCAAGGAGAAGCGACTTGCTTGATTGAGATTTGGTGGGCGGGGAACGTAACAGCTCAGGCTCTCGCATTCCTAATAAAACAGATTCGGTGCCAGCCCTTCTTGGAGTGCTGAAACTACTCTTCAGTTTTCACGAGGCGAGGATCTGCCAAGACGCGCTCTTTAATTACTAACCGTTTTTTCCACGAGATCGAGCTTCAAGAATTCCTGGTGTATTGGGGGGGGGAATGCGATGGTCAGAACACTTGCGATGGGGTGTCGGAGTTGTTCTTGGTTTTCCGGGCCGCTTGCAATCTAAGCGATGAGTATTTACGAAGATTATCAGACGACCTCTCAGAATTATGATTCCACCCGTGTTCCGGTTGGAATGGATGTGGTGCTTGGGTGTTTGGGGACGCTCGGAAAACCTCTGTCCGAGTTGGCTTTGATCGATGCGGGTTGCGGGACGGGAAATTATTCGCGAGTCTTGGTGGAGCACGTCGGGCACATCGAGGCGGTCGATCTGAATGCGGGAATGATCGAGCAGGCGCAAGGGAAGTTGGCTTCCGAAGTTGAAGCGGGCCGGATTCGCTTTCAGCAGGGTTCGATTGATGCCTTACCTTTGGACGATCAATGCGCGGACGCTATCGTCATTAATCAGGTTATTCACCATTTGGAGGACGAAGGCGTGTCAGGATATCCGCGGCATCGGAAGGTATTCACCGAGTTTGCCCGAGTGATCAAGCCAGGGGGGATTCTGATCATCAATACCTGTTCCCGAGAGCAGTTGCGAAAGGGTTACTGGTATTACGACTTGATTCCTGAGGCGGTCGAGAAGCTAGCGCTCAAGTATATGGAAATGGATGCCTTGAAGGCGCTCCTGAGTGAGTGTGGCTTCGAGTGTCGGGAACGCTATGCTCCTCTTGATGCCGTGTTGCAGGGCGAGACGTATTTTAAACCCGAAGGACTCTTGGATCCGGCTTGTCGAGCGGGGGATTCTACCTTCGCCTTGTTAAATGATCAAGAGCTTCAGACGATGGAATCCGACTTGCGAGCCATGGTCGCCTCCGAGACCCTCGAAGACTACTTTCGTGAGAAAGATGCCTCTCGACCTGCGGTTGGCCAATCGATGTTTGTCTGTGCCGTGCGGTCCTAGGGTGTCTTCGGGCGCTTAAAGAAGAAGGTCTTCCCGGTGGTGGTTCCTTCTTGTTGGGACATCTCGACGTCGACGAGTTCCCAGCCTTCCTTCCCGAGTCGGTTGATCTCTCGAGCTAACTTTGGGTCGCCTTGAATGGAGGCACCGGGATGTTCGAACGCGAGGTGTTCCCAGGCTTTGGGAGTGTGAGCCAGTGAAGGCGTCGACTTACTGGGTGCCTGCGCCCAAGCGTAGGCGATTGTGGCCAAGAATAGGGTGATTCCCAATTGGCGAGCGAGACGAGACCGATTGTTTTGAGCATTCATGTGTCGGAGCGAATGGATCGAGTCGTTTGCTGATTGGATTGATTTAACTGATTGTCGTGTCCTCGAGCCTAGACCGAGTCATAGCCCCACGGGTTTCTCATTTCCCGAGCCAACCAGGTGTTTGCTTCCGCATCGTTCGTGAATTGTTCGAGTTCAGGATCCCAATGCAGTTTTCTACCCAGACGCATGGAAATTACCCCGAGATGACAAACGCTTGCGGAGCGGTGACCAATGCTGGTCTCGCAGATGGGCGCTTTTCGAGTTCGAACGCAGTCAACGAGATTAGCACGGTGATTGTTACTCACGTAGAGTCGCGTGGCATTGCCATCCAGTGGTTCAGTGAGGAACTCAGGTTCGCTGGCTTCGATTGCACCGCGAGTGACCCAGATCCATCCGTTCTCCCCGGTAAATCGGACTCCATGGCGTTGCCCTCCCTTCTCGATGACGCCACCGGAGGGGCTATCTGCGTTGGTGCTTTGGCAGGTATGGGTGACTCCATTGGCGTAGGTGTATTTGATTCGATAATCGCTGGCAGCGGTATAGCCGCCGGGGATCATCGTGCCCAAGGCCTTGCCTTCAATGCTTGTTGGGCCACTGTGTTCCATTCCCATTCCCCAGAGTGCGATATCATTGTGATGAGCGCCCCAATCCGTCATGGTACCACCTGAATAACTATAGAAATAGCGAAAGGATCCGTGGGTTTGTTCTTTGATGTAGGGAACCGTTGGTCGACTACCCAACCAAAAATCGTGGTTAAAGGTGGCCGGGACAGGAATTGAGGTGAAGGGGCCTTGTTTGGGGCCTGAAGGGAGGAAGGTATCGACGTGGGTTAACTTTCCGAGGCGGTCATTGCGAACGAGTTCACAGGCCAGTCGAAAATTCTTGTCGCTTCGTTGTTGGCTTCCTGTCTGTAGGAGTTGCTTGGTCGCCTTGCTGGCGGCTATCAGGTGCTTGCCCTCATCAATGGTCAGGGTGAGAGGTTTCTCGCAATACACATCTTTTCCGGCGCGCATGGCGGCGATTGAGATCAGGGTATGCCAGTGATCCACAGTGCCACAGATGACGATGTCGATGTTCTTTTGGGCGACGAGGTTCCGAAAATCTTGGAAGCATTTTGATCCAGGATGTTCCTTCTGAGCCTGGGCGGCCCTGAGGTCATCGACATCACAAACGGCAACGACATCGCCGAACTCGCTAAAGAGTCGTGCCCCGTATCGTCCCATGCCCCCGCAGCCGACGAGGGCGATATTGGGGCGATCGTTGGCTGATTTGGCGCGTGTGGCGGTTCCTTGGGCGCGGCACTCCTCGAGATACCATGGGGGGAGTGTGGATGCTGCGGCCAGGGCTGCGGCCGATTTGACGAAGTGACGACGGCTGAGGCGAAATTTGCTTGGGTTCATACTGCGAATTGTTGAGGAAAAGACAAACGCTGACAAATTCAAACTTGGCGGCCTCTTCGTTTGTCGACGGGCGTCGATGGACTCTCGCTAGCCCGACGCCAGCGACAGCTCTTTTCGGTCCATCTGACTTGTCGGCACTCCTCGGAATAGTCTGATTTGGTCGCAATGTTTCAGGCCTCGTTGATGACGACTATTGACTTCGGCGGGGTTTTCAGGTGTCCTGTGGGGACCTAAGGGTTTCCTCTCGACTCGAACGAGTCCACCTGCGAAACCCGCCAGGGGGCTGGGAGGCCCCCTTCCTTTTTCTTTTTTAACCGATCTTGTGTAGGATCGAGGCTCTGGAGTGCCGCTTAACTTGTCTCGCTAAGAACCCTTTGGAGGGAGGGGCGGCGTGGCTGCTTCGCGGATGAGTTGGTAGTCCATTCGGCACTGGAGCTTAGTGTCAAACCGGGGCTTGCTGGGGGCATCGACAAAGTCCATTTCGAATTGTGTTACGATTTGTTTGGTTTCTGACGACGTTTGACCTGATTTTCCGTTCATAGCAAGCGAGACTTGGGTGATTGAACGGGTAGTATACGCTATGTTGGGAGGCTTCGCTGAAGAAATCTTGTTTCTCAACGCCATCAGGTGAGATGGGGATTAGTAAGCAAGCGGCGCCGCTTGGCGGAGAGTCGCTTGCCCCACGCTGCAAAGGCCTTGAATTCAGTTGCTCAAAGCATTGAAGAAGGAGCAGAGAAACAACGGGACTAGCACCGCTGTGTGTTGCGCATCATACCCATGTGGACTTGGACGCATTCTTTGGTGGTCATCATGTTCATTCCCATTCCTGAACTCACCCGCCTCCAGGCGAATTCACTGCGCATTCCTGAGCCACCGGTGGTAAAATTATTGATCTTGCCGTAGCACTCCAAGACAGGGGGCGAGTAAGGTTTCTTTTTCTGCTGATTCGGGTTCCGGGGAGCTCCTTGAGTCACGTCTTTCTTGGGCTTCACAATACTATCGCTCGATTGGAATTCTCCCGCTCGCTTCTGAGATCGCATTCCTCACATCAAGACTCTTAGGACTTAACGACATTTTTCTTCTTTGACATGTTCTGTGTCCATGTGCCTCCGCTACTACTGCCCATTCCCATCATACTTGAGCCACTCTTATACTTCCACTCCGTTTTCTTCGTGCTGCCCCCGGTAGTGAAATTGGAAATACTCCCGAAGCACTCCAGGACCGGAGTGATGTAGGGCTTCTTTGTTGGAGACGATTTATCTGGGGTCTCAGCGGACATATCCATGGAAAACTCTCTTCGCTGCTTGAAATGTGGGGGTGTTTGGGCTGGTGATTTTATCTAAACATCTGGTGCAATTCTCATTTCTTCAAGAGGAAAAAAGAAGTTTTCTGACGTGAGACTGTCGGGAGATAAATTGCGGTGTGAGAAGCCTATTTAGTACATTATTTATGCGACAGTGGCTGGTAATAGTGCGACATTGAAGACTTGGGATAGGGAGGCAAAGTCCTTGAGTCGTGGCTTGCACCTTTGTCGCTGATCGTCAGAATCGCGTGTATGAAGCGACTGAGGTCATTGTTGTTCTGGAGGGCGGTGCCTTTCTTCGTGCTGGGTAGTTTGGAAGTTCTCTCGGCCGCCTCGTTCTCGGGTGCCTCGTCTGGTCGATTTGTGGACCCGATCGGGCCAGCCGAGATGCTGGTTGAGGGCGTCGGAAGCGTTCAGCTGGATTGGGGGCGAATTCGCCCGGGATCGGAGGTGCTTAGTTTCTTTCGATTTGAGGGCAATGATTTTGCTGCGGAGCTTGATAGCCCCTTCCTCATCGGTTCCTTCGAGTATAGCAATGGAGAGAACGCGATCGGATCGGCTCCAGAGAGCGTTTCTCTAGAAATTCAGCTCGCCTTCCAGGATGAAACGATCGAGACCTTTGTGTTTCCGATTGTTGTGGGCTCGACGACCAATGGTGAAAACTCTGAGTCGAGCGCTGATTCCGTGTCGTTGGGGAAGCGTTTTGCTGAAACCGAGATCCTTGTTGCTGATGAGCGGTTTGTCCTGGGCCTAGAGTTTGGACGGACTTCGGCTGAGGGGTTTAGCATTGCGAATCAATTTAGTGTGTTTGAAAGCCAGGTGGCATCCGCTGAGCTAATCGCCACGATTACTCGCGTGGACGTTCTGAGTGGGCGTTCGGCAGGAGTCTTCGATAATCCTGTTGGCTCGGACACGACGATCACCGACGGCGAGGGAACGGATACCTTTACCTGGGGAGAGCCGCCACCAGGGGCGCAGCCGAATCGGTTTCATTTTGATGGAGCTGAGTTTGAGACTATCACCGGTATCCCGTCGACGATTGGTCGGTTTGAGTATTTCAATGGCTCGGTGCGAACTGGCACGGCGGCTGATACGCTCGATCTTATGTTGCTCCTTGAATTCCCAGGATCAGCCCTGAGGAGTTTCCGCTTCCCGTTGCGAATTATTTCAACGGCCAATTCCGCTGATCAAGAGGCGAGTGCGGATATCGTTCAGTTGGAGGTGCCCGTGTCTGAGCGTCGGGTCGAAGTCGCTGGGCGAGAGTTCAGTCTGGAGCTTTCTTTTAGCAATGCCTCCGATGGTGGCTTCACTGAGCTTCATCGATTCTTTGTGTTTGAGGACGCCGTTGCCTCGGCAGATCTACAGGCCACGCTGAGTGAACTCCTTCCTGAGCCAGAACCGGATCTCGCCCTGAGTATTCGGACGGCGGTTGAGGTGGAGTTTCAAACCTTCCCGGGTGGACGCTATAGGATTCAATCTTCGGTGGACTTGCTAGAATGGGAGAATGAAGGGGAGGAAATCGTGGGAGACGGTCGGAAGTTCCAGCAGTTCTTTTCTGTGCCTGCTGACTCAACTCGGGGTTTTCGTGTGATTGATGTCGAGGAGTAAGGCTTCAGGCGAGTCCGCGTCTCAAGGTTGAATCTGTAAGAGGATCCGGAACCCGATCGTGTGTTTTTGAATCACCCAGATAATGTCTGGCGCGGGCGGTGAGTAAGATTGATAGGAGGTTTGCTGGAAAGGGTTGCCACCCATCAGTGCCCAGGTATCTGGTTCTGCGTGAGCCCGGAATTCTGCTGGAAACTCATAGAGATCGGTGCACCATTCCCAGACGTTGCCCGTAGCATCGAAGATGCCTATGGGGAGCGCTTGTTGCAATCCAGTTGCTCTCGTGTAGCGAGAGGGGTCTAGTTCAGGGTCACTGTAGTAGAGGGTAAAGTGATTTGAATTCCACTCAGGTCGATTGGGGTAAAGACCTAATCGTGGTTGGATACCAAAGTCTTGGAGCAGTTGTCTCCACTGTTTGGTCGAAGGTAGGCTCCCCAGTGGCGACTTGTATTTGAAACGGATTCGGTGGGCGATCCAAGTTGCGAAATGCGCGGCTGTTTCCTGATCGATCCCGACGACCGGATGCGTGGGGCCTTGGGGATAGCCTGGGTTCTGCCAAAAGTCACCGACCACTTGGGAGCGTTCCGGAAATTCTTGAATGTAGCGAGCGAAATCCATAACTCGGGTTTCCCAGATGCTCCAATAGCGTCCTCGGTGTTTGACAAATCGCATGCCCATGTCCGTTTCGAATTTGTGTTCGCTGTTATTCCAGCTTGCTTCCGATCTCTGATGAAGGGCTCGAACTTCAACCGTCCATTTCTGGAGGAGTTTCGTGCTCTCAATACGGGACGCAATGGCCGCAGCGAGATTTCCTTCCTCGGTCAGGATAGCGGCTTGCCTGAGTCCTTCGCTGGGACTGCCGAGAAAGGAAAGGTTAGGCGCTCCCTCCTTTCCAAACAGGCCATTCCATGCTTCGAGTGCCTCTGTCGCCTCGGTCAGGTGTTGCTTGGCCTGAGTTTCGAGGACTTGCTTTAGCCGGGACGCCTCAAAGGTGGGAGTTGGGTCGTCTGTTGAGGGGATCCATGGTGTCGGCCAGTCAAGGGAAGGTTGAATGGCCCTAAGTAGGGAAACCTGCTCGCGAAGTCGATGGGTTTCGAATTCTTCGTCTAGTCGGGCCTCCAGTTCGTCGAAACGGAGACGGCTGGCGACAATCTCGTTCGAGAGGGCGATTCCGCGTTCTGTCAGCTCAGCGGCGCTTGGTGTTTGTTGGTTCTCGTCGCTGAGATCTTTTAAGATTGAGACGGAGATTGGGAGGTCTCTTGAGGAAAGATTTGGTTGGATTTTGTCCCAAAGAAATTTCGCCTTTGCGAGACGGTTCGACGTGGTGAGGAGTTTGGTCCATTGAACTTGGTTGGTGATCCCTGTATTCCAGGCTCGTTGTTCGAGCCTGAATTCTTTGTCGAGCCATTCAAGTTCCGCTCGTTTTTCCCGAAAGTGGGTTGCTAGTTCCAAGGACATTTGATCGATTGCGACCAGGTGTTCTCTGGCTCTTTCGAACGCTTTTTTGTCCGCGGCTAATTGCTGAGTGACCCACCTGAAGCCTAGCCAAGATGCAAGAAATATGGTGACCGCGACGAGGGCGAACACGCCGAGTTGAAGTGTCTTCTGGTGGTGCTTGAGCCATGGGCGGATGTTCAGTTGCGGCTTGGCATTGCGCTCAAGAGCCTCTGCGAAGTGGCTCATATCTTTGAATCGGGCCTGTGGACGGTTCGAGAGGGCTCGATCAATGACCGAGCCAAACTGAGAGAAGGATGGAGGCAGTCGTTCGCACAACGGGCGAGAAAGACCCAGCGGAACGTCTCCACTGAACATCTCGTAGGCAACGACAGCTAGGGAGAACTGATCCGAGCGCGCGTCACCTTGTTGGGCAAGTTTGATTTGCTCTGGGGCCATGTAATAGGGCGTGCCGACGCGAACGTACGAGAGAGTGTGACGTTGTTGATCGGTTTCGCCTGGGCGCGTAACTTCGGAGAGCCCAAAGTCCATGAGAAATACCCGTCCATCCTCACGAATTCCAATGTTCTCTGGTTTGATGTCGCGATGCACGGTGTGTGCGTGCGCATAGGACAAGGCCTTTGCCACGGAAACGAGAATATCAAGCCCCTCCTCAATGCTGATGGCTTGCTGCTCACTCTTGCGGCGAAGAATTCGTTCTCTCAGGTTTTCTCCCCGAAGCAACTCCATGCTGAGGAAGTGGATCCCTTGATCTTCGTGGACTTCATAGACACGCAGGATCGATGGGTGTTGGAGTCGAATGGAAATGCGGGCTTCGTTGAGGAATCGTTCCTTAGCGTCGGGTTCAAGGAGGAGGGCAGGACTGAGAAACTTGAGGGCAATCTCTTCTTTGCGGTTTCTGTCCCACGCCTGATAGACGAGGCTCATTCCGCCTTTTCCAATGCATTGCTGTATCTCGAAGCGGTTTAGAACGAGATCGCCTTTGTTGAACGTGCCGATCGATTGGTCTAACCACCAGTCGGAAGCTGCGCTGCGATCGGTCTGTTTCGGTGCCTTTGAATGCCGGCCGGGCATACGCCAGGGGGAACTCGCGGGTGCATCTGAGGAATGGGAACTGGATTTAGCCATTACCTAGTGGTGCTTCGATCGCTAATGAGACGATTCAACTTGTGGCGAGGGATTGCCCTGAATGGGTGAGAGGATGCAGCGGAAACCAATGTCTTCGCGCCCAGCCCGGCGGCTGAGTCGGAAACTCGTTCTCATTGCCTCGAGGCTTACGGTTCGCCAACTGGCACCTCGGATCGCTCGCTCAGCATTGGTGGCCTTTGGTTCAGAGGGGTGCTTCCCATTCATTCTTGTGGCGGTGAACTCCCAGACGTTGCCTCCGAGGTCGTAGATGCCTCGGCTGTTTGGTGGAAAAGAACCCACGGGGGATGATTCCAAGTAAGGATCGGTGTCGAAGAAGTTATTGTCTTCGCTGGCATGGGGGAAGGTGAAGTAGTTGCCACGGGTTGCTTGGGGCCGGTTCGAGTTTTCCCATGGCCAGTGATCCTGCATGTGGAGATGTCGATCACTCGGTGTTTCCGCTTCCTCGTATTCGAGGCCTGCGATCAGACTCCATTCTCGATCCGATGGCAAGCGATAGGCATGAGTCCTCGAGATAAACCCGTTCTCTTGCTCTCGAGCGGTCAGCCATTCGCAGAATTGGTGGGCATCGAAATCATCAATGGAGCAAACGGGATGAAGGGGACTCGCATAAGACTTGGCTGCAGCTTCTCTCCACTCACGTTTAGTATCAGCTCCCGTTGCATTGATGTAGAGTGCGTAATCGAGGAAGCGAGTTTCCCATATCGAAACCAACTGTCCCCCTATGCTGACGAAACGCATGCCGAGGCTGTTGATCCAGTGTTCCGGCGCTGGTGGGGACGCTGCTTCCCAAGTGCGATTCCAGCGATCGTAGATGTGGCTTGCTTCAAGGTAGCGATCGATGGCGAGGGGCAAGTTTTCCGCCTCCTCGGCGCGCCGTCCTTCTTGAAGCTTGTTGTTGGGGACCGCTGAAGGATCGACGACTGGGAGTCGGGCATTCTTGAGGTTCGTGTGCCATAGTGCCTGGGAAGAACTGGCGAGCGTGCGAGTTTCATGAGCTAGTTTGTCGAGCATGCTCCGGGTTTCGGTGAGAATGGTCTGAGCCGATCTACTCGCATGTGAGAACAATTGACGCGTTAACATTGTTTCGACTTCGGCGACGGCCTTGTTAGAAAGGAGTTGTGTCGACAGAGGGAGTTGGGGGTGCTGCTGTTTGATTATCCCAGCATCGCCCTTCAGGCGCCGGAGTTCTTGGAGAGCTTCCATTGCTTCCTTGATGAGGTGGAGCGTTTCACGGAATTCATTCAGTCTTCGCTTTAGTTGACGTAGATCGCTCTGGAAACGAGCCGGTCTCTCTGATGCTTGGTGCCGGTTCAGCGTTTCGAGTTTGCCGATCCAATCGATTTCGTTTACTGGATCAAGCGCTCTCCAAATCATGCGACTCTCCGGGTTCTTCGGTGACAGTTTAGCGAGAAATGTCATTCGGGCTTGATGATAGTCATTCCAGGTAGCCCGAACGGTTGAGAGTTCTTGCAGTCTTTGTTCCAGGCCCTGGGAAAAGTGATTCCTTGATGGGAGCAAGGAGGTAGCAATCGTTACTAGGAGTGCTGCGATGCTGATGATAAGAAGCGGGCGTTTCCACCGTAGGATTGAACCAATGAATCTCTTGAAAAAACCTCTTGATGAGCTCGGAGCAACCGAGGTTCCTTTAATGGCTTCTTGGAGCGCCTCAATTGTTTGGTAACGGTCGGTCGGATTTCGCTGGGCAAGTGTTTCGGAGATTATTCTGAATCGATGAAATGACGGGGTCTTTGTTGGATTACGGAATGTTCTGGAGGCTTGGAGTTCAAGGATGAGTTCTTGGACGACTTGGCCTAACGCGTATTGATCGACTGCGAAGGGGCTCCAGTCAGATCCGGCGTAGATTTCAGGGGGAAGATAGGCCGATCGGCCTTGGGCAATTGCCGTGGCCTTTCTCTTCTCAAGAGGGATGAGCGTTGCGAAGCCATAGTCGGCTAGCTTTGTACTACCGTCCCGTTGAATCCAAATATTGTTTGGTTTGATGCCGAGATGGCCCATCGTTTTTTCTGCCCAGACCAGCGATTCTGAGAGCTCGGTGAGCCATTTCGTGATGGTCTCGTGGGTTATTGGCGGATCACCACTTTGCAGAATGTTCGAAAGTGGCGTGCCGACGAGATGTTCCGTGGTCAGGTAGACTTGATCCTGCCACCGATTGAAATCATAGACCCTCATCACTCCTGGATGATTGATGGAACAAATCTTTCGTAGGATTGGGATCATGTTATCCCAGCCTCCTGCGTCGTCGACCAGGTCACGAAAAATGACTTTGACGACGACCTTTTCCTTCCGGATCGCATCCTCTGTGAGATAGGCCTGACCAATTGAGCCGGATCCTAGTTTACATAGAACCCTATAGCGCTCAGCAAAGAGAGTGTTGGGTTCCAAGTCATTCATGAATCTTTTCGGTGACGAGGGTGAACCTGGTAGACCATGCGATCTCTGCGGCCTGGCTCGTGTTCTCTGGGGCGGCGAGATGGCGAAGGGCGTGGAGGATTTCGATTACTACGGCATTGGGGAGGCTCCGGCGTGAGCTTGTAGCCTGGTTTCCAATGAGATCGATCTGATCTCGAAGGAGCTTTAAGGCATGCATTGTCTCGTCTTTCCACTGACACCCAGCGCTCTGGACAGAGTGATTGGGGTGAGCCTGGAGGGCCTCGAGGTGGTGCTGGAACTGCTCAAATGCTGGCGATTCAGTCGCTTCGTGCTCGATATGTTTCGCGATCGTTTGACGGAGGTTGAGGAGGTGTTCTTCGATTAGTCGGGAGAGTTTAGCGATCTCTGTTGTCTGTTGTTCTCGTGTCATTACTGGGAGACCGACGCTCACGGAATGGCTGGGGAATCTTTCGGCCATCTTGTTTCGAATCCACTGGATACTGTGTGGCCCCGGGTAGGTTTCATCGATCTTGATCTCTCTGAGGGAAAAATGGTGAGGTTTTACCTCTCGAGAGATTCTGATATCGATGGCTTTTATGAAGTCTTGAGTTTCGAGTGTTCGCCGGAAGGTTTCGATCGGAGTGTTGCTCTCGTGGATCGTGAACAGCCCATAAATATGCTGATCGACTCGGCAATTGATCTGATGTGAATTGAATTCCCCGAAAAATATGTGGGGCTCAGAAAAGAATTCCTCGCTTTGAAGTTCATTTCGCCCAATCCCAAGAAACTCAGCCAGTCGGAAGAGGGCGGGGATTGAATGGAGAAAGAAGGTAGCCGTCTTCTCGGGTAAGTTCTTGGTTGCCAGAAACGTGGGAGAATCGAACTGAGGATAATCGGGAGGCGTTTGATTGATTCCTGCCCATGGATTCAGCTGGAAGGAACCGGAGCCCGTGGGGAGTGCCGTCGGGAGTGTTCTGGCGAGCTTATCTCGCTCTCGCTCGTGTGCCGCGGAAATTTGACTGTTGAGGGCGACCCACTGCTCTCCAAGTTGATCAAAGTGGGTGAGTATCTGAGTGACTGCTTCCGGCTGGTCGCTGAGGTTTGCCAAGAGCTTGATGGCTTGGTCGATGGGATTTGTCGATTCCTGCTCCGCGCCACTGAGGGCCGAGGGATTCACGATTGAGAGGTAGCAGAACCAAATGCAGGCGATCGGTATCACGCGTACTGGGTGAGGCATGTTACGAAGGGACTTCTGTTGATCTTGGGGAGGGTGACGAACTATCGGTCTCCTCCAGCTCAGATTCAGAAGCGTTGGCATCTGAGCCAAAGGCCCAGTCTAATAATGCTGACAAGCCATGCCTCTCGACATCTCGAATATCTTGATCCGTTGCCATTGACTTTACTAAGACGATTAATAGCTATTCTTGCTAGATTTCTTGAGAAACTGAGTCAGTAATTTGATCTCGGCGGCCAAGTCATCATCCGTCGCGGTTGTTTCTTTGAGAATCTTTTTGAACTGACGTTGAAAGATTCGTTTGGCAGTGGCGAGACGGTTTTGTGCTTCGCTGGTATTCGTGAGCCCTAGTTCTTCCGCGAGGCGTTCATAGGGAACAGGGTCGGCCTCTTCAAGCAACGGCCCCAAAATTCGCGCGTGGAGAATCTCCCATACGTCTTCCAAGTGTTTGTCCATGCAGTAGGCATGAGTGCCTTGAATTGCTTCGGCGATCACTTGTTTGACGAAGGCATCGTCGAAGGCGTTGTGGTTGACTTCATCAGCAATGTCCCCACCGTTTTCCACAAGATTGTTCAGGGATTGCCAACCCCCTTCGGGCATCCGCTTTTGAGTACGCGATTTCTTGAATTCATCAAGAATGTGGTGGTTGATGGCTTGGAGTAGAAATGAACGGAACCGACCCCGTTCCTGGTCGGCTTTGGCTAGCAGCTCTCGCTTGAGCAGCTTTTCCAAAAAGAAGCCTTGCAGGAGATCCTGGCATGCTTCTTCAGAGAGTTGAAAGCGCCGATGGATGTACTCCATGAGTGCGGGTTGATAGTGCCGCACTAATCGGCCGAGGGCTTTCAGTCGAAGCGAGTCATCTCGGTGTGCGGCGTTTTGAACAAGGGCCCACTCAGTCGTGAAAAATCCCTTCTGTGGTTCTGGTATCGGGTCCAACGAGACAAGATTTGCTCGAATCTTGTGCTTTGTAAAGCGACAAGAAGTTTAAAAATGCGACATTCGAAGATGTCCATGCTGTGCCAGGAGAAGGCTCTGCTATCGTTCGTTCGTGATTGGTTTTCTCACCGAATTTTCTGGTTTTCCAAGTTCATATCCGGGGCATTCGGTAGAGTCGGGAGGCTCTACTGATTTTATTTGCTTTAATTTGCAAGATTACCTGTCGCACGTCGTAGCTCATGGTGGAAACCGTCAGCGAAACCTCCGTCATGATGAAATACAAAAAAAATTGGTTGCACGCCGCTTTAATATTAATTCCCTGCGTCTATGCCGGAGCCGAGAGCTTTGATTTTTCGATCGATGATCAGGAATTCATTGCTACGAGCGGTGGGACAGGGGCGGTTGAATCGTCATTTAGCTATGATAATGGCCGATGGGTGGTGATTGGGGCTGAGGCTGGTACGGAGAAGTTTGTGTCTGCAACGCTCACCAGTCCGCTTGTGACTGTCGATGGAGACGTGATCGTTCGAATAGCTCATCAGTTCGATTTCGAGATGGGCTTTGATGGAGCCCATCTTCTGGTGTCACTAAATGGCGGGGAAGCGTTGGTTGCAGGAGAAGCAATCGGAACCTTTGTTGAGAACGGATATAGCTCATCGATTCAAGAGCAAAGCTCGAATCCTCGGCGGGGGGCGATGGCTTGGAGTGGTCGTTCGGATGGGCGGGTTACTAGTGTTTTGGATTTAGGCGCCTTGCCACCTGGCACGACGGTGCAGCTCGGATTGGAGGCGATTTGGGACGCTGGATCGCTAGCGTCATTGCCCAATTGGGAGATTTTTGAGGTCTCAATCGGGAACGGAGAGGACGCTCGAACTTGGCTCGTAGATAACGATGAGACGAATGCTTCGGCTGATTTCCATAACCTTTCCGAGGCCCTCAGTTCGGCCAGTGTCGGTGACGTCGTTTTGGTGATGCCCTCAGTTCTGGGTTATGGACGGGTCGAACTGGAAAAGCGATTGACGCTGGTGGGGCCTGGTTTTGGTGGCGCGGAATTGGGGGCTCGGTTTCGAGATCAAACGGCGAGAATCAGTTCAATTAGCGTTGAACCGAGTGTAGTGGGAGCCACCGTGATGGGCTTTGAAGTTGAAGAGAGTCTTCGTTTTGTTGGGAGACGCGACTCCAGTCCGTCGAGTCAGATTCTCTTCCTGCGTAATTCGCTCCCTGGCATTGGGGTCTCATCCACCGGCTCATTGAAGGAGGTTTTCTTTATTAATAACTGGATTCGTGGATCGATCAAGTTGGTTGAAGGGAATGATTTTACGGAGTCGTTTCATCTCCAATCAGGCTATTTCTACAACAACGTGATTCGGGGCGGAATCGACTTATTTGATTCCTGGACGACGAGTGGCGCAACTCGTCGTACGGTTACGACGGCAGCGAATGCGGTCTTTGCCAATAACATCTTTACGAGCCCTGCTGCTGATATCGTTCTCAACGAGGGGCAATTTTACAACAATCTTGTTCATCGAGGGGCAGTGACTGACAGCGAGAGTGGAATTTTTTCAGTCCGAGATTCAGTGGTGGACGGAAATGTATTCTTCGGCGCGTTTCCATCCGATGTTGATGGGGATTCGAATACCTTTGTGAATTCTGCTACCGAGATCATGCGATGGTCTTCTGGAGTTTGGTACGAGCCATTCGAGTTGCTTGAGGATAGCATCGCTCAAAGTGCGGGGAGAGATGGGAGTGAGGCTGGGCTGTTTGGCGGCTTGTATCCCTGGGATCGAGATCAAGCCCCTCCGATTCCCTTTGTCACTAATCTTGAGGCCCCAACTCTCATTGGTCAGGGTGAAAGTATGACGATCCGGGTTCAGGTGAAGTCGAATCAATAGAAAGATGACCTCATGGAACTACATCAATTGAGAAGTCGTCTGGTGCTGGCCTGCCTATTTGCGTGCCACTCAACGCTTTGGTGCCAAGAAACAACGATCATTCCTTTTCCTGATCCGAGATCGGCCGTCGCTGTCGAATACTTCATTGATCGCGATCCGGGTAAAGGGAAGGGCACCGCCGTGAGCTTGGTCATGGGCGAGGAATTGCTTGATCTTGGATTTGTGGTCGACAATCTGAAATTGAGTCCGGGCGGGCATCGACTCTATATTCGTTTTCAGGATCATTTTAGCCGATGGGGGATGCCGATAACGCACGCATTCTTTGTGTTACCGAATGGATTTCAAACTCCAACGAGTCTCTTGGGTGCTGAGCTGTTTATTGACGACGATCCTGGCAATGGGAAGGGATGGCCTCTGCCTAATGTTGGTGGGAGTGATTTAGATTTTGGTGTCACCTTGAATACAGCAACCCTCTCTGCGGGGGGGCATGAGGCCTATGTTCGCTTTCAAGACTCCCGAGGTGGATGGGGAGCACCGTTGAGGCATTCGTTCTTCCTCTTGCCGCAATTTGAAGCAACGTCGCTTGACTGGCGGGTTAGAGAGAATGAACAGTCTTTGTCAGACGGAAACGGGCTGCTAGTGAATGATGGAGATCACGGAGAGATGCTGGTAGAGACCGAATCCTTGGAATCGGTTCATCCCGAGGGCAGCTATCTTGTCGAAACGCAGATAATTCTTAATGAATCCATCCCTTGGTTGAAAGCGGCGGTTCCCTTTGGTTTTGCGGCACCACCTTTTCCTCGACTGCTCTTTGAGTTGAGTGATCTGATCCAAGGAGGGCTGGGAAGCTCCGTTGTTCTCAGTTTGAACGTGACGTCTCAAGAAGCAATGGTTGTTGAGCACTCCTTTGATTTGATCGAATGGGAGGTGTTGGGCGTTATCGATCCTGGGGAAACTGAGCTGAAGATTCAATTGCTGCCAGGGAGTCGATTCTTTCGGATCCAATCGGGTGATCTTCCCCCATTGCCTCCGATTCCTTAGTCTGTCCCTTGTGACTGGCGTGGGCCTCGTCAGGATCTGGACTCAGGCCTGACGGGACATTGCGGGATTGATGGCAGCGGGGCATTGAGTAATGCTTGAAGCTTGTGCTAATTTCATCGGACCGTAGCAATCGATGAAAATCAAGACATACTCCGTCCCAAGCGGGCGTCATTGGGCCTTCAGACTTCTCCTATCAGTGCTTCCTCTGGTGTGTCTTTTTTCTGGCCTGGCACAAGACGCTTCGATCGGCGTTTCGCCTGCGCCAGATGCTCCCAAACCTCTCCCTCCCTTGGAAAGCCTGAAGCGGGTCGTGTTGCCGGACGGGTTTGAGATGGCACTCATGGCGAGCGAACCTCAAATTCAGGACCCGTCAGGGATTGCTTTCGATGAATGGGGGCGCCTGTTTGTTTGCGAGTTGCATGGATACAATATCGAGGGGCATCTCGATGTTCAGGAACTTAACAAGACGGGGAAACTGGATACCCAAGTGAGGCGGGTCCGTTGGGAGTTTATGGGAGGGAAGATCGCGGAAGAAGCTGCCAAGCGACAGTTTGGGGTGGTGAAGCTCTTGAGTGACCGCGACGAGGATGGGATTATGGATCATGCGGAGGTCTGGGCGGATGACTTACCGCCATGCTACGGACTGATCCCTGCTCGAGGTGGCATCATTGCCGTTTGTGCGCCTGATATTGTGTTTCTGGCAGATCGTGATCATGACGGAAAAGTCGATTTCAGAGAGACTCTCTTCAGCGGATTTCGGGTTCGAACCTTAGAACGCGGGATTAACAATCCGCGCTGGGGTTTTGATAATTGGATCTACGTTGGTGGCGCTGGGGACGGGGGAACGATCACGGGACCCTACTTGCAGGAAGCGGTAACTCTCGGCAGTACCGATTTTCGAATCAAAGCGGATGGCACTGCGATTGAACCCGTGACAGGCAGGGTAGGTACCTTTGGGATGACTATGAACGAGGTAGGCGATCGCTTTCCCTCGAGTGGTGGGACACCGGTTGTTTGTGCCTTGCCGATTGGTTATCATTACTTGAAGCGGAATCCCTACGTGGCGTCGCCTGGGATGAATTACAGCGCCTCTAATTACAATCAAGGGTTCCGGATCAGTCAGCCTCACCCTTGGAGAGTTAGGCGGCAACAAGATCCTGAGTGGGTTAAGTTTTACGGTGCCCACGAGACAAACAGCAATTATTTCTCCGGTGGATGCAGTGCTGAATTTTATTCGGAGGGTGCCCTGCCGTCTCAGTTTTCGGGGAGTGTCTTCTACTGTGAACCGTCCTTGAATATCATTCATCGATCAATCGTTTCGAGGGTCGGAAACCGTTATCAGGCCAGAAGAGCAAGGGGCGAAGAGAGGTCGGAATTTCTGGCTTCAACGGATCAATGGTTCCGTCCTATGAGTCTTCGCTTCGGTCCTGATGGGAATCTTTTTATCGTCGATATGTATCGGGAAATTATTGAGGATTACTCGGCGATCCCCCGGTTTCTCCAGCAACAATATGGACTTAATCGTGGCAGTGATCGGGGGCGTCTTTGGCGATTGGCTCCGATCGCTAGGCGTTTTCGAGACAGTGGCGGTCTTCAAGGAACGGCGGCAAGGCTCTCGGCTCGTAAGTTGGTAGAATGGACTCAAAGCTCCGTAGTATGGAGGCGTTTGACTGCCCAACGGCTCCTGGTTGAACGCCAAGAAAGTTCCGTAGCGCCTGATCTGCGATCGAAGATTCGCCAGGACGAATCTGCTGCAGGCTGCTTGATGGCTCTCTACACGTTGTCGGAGCTCGGCTTGCTTGAGGAGCAAAGTCTGAGGTTGGCCTTGTCGAGTCGTTTTTATGAGGTTCGGGTGCACGGACTTCAACTGGCTGAAGCTTCTTTAGATCACCCTGGGATTCGGTCCCAGGTGTTGGGCATGGTGAGAGATTCGGATTCGAGGGTCCGCTTGCAACTTGCCCTGAGCTTGGGAGAAATGGATGGGATCTTTGCTGCTGAAGTGCTTCTGGATTTGCTTCGTTCACATTCCAGTGATGAATGGATGGGGGTGGCCGTTTTGAGCTCGTCTCGAGAAATGGCTCCAGCGCTTCTTGACGGCCTCCTTCGGAGCGTTGCGCCGCAAGACGAAGAGATTATCTCTCTCATTCGCCCCTTGGCTGCCACGATAGCGGGCAGTGGCAAAGGTAGCGAACTCAGGGATGTTCTTGCTTTGGTGTTCAGAAAGAAACCGGCTCTCCAATCACGAGTCCTCGAGGGGGTCTTGGATGTGGTCTCAAAGAGTCCGGGGCCGTTGGTTGCAGAAGATTGGGCGGTCTTAGATCCGTATTTGAAAGGGCAGTTCGAAGGCCGAGTCGTTGAGCTGGCGACAAAGGTTAGGGTGTGCTTATCAGGCCCAGATCAAGCGATTCTCCGCAGTCTTTTTCAACGCGCGCTTCAACAAGCGAGCGATGCTGAATTACCTGAGGAACGTCGACTCCAGGCTCTTCGCATTCTGGAGAGCGCTCCGTTTGAGCTGATCGCCGGGCTCCGTGCTGAGCTGCTGCATCCAACTCAATCTCCTGCCATTCAACGGGGTGTCTTGCGGTGTTTGAGCGCGTCCTCGAGTGACCGCGTTGGCGTTGAGATCCTGTCGGGGTGGGACGGATATAGTCCAGAACTCAGGGCGACTGTGTTGGACGTGGTTTTCTCCAGGGAGAACCGCTTGCGATCTCTTGTGGAAAGTCTGGAAAGAGGCGAGGTCTCGATCGGAGAGTTGTCGATGAGACAGCGAGAGCGCTTGACTGAATCCTTGGATCCCGTGCTCGCCAAACGGATGGCGCTGGTCGTAGCGAGCACTGAATCGCATCGTGCGTCGAGTGATCGTCTTGAAGCCTTTCGGACGGCCTTGAGAGCGGTTGGTGATTTTGAACGGGGGCGTTTCGTATTTGATCGACTCTGTTCGTCGTGTCACCAAGTCAAGGGGCGAGGGTTTGATGTTGGCCCCTCGCTCGTCTCCCTTTCAGGAAAACCGGATGAGGCGCTCTTGCTCGAAATTTTGAATCCTAGCAACAAGATCGATCCGGAGTATCTGCTCTATACGGCGGAGACGGAAAGCGGTGAAACTCTGAGTGGTCTCTTAGCGGTGGATTCCCCTACGAGTGTGACCTTGAGGGCTGCTCAGGGGCTTGATCACGTGATTCTTCGACGTGACATCCGAAGCCTAAGAAGTTCAGCTCTGTCCTTGATGCCGGACAATTTTAGCGAGCTTTTGACGCCGCAGCAATTGAATGACTTGTTGGTCTTTTTGCGGCGTTCCTACTCCGAATAGAGTGTTTGTTGGGAGAATGAAAAGCCCTCCGGTCGCAAAAGGGATGCAACCGGAGGGATAGCTATTTTGATTTCTGAGTCTGGACGTGGATCGTCTGCATCCGCGGGGATGCTATTTCTGTATCAGCGATTCACCCGTCATTTCACCTGGTTGCTCTAAGCCCATCAGCGCAAGGATGGTTGGGGCAATATCGGCTAAGCGACCCGATGGGTTTAGCGTCAAACCTTGACAGCCCTCACCGTAGATCACGGCCTCGACGGGATTGAGTGTGTGTTGCGTGTGGGGGGCGTCGACATCGGGGTTCCACATCTGATCGCTATTGCCATGATCAGCCGTGATGAAGGCTTTGCCGCCCATTTGATCAATGGCGTTGAGTAGCTGTTGAAGGCAGTCGTCGACGACTTCACAGGCCTTTTGAGCTGCCTCGAGACTTCCTGTGTGACCGACCATGTCTGGGTTGGCAAAGTTGACGAGAATGAAGGCATACTTTCCAGAGAGGATCGCGGCTTTGGTCTTCGCGCAAACCTCGGCAGCACTCATCTCAGGTTTGAGATCGTAGGTGGCTACCTCTTTTGGGCTCGGAGCCATTTCCCAATCTTCTCCGGGGAAGGTTTCATCTCGGTAGTCGTTGAAGAAAAACGTGACGTGGGGGTATTTCTCGGTCTCGGCGCAACGAAACTGCTTGAGATTCTTTGCGCTGACATAGCCGCCCAGGACGTTAACCATTTTAGGTGGTTTTCTGAAAATGACGTTCTCGCAGAGGCCTTTTTCGTATTCCGTTAGCGTCGCATAATGGATGTCAAGTTTCTCGCCGCGGTCGAATCCATCAAAGTCATCGTTAATGAACGCACGCGTGAGCTCCCGGGGACGATCTCCTCGGAAATTGAAGAAGAGGACACTGTCACCGTTTTGAATAGTCGCGACGGGTTGCTGTTTGTCATTAAGGATTTGCGTCGGGTGTGCGAACTCGTCACTGTTTTGTGAGTCGCTGATGGGATTCGCGTAGTAGTTCTGTATCGCTTCAGCCGCCGAACTCGCCGTGGAATCCACCTTTCGTCCGGTCAGACAGTTGTAGGCTTTTTCGACTCGGTCCCAGCGATTGTCTCGGTCCATCGCCCAGAAGCGGCCGGCGATGGTTGCGATCTTGCCGGCGCCTATTTCGTTGCACTTGGCTGTTAATTCATCGAGGAAACCGGCTCCGCTTTTTGGAGGGGTATCCCGACCGTCCATAAACGCGTGAATGAATATCTTTTCGATCCCAGAATCTTTGGCCAATTGGATCAGGCCATAGAGATGGGGGAGCATCGCATGAACGCCAGCGTCGGAAGCAAGTCCCATGAGATGGAGAGCGCTTCCCTTGGTCTTGACGTTGTCAAAGGTGGCTTGAAGAGACTCATTGGTGGCGATGTCGCCGGTGGAAAATGCCTTGTCAATGCGCACGATCTCTTGGTCGACGATGCGGCCTGCGCCAATGTTTTGGTGCCCGACCTCGCTGTTGCCCATGACACCTTCGGGCAATCCGACGTCGAGTCCGGAAGCCCGAAGCTCAGTGCGAGGCCAAGAGGCCGTGAGATTATCAGAACACGGGGTGTTCGCGAGTTTGATCGCGTTGAATTTGTCGTGGTCGGCATTGTGATTGGAACCCCATCCATCACGGATCACGAGCATGACCGGTTTGCTTTTTTCAGAACTCATATGACTCAATCGAGGGGCCAGTGTTGAAATCGATGCCTAGCGTGTCAAGTGCATAGCGTCTTCGAGCCCACTTGGCGGTTTGATTGTTCCCCGTAGCGGCTCAATTCACAGAGAATTTCTTAAGCCCATAGAATGAGCGCCCTTCTTCGGCATCAAAGAGAGCGCTAAAGGGAATTTGCCAGTTTGTCTCTGGGACTTGGGTGTCCCGAACGATGACGCGAAAGTAGTAGTCGCCCGGCGTGGAAATCGGGTCGATATCGATGGTGAGTTGATCGAGCCCAGAGGCGTCTGCAATGATTGTGTCTGATTCGAAATAGGGGCTCGAACTCACCGTGAAATCGTAGGTCACGGGGTGTTGGAGAAGGTGGGATGATTCCGACCAGGTGAACGTAATCGAGGCCGGCCCTTGCTGCGGTGTGCCGAGGAAGATTGGCATCGGTCGTTGTAGAGCGAGGTAATAGAGTGACTCGTTAAAGGCGATCTCAGAAGAAAGGCGGTCGAATTCACCGGCCCACTCGGCGAGCTTTACTTCAATATTTGTACGGGCTTCGCCCCGCGAGACAGGAAGCAGTTTGATGTCTGGCTCACGACTGATGAATGATTCCACGATGGGGCGGTAGCGGGTGAGAATGCGTTCAATGTTCTCAAGAGACATTTGGGAGTTTGCTAGGCTCGTCATCATTTGTTCGAGCGCTTCGCGATTGCTGTCAATTTGCATGAAGCGTCTGTGGAGTGGCACATTCCAGTAGGTTGCCAATCCTTCTTGCCAGCGGGGGAACTGGTGTCTGAGATTGTCAGGCTGCCTTCTCAGTCCCCAAGCGCCGTCGTAATCCCAAGGGAGAAAATACCACGTTTGAGAGTCGGAGGGACTGTAGAGCAGAAAGTTTTGGGAGTTGGTGTCGATGTTTCCTGTGAGCAGGTTGCAAGCAAGCCAGGTGAGATAGTTTTCCCGATTGAAATACTGATTGAAGACCCTGGCAAAATCGAGGTCGGGATTATTGAGGTCGTCAAGGAGTCTAAGCAGCTTGCCGTGATCGTCCCGCGTTTCAATCTCGAGCCGAATCTCGAAGGCGTCCTTGCTGTAGCTGGGATCGGTTTTGAGTTTCAGGTTTTCTGGGTATCGAAACCACTCGAAGAAATTGGCTTTGTAAAGATGGCCCTTGGGGTCGAGTCCATGGCTGGCTAGGAATGATTCTCCGTAGTCTTCGATTTGACTGAAGAGGCCGAGGTCGTCTCCGTTTACGAAGAGATGGACATACTGGGTTCGTAAGCTTGTCGTATGGGGGATTTGCTCGAAGAGTTCGAAACTCAATCGGTTCCGTACCCGGGTGAGTTCGAAGGGATGCTTTGAGAGATGGAGTCGACGGTGGCCCCGCCAAGGAATTTCCGATGAGTCTAGGTCGATCCGAAAGGACTTTTGGATGGCGGCTCGGGATGATGCACCGCGGACTCTCATGGTTCCATTCGTGCCTGCTTGGCTTGGCGAATAGCCCTCGCCTTCCACTCGGACACGAAGGTAGGGAGCGAAGTCGTCTGTTTTTGAATTGTCATTGAGAAGGTCTTCAAAGACATAGGGCGTTTCGTTTTCTCCGATTGAGATATCGATTCGAATGACGTCATCGGTATCTTCGTTGTAAACCGCTTGATTGTCTGTGAGCGGCGGGGCAGGGGATGTTCTAAAGGACCAGGGGCCGATCTCATTCGCGATGCTATTACCATCCCTTGTTTGTAAGGATGGACCGATTGAAACGACGTAGTCCGTTGCGGAAAGGAGGGGGAACTCTGGGCGAAGCATCACTTTGGTGAATCCTGAGTCGTAGCGCACGGTGATCGCCACGGGGCGATTGAAGGCGTCCGTGAGTCTCCAATCATTTTCGTTGTTGATGCTCGAGGGATCAAGCGAGTTAGCTAGGCCGATTGTGATCGCTTCGGATGGCTGGTGGATCGTTCCTGGAAGAGGGGTAAGGACGGAGCTTGTTGGCGCGGGCTCTGGGATGTCAGGGAATCCTGTGATACGATAAAAGGAGCTGGCTTTGTCCCTCGCAATCTCAAGATCGACGAAGGAGGGGTCTTCATCACGACGACTTTGAATCTGGTAGATTTCTTTCCATTCTGGGGGGGCGAGCCGGTCTGTCTCTTCGAGTGAGTAGTCGTGGCCCCTTAGCTTGGGGATTCTTAAGCCAAGGGTGTTGGCTTGGCTTGCGTTGACCCGTTGAATGCCAAGAACACTCTGAGCCTCGTTGAGATCGGTTCCTATTTTGAACTCTTGGAGGTTGTTGAATCCGTCACCATCCTGATCGCTCAGGGCGTCCGTGGGGTCCTCGGGATCCAGACTGTATTGACGCTCAATCTCGTCCGGGATTCCATCTCCATCACTATCTCCGGTGTTCGCGTGCCCCGGGCTTGGTCCGCTGGTAAGGTAGATGATATTGTCAGTGCCATCTGGAAAGCGACCTTCCGAAATACCCTCGCTTGCCACCGAAACGGTTACTGAGGTGAGTAGCTCTTCGGCCTCGGTGAGTAGCGCTAGGATGGTGCCTTCTGGCGGGAGTCTAAAGGGAAGATCTTCGACGCCGCTTCCCCTGGAGGCGTTGAGTCTGAGAAATCCGTTTGGTGGGATAAAGCTATGCTGGGGGAGTGCCGCGACTCCTCGGAATTGAAAGGCAGATTCTGGCGGGAGGACTCCAACGAGGGAGAGATCGATGAAAAAATCTTCGTCCGTTAGTTCAGTAGCAATCCCTTGGACAGCAATTGTATTGACTCCATCTTTGAAGAAGAGAGGAAAGTTCTCGAGATCGAAACTCCAGTCTGTAAACGCTCCCTGTCCGTCGTTTGCTGCAATCAGATCGACTCGGGCGGGACCTGCTGAGACTTGAAGGCGTCCCCATTCCGCCCCGTTGAACCAGACGATGAAGCCATCATCGCTTCGAACCTTGACGCGAAAGAGATCAAAACGGGATTGAGTGGAAAGCTCGAACTCTCGTCGCATAAGCAGCGACGTATACTTGCCGGACATGTCGTCTAGCTCGGTGCCAGGGCTCGTCGCCGGTCCGTGCCAGAAAGGCGCTTCAGCATGATCCCAGGTGGTAACTTCAGTTTCTGGGCGAGTCCAGCGGGTGAGGTCTTCTGGGGAGGGAGATGCGGTGCCGGGAAAAAACTGCCAGTCGGCTTCGTAGGGACTCAGAACAACTTCTACGGGGGCGAGATCAGAGATCGCTCCGTGGCCGATGCAGAGGCCTGCCAAGCTCATCGGTAGCGAATCGCTCGTGTTGTAGAGTTCAATCCAATCACTGTCTCCCGCCTCGGCGTCCGCTTGCCACTCGTTGATGCTAAGAAAGGATGCGGCTGCTGTCGGACTCAATCGGTTGGGTTCGCCGGGATTCGGCTCGCTAAGGTACCATTCTTCTTGGTGGCGGCTGATGCTGTAGCCGGGGATTTGTTGTCCGAAGCGAAGTCCGTCGATGCCTTGGCCATCAGGATTGATGAGCAGAACGGTTTCTCCCTCAATATTGAGTGCAAAATTGGCGGTAGAGGCACCACTGAATCCAGGGGTAAGCGAAATCGTTAGATAGCCACCTGCACTGATGGACATTCCGTTGCCGAATGTGAAGCGATCGAGTTGATCGGGCTTATCCGTAATGCTCCAGCCGCTGAGGTCAATGATTCGAGTTGATGGATTCCAGAGCTCCACGAAGTCACTCTCCTCAGGGTTTGCGGGATCCGAGGCAGCGTAGATTTCGCTGATCTGGAGTCCTTCGATCCGTGGGGCGAAGCTGACGGATCCTGGGGAGCCGTTGAGGTCCCGGCTGGGCCGCCACGCTATTGGGCTATTGGCATCCATGTTGGGGCGAACTCGTTCTAGCGAGTAACCCTCACCATCGGCTTCGGTGGACCAAAATCCTTGATCTTGATAGCTTACCCATGCGAGAGCTCGCCCCTGCTGATCGATAAGCGTTAGTGATTCGCCGCTGTTTGAAAGTTTTTTGGCAAAGTAGCCTCTTGGCGAGGTCCCTGGATATTTTTCAAGAAAGACTTCAGGATTATCGTTCGACGCCAAAATCCAAATTTCGTCTGGGGAGATGATTTCCGATTCGCCAAATCGGAATTCGATTCCCTCCCATGAGGCGTGACTAAGATCGACATCGGTCGTCCCGGTGTTTTGTATTTCAATGAATTCGAACTCACTCCCATCGACCGGGTGGTACATCAACTCCGTGATTTGAATTGGAAATGGGGCGGCATTAAGGGGGGGGGAGATAGCTAGGAAGGCAAAAAGTGTCCAAAGGAAGACGAGGTGATATTGGCCTTGGTTCAGATGCGAACCTGCCTCACGGGAGTTGGTGTCTTCATGGTCTTCCTGCTTCATTAAACGTCGGCAATCGATCAACGATCGAGCTCTGAAGATAGGCACCGTGCAGCGAGGTGTCTATCTTCAGATTGATCAAAAACCCTGATTTAGCCGCGTTATAGGAGATCAAGGCTGTTTTTAGGGGGGCAGGTGGGGCTGCCCGGTCAATACAGACTTTCCCTTTTCCTTTTGAAGCTTAGAAGTTCGCTGCCCCGGGTGTCGATTCGATCTCTGAGATGTTCCCTTCCTGATCGGTTCGTCCGGTGGATTGATCGTCTTCGAGAGGGTCATAGGTCACGGAATCGAGGAGTAAGTTCCCCATGGCGTCACTTGCGACCAGGGTGAGGGTTTCCCCACTGCTTGAGAGTTTGAAGTTGGCGTGAAGGCCCTCTTGGTCCGTGTCGTTGTCTGCCCAGACGAGGAGGTAGCCGTTTGCTTCGATGATAGTTCCTTCGGGAAGCGCCCACTGGCGAGGATCTGAGAGATCGTCGCTAAGAAACATTCCGGAGACATCGATGGCTGTGTTCGAACGGTTGTGGAGTTCGATCCAGTCGTCGAATTCATTAGCCTCGTCGCTAATCGTCGACTCATTCTTTGCCATGAGTTCATTGATCACGATGTCTGATCCAGTGGCCTCCTGAAGGCCGATCTGAAAACTTAGCGGCGCTCCTTCAGCACGAGCTGGTGAAAATACGACAGTGTCCGATTCATCCGCCGAGACAGCCTCGACGTAGTAATAGACGGTTGTGCCAGCCAATTGAGCCGGGATCTCACCGCGATAGGTTTGTTCCGCATTTTGGGGCATGGGGACTTGAGAGAATTGCCCATCTTGCTGCGTCGTGTAGTAGAGGTTGGCTTGCTTTGTGGCAGGGCTGGCACTGGTTTCGATCTCAATTTGAATCCCGGTGCCCGCAACAGGCAATTGTTCATTGGCGAATCGGACAGATGTGATCACTGGAGAAGCATGGTCGACTTCGGGATGGCTTAGGAGAAAGCTACGGCGATCATCAACGAAGGCTCGAAGTTCGCCATTGTTCGGGTCGGTGTCCTCAAGGAAGTCGGCATCGCTAGTCTCTTTAATGGTATCGGAGAATATGTCGCTTTCGATCAGCGCTTTATAGGCCGCAACTCTCGGTTCGAAATGTTCCCAGTGGAACGTTTCATTGAGGATGGTTCGCAGATGAGCGAGGTAGCGTTGCCGATAGGAATCTATCGCAAAAAGACGAGCAGGGAGCGGGCGTTCTGTTGTCAGCGCCTCGCCATGGAAGGGATCGGCGAAGATGCCTCCCGTGATCTCGGTTGCATCCCGATTAAAGGTTTCATTGCCGTCATGTTGAATCGAATGGATTCGACCAGTGTTAGTGTCATGGTAGAGCAGATAATCGCCTGCTTTGGCGAGATAGCCGTCCGCATCCAAAAAGAGGTTCTCGAGGGCCAACATCCAGAGGAAACGATCGACCGATAAAACTGCCTCGAGGGTTTCGGGCCATGTGGCAGGATCTGAATTGTTGAGGACATCGATCATATTGACGAGAGCTGTCCAAGGATCTGGGTTGTTGTCAGACTTCAAGATATAGCCGCTCTCATAGAGAGTGAGATCCTCCCCGAGCCAGCCGAGCTCGCCCCCGAAACCAAGCAGCCCAGCACCTCCACCTCCGCCGCCTCCAGTAGGAGGGCCACCACCTCCGGGACGATTGCCACCCGCTGGCGGTCCTCCCGCTTGATTGCCGCCTCCAGCATTTGGAGCGATTCCAGCTCGGAAACGATCACCGTCGTTGTCTTGAAAGAATTCCTCGATAAAGTCGCCGTTCTCTTGCTGTGAGTTCACATACACCCCATAGTCCTCACCGTTGACATAGAGGTGGACGAAATTCGCTTGAGGGCTGGGAACATACTGTCGGCAGAAATTGTTGTAGAGCACCTCACGCATGAAGGATGGATCGGTAAAGGCGTTGTTTAGATTGAGTGTCTTGTAACCGAGGAGCCGGAGGTCTGAATCCGTGTGGTCGATCTCGATATTGAACGATTTTTTCAGCGTTGTGGCGCGGCGATAGGAGGTGTCGCCCTTGAATCGAACCCCGACGCCATCTAACAAGGTGCCGTCTACTTTGAGTGAGGCGGTGACATTGGTTTCAGAACCGTAGTTCGCAGCCATTTGGGAGAGCCAATCCGTCTGAGCGAATTCCAGTTCAAAGGTGCGGTAGCTTGAAATATCATACAGGCCGCCGGGGTCGCTCGATGCTCCAGTCTGGCGCGCGCGAAAGAAGACGACCCGATCATCGGCGGACGGATTGAAGCTCCAGCCCCCGTCGAGGGCTGTGAGGGTGGATTCGGACCAGCTTTGGAGGTCTGTGGATGTCTCACAGATCCAGTTGTCACTTTGTGGCGTCTCGGCGTTGACCAACCGGATGAGGAGTGACTCGCTGCCTTCGGTTCGTTCGATTTTGAGTTCTGCGGCAGTGCTAGGCTGGGTGCTGGAACCCCAGATGAGTAGCCCTAGAAGGAGAGATTGTCGCGATATTTTGGCGTTCATATTGTGAGAAGAGGCATATTCTGGGCTCTTGGTTAAATTGAGATGTCGTAGAAGTACGACATTCTGGTCCTACCGATAGAGGGTTCGGATGTCAGAGGAGGTTTCGAAGCGTCATGACGATCAAGTAGATGGACATATGCGTGAGAACGGAATTCCATCTTGCTCGTTTGCGGATGCCAAAGAATCGGCGGACCGTTGGTTTGAAGAAATAGAGGTAAATGACAGAGTGAACGAGTGTTCGGCCGCCGTACTTGATGGCGTAAAACTCTGGGCCTTGATTCATGTCTTCAAGCGCTTCTGCAGGGATCGAACCAAAAACATCTGGAAGATGAACCAGGGCGCCCGCGGCGCGTGCGATGCTGTAAAGATAATAGAAAGCGCCCAGATGCCATCCCCACCATTTTCCTCGCCACATGCCAAGACCGGAGAAGGTCGCGAGGGAAAAGAGGAAGAGATAGCCCAGGACAAGGAACAGGGGAGATAGGCCCAGTTGATTGAGCCCCTCGGGAATCCCTGATCCTTTGATAAGCTTTATGGCAAGGACCGGGGTTAGGAGGAGTCCAAAACAGCCTCCAATGAGATGAAGCCCCGCCAGAGCAGATATCCCTCGTGGCCGAAGGCTGGGCCTTGAGCTTCCTGTTCCTGGTCCTTGACCACTCATAGCGCGAGAAGCTCTACTGGGACACGAGCGCCTTGTCGATCGATTCCGGACCAGAAGGGTCTGTCGTGCACGAAAGAAACGAAAAGAATTGTCCAGAGCAAGGAACCTCGATCAGGTCGGGATCAGTGCAACTGCGCTTCATTGTGCCATAAGCCTTCGTCTCTAAGGGCTTTCGGTATCCCACTCAACGATTCGATAGAACCCCGCCTCAGGACGCGGGCTGGTGTCGACGAATATGTTGACTTCAGACGCGGGAATTGGGCCTTCAATGATTTCCCACGTCGTATCCGTAAGCGAGCGTTTTCGCTGGATTCCAAAGGCTTCGCCGGAGCCGACCCAATGGAGGATGGGTTCTCCGTTGGCGCCCTGCTGTACGGTCGCAATTCGAATATCCTCTGGTAGCTGGTTCCACGATAGGTGCACATGGAGGAAATAGAACTGATCGAAAGCTTCGCCGGTTGAGGTGAAAGCACGCAGCCAAATGAATTCTCCGCTTGAATCTTCCGGCACCTCCCAGACGAGTTCGTTGTCTTCGGTGATCTCCATCCCTTCGGGCCCATTGATCAATTGAATGACCGAGTCGTTATCCGGAGCCAGAATCTCGGGGCGGTAGCGGTAGGTAGTATTCTCGCTGGTAAAGAGTGGCGGAGTGGATATGAAGGTGTAGGGGTGGGGCTCGAGACCATTGAGATTCTCAGGGGCTAGCACTTCTAATTTGAATTGCTGCTGGGCCGTGAGGGATCGAGTGGCAGCGTTGGTGTCGCTAATGAGTGGAGCCTTCGATAACTGGACTGTGACGTTGTGGGGCCCGATCTGATCTTCCGTCGGGGTCCAGGTAATTAGTCCGCTGGGGTGAATCTCCATGCCAGAGGGAGCCTGAGCTAAGGACCAAGTGAGGGTAGGCTCTCGCGGTTCGATGGACTCAATCGTTTCAGTGAACAGGGAAGGGAGCTCCGTGATAGGTGTTTGGGAATCTTTGTCGAATCCAGTGGCAAAGTAGGTGTAGAGATAGCCTGCCGTGGCGTCTTGGTCTGGCGCTGAGGTAATGATCGGGCGGTCAAGACCTGGGCCAGCTGTGGGGATGACCCGGTGGTATTCGAACGGAGCGGACTCTATACCAGTCGCTGTTCCCGCAGTCACCGAAACGAGGTAAGGTTGCCCATTGGTCAACTTAGGAATAGTAATCTCTGTCGTCGATGATGAGGTTGTGAGGATTCGATCGATGGGGTTGTGCTCTGTGTCGACCGAAAAGTGAACTTGATAGTAGTCGACACTCGATGAGGGGCTTGCTTCCCAGGCGACTTTGATCGAATTGTTTCCAGGGGCGGTAGCAATCGCGGTGACGGGCTCTGGGGCATCAGGATGTCCGAACTCGATTTGAATATCGGAATACGAGTAATCAGGCGGGTTGATTCCATCGTCGATTTTCAGCATGACGTAGTAAGTGCCGGGAGCAGCATCGATGTCTGTTAGGTTGATGCTCATGACTTCGATGTCATCTTCAGGGGTGCTGTGGTCGATCAACGCTTCTTGAATGCGAATGCCACGGTTTCCTTGGGATTCGGGTTCGAGAAAGGCGCTTACCGTCGCAGTGCTTTGAACATCCTCTGCCGCCCAAAAGATATCTATCGTGCCTTCATCGTTGGGACCATCGATTTGGATAATGTCCGCGAAGGGAAGATGGTTTTGAGCGACGGCATCGACGCTGTAGTCGTCAAGCGCGGCAGCATTCTGCACTTCGATGACATAGTCTCCGCCGGTCGGATTGATGAGTAGAACGATGATCTCGTTGGCGTCTGGGTTGAATCGTGAATAGCCCAGGGCCTTGTCAAATCCAAAGGGTAAGGCCCCTTGTTCGGAATCCAATTCGGTTCCGTTTGGGAGCGTGACTTTGATGCCGGTCTCAGGAGTTGCAGCGTTTGAATAGGCGAGGCGAAAGAAAACCCCTGGATGCCCCGCGGGTACATTGATTGTACAAATAGGGGTGCCGTTTCCATTAGTAGCAAATTTGCGACCGAAGCGTCCGGTGGAAACGCGGTCGAGTCGATCCCAGTTAGTGAGAAAGGTGAGGGTGCCATTAGTCTCAGGGTCGTGAATCTGAGGGCGAAGACCGCGATCCCAAGGATCGCGATTGGCGGCGTTCTGCTTCACGAAACCAAACTGCCCACTATTCCAGTTATATTCAAACCCGAAGGTGGGCCTAATCTCTGGAATCGCTGGAGTGCACAACCTGGGGATTGGAACATCGATGCAACAGAGGCGGGGAGTATAGCATTTGCCGCCCAGCCAGCTAGGCGCGCAAATCTGTTTGCCATTGTATTCCACTCGTTTGCTTCCTCCTCCAACACACTTTTCCGGCACGCCGGCGGTCAGCAATACCGAGATAGAACCGCGAACGCCATTGTTGTCGATCGAGCCGGTGACTTTGGGGAAATTCATTCCTCCAATTCCCCCGGCGGTATTGGAGGGGACTCTGAGGTTGCCGAGAGCCGTGCCATAGAGTTGACCTGGCCTCATGGTGAGGGTTGTTTGAGTGTCGAAAACGTTTCCGAATGAGACGCCTGTCTTGACGACGGTTTCGTTGGCTCCAACGCTGAGGCCCGCGTTTAGTACCGGAATATTGAATAGTTTTCCTTGGCCGTTCAGCGAGAACCGGCGATCTGCTGAGTAGGTGCCATTGGCGTCGATGGTGATTGGATAGACATTTGAAACGCCAGCTACGTTGATAGGACACCCGCCATTGATGACCATACGTCCTTGGATGGACCAATTGCCGTTGGGATTGGCAAGATCGAAAACCGAGGCTTGAATGAGATCGAGGTAGGCGGCCCCTACAGGCTTGCGGAGATTGCTCCCGGTGAGGGAGAGCGAGTTGAATTGCCCATGACGAAATTCGATGAATCCGCCAACGAATGGATTCGTCTGCCCACCGAGGAAATTGCAGGGATCGGCGACTTCCTTGCCTATTTTGACGTCCACTCCTCCACTGACCAGACCCGTTCGCACGTCAAATTGGAGATTTAGATTTGCTAGGTCGAGGTTTCTGCCTGCTTTGAGTTGGGGGACGAATATTTGCCCGCCGACGATGCTGACATTGCCCGTTCGATCGACTTGCAAGACGACGCGCTGACGGATTGGCTGATTGTTGTTGTCGGTGAAGAGCGGGTATGGCAATCCGATCTGGGCGGTGAGAGTGAGTGTCTGTTGGTCTGGGTTTACTTCTGCTGTTGTGATCGGAAACTTGAATCCAAGAAAATCGAGCTCACCCCCAGTTGCTTTGGGTGGAGTCCCCTCCAGCCGCAAGAGAGTGAATGACGCTGCCCCGTGGAGTCCTGTAATTGTCGCCTCGGAAATCTGCCCGGTCGAGCTCCTCTGAATGACCAGATTACCGATTGAAAGGGTGCTTCCCAGGGGAGGGGCTGAGGGAGGAGTGGCGGGTGGATTTTCCACCAAGGTGAATCCAGCGAAGTTTCCGTTGAGGGGAGCCGAGAGCGGCGAGTCTTGGTATTCAATTCGCAATTGGCCAACTGCGGAGGGCTTGAGGTTGCGGAAGACGACGAAGTTCTTTCCTGCTGTAAAGGGCGCGCCGGCTTCGATGATCGAGTCCGTGTTGGGGCCCGTTGCATTATTGACGGCATCCAGTTGATTGCCAGCGACTTTGTAGCGTCCTCCTTCGACTCCAGTGTAGATGTAAAGGTCGAAGAAAAGATCGGAATCGAGTCCATTGATCTCGGCAACGGCCCAGGCATTACCGTCTCGATAGAGAAAGTCTTCCAGGAGGTCATGGGTGCTCCAATCAGATTCCCATCGAGCGTTGGCTCCGTAAAGAACCAGGCTTGTCGATGTGACATTGCCCGCCGCATCGAGGAGCCCGCTACTGTTGTCATTCTCTAGATGGTTCCAGCGAACGTTACTGCCTACCGCGTTCGGTCCAGAGTAGCCATCACTACTGTTTCTTTGGATATCGACGTTGATGGAATTTTGAGAGAACAACGCGACGGAGCAAAGGAACAATGAAGCAACGATCGCCGGGTTTGCCCAACGCGATTTGCAGGTTGAATTCAAGGAAGCAAATCTCATGGGCTGTTCCTCATTACCGTCTTGGGTGCCTTGTGCGAGGGTGTCCGGTCTCGTTCTGTTCATTAGCGTTGTTTCTGTGGATTAGGCTGTTGAATAGAGATGCGCAGAATAATTACGGTCACAGGTCGCTGACTAGGCTTTTTTAGACGTACTTCTACGGTATCCGTTCGTTATACCAGCGAGTGCAGCCTTTCCATGCGGGCTTGGTCATTGAAGTCGAGGGGGCGTGAATCGCCGTTTCAATAAGAAAGATTGAAGGTCTCTTCGCTGGAATCTGTCCGATGAATGGCTTCTCTTCCGCTGTCGTAGTCAGCGGAAGAGTCTTCTAACCTTTAATTGCTGCTGGCCAAGGACTCGAGGTAATCGAGGAGGCTTGCCATCTCTCGGACGGTGAAGGCGCTCAATAGTCCTGGGGGCATGATCGAATTTGGGAGGGTTTCGCGGGTTGCGATTTGGTCTTTTCTGACGGTGTGTTCCTGCGCCGCAATATCTCGAAGGCTTAGCTGGTCGCCGGCTTCTCGGGTGATGAATCCCATCAGCGTGCTGTCGTCCTTGAGTGTGATGAGGTGAGTCGCGAAGCCTTGGGCAATGGTTTTGTTGGGCATGAGAATGGATTCGGCGAGCTCGTTGCGACGGTAGGTGGTAGCGATGTTGCCGAGGTAGGGCCCCTTCTGTGGTTGATCCTGACTGATAGTGTGGCAAGTCGCGCAGGCAGCCCGAATGAAGATGGCTTCACCGAGGGCCACGTCTCCCTCGCTTTTCAGGACTTGGGATAGGGCGTCCTTGGGCGAAAGGCTTTCGATTTTCGGTGTGCTGTCTTCGTCAGGATTCGGAATGCGTAGGCGTCTTGCGGCTTTTTGTGCGGCGGTGACAATCTCTGGATCGAAATCCCCTCTCGCCGCGCTGATTCGGGCGTCAAGGTGATGGTTGCCTAGGTCGGCAGCAAGGGTGATCAGGAGAAGTTTTCTGGCCGGGTCCTGCCAGGCGAGATTAATGGCCTCCGTAGCGCTTGCTCTTGCCTTTGGATCGGCGTTCTTTCGGGAGGCCAATTCCAATAGTCCAGCGTGCGCCCATCGTGTTTCCTCGGATCCAGGGTTGGTTGATGCAAGATTCTTGAGTGACTCGTGTTGCTCATCAAGTCTCGGGTTTTTGAGGAAGGCGTTCCTGCCAGCGGCTTGGGACTTTCCATGGCCTTTGGCTTTGGAAAGAGTCACGAGCGCTCTCAGACTGGCTGGCAGTGATTCCTCGTGTGCGACCTTGGCCAGAGTCTCAATGCTTTGGGCGAGCACGGGGGCAGGCGTTGCTTGGCTTCTTGCTGCCTTGAGCAATAGCGGGATGGCCCGTTCGGGAATGTGGTTGGCGGCTGCCAGTTGAGCGACCGCTGCCGTGACATGTGCGTTGTCCTTGTTGGCGAGGTCAATGATTCGATCCAACGCCACATCGGATTGGATGCGATTGCGATTCATTTCTTCGACGAGTCTCACAGCTTCCGATGGGCCGGCCTTGGCTAGGGCGGCATGAAGAGCGGTAAGAATTTTCTCGGCGTCGGGGGAAGGTTCCAATTGGTAGAACGGACCTCGAGTGTCGGGACGAGTTCCCCAGCTATCGCCCGTCCATTTGGCTTCGCGGTGATAGAGTCGGCAGAGGGCTGCCTGAATGGCTTCCTGGGAGGGGATTGAGGTGCTCTTGTGAAGTCGCTCTATCAGATTGTCGATAAGTCCTGGGCCTTGCATTCTCATCAGGGCGTGACCGGCCCCGATTCGTTGGGCGCTTGACGCCGCGTCTGAGTCCAGCACGATGAAGCAGGCATCGATGGCGTTCAACGAAGCAAGCGATTGAAAGGCGGTGTGAGCGAGAACCGGATCTTTATGCCCAAGGTTGCCAGTGATTGTTGAGGCCGAGGCGATACTCTTTTGACGGGCAGCGGCAACCATGGCTTCGAGTCGGGTTCGGTAATTGCTGCTATTGAGCCCTTTGACAAATGCGGCTGCCGGGGCCGGCCCGCCCTGGCCCTGAGTGAGACGGTCGATCCCCATATCTCCCAAAGCGCGAAGAACGAAGGCTTCGAGGGAAGGGTCTTCCGCAAGGGGGAGAATGGCTTGGATTACCCCTTCGCTCTCTCGACTAGCAATACCTCGTTGGCTGATGGCATAGAGTGCGGCGATTCGGGCTCGGAGTTCCTTCTGTGGGTTGTTTGCTAGGTTGAGGAGTGCCCGAGTTGTTACGTTGTTCTGCTCCCTTCGCAGCAAGGTACGCTGGGCTGTAAGCGTACGGATGTGGCTCGGTGAATCGAGTAGCCCGATGAGTTCCGGGTCAGTTAGCGAGTCGAAATCGGGTAGGGGGGGCGCTTGATAGTTCTTGGGCGTGACTCGAGTGATATAGCCGTGATCAGGGCCGGCCCAATTGAATGTCGCGGGACCTTTCCAGCTGGCTTGGTAGACCCGGCTCATCGCATCAACATCGGCATCGGTGGGGCGGGTGACTTTGATGAAGGGTTTTGGTTTTTCAGTTTCGATGAATGTGGCACCCTCTCGTTTGACGCTGTGATGGAAGAGCGCTGCCCGCCCCCAGTCGCAGGTAAAGGGAGCGTGTGCCCATTCCTGCGGGAATCCCGGCTCGTGAATATAGACGGAACCGCAGCCTGAACCCCCTCCGTAGTCTGCAAGTGGATGGATGTGCTCGCCGGAGAAATTCTTGTAGAGGCGAGGATAGCCGTGGTCTTCAAGACCGGTGAAGTGGTGGAATCGCACGTCCCATCCGCCACCATCATTAGTGTTGTCTCGAGCAAAGATATCGAGAAGCGGACTTGTCGGGGTGCCTAGAATATTTCGCGTGCCGGTCGCGAAGATTTCCATGCCTGTGCCATCTGGTCTGAAGCGAATAACCCCTCCTCCTCGGTGCTGAAGCTGACGGCCATCGGTGCCGACCGCTTCCATGAATCCGAAGTCGCCCCCGGCAATATAGATCCAGCCATCGATGCCGAGCTCAAGTCCGTTGGTGGTGTGATCTGGTGGTCGCATGTCAAAGTCGAAGGCGATACCTTTAATGAGCCGCTGGGAGCGTTCTGAGATACCGTCGCCGTCTTGATCGAAGAAGACGCTGATATGGGGAGGATGGAGTAGGTAGAGTCGATCGTGATCCCAAATTAGGCCCCGCGGTGAATCGATCTGTTTGATGAATTCGGTGACCTCATCAGCCCGACCGTCGTTGTCTGTATCGCGAAGTCTCAGGACGCGGCCTCGTTCTGGGTTGCGCCCCAGGGAACCGTTTCCGTCACTAGAAACAAAGAGGTCTCCATTGGGTGCTGCTGCGACGTACACTGGATAGTTAGCCGTAGCTGAGGGGGCGAAGAGTGTGGCTTCGAAACCGTCAGGAACGGTGACATCGCTCAAAATCGCGGCTTCTTCTTCTTCGCTGAGGTGAATGATTTTCGGCGCAACATTTCCGCCTTTAGCATAGGGATCCGGGGTCTCGTGTTTGAGTGCTGCGAGGACCGCTTGTTCCTTAGGGCTTAGTTTTGGGCTGAGAGTTTGAACGCCTTCTCCGTGGACGCTTAGTTCCCAGAGGCTGATCCAACCACCGCTCGACGTTGTCCCGTTGATTCGGAGGAATCGGAGAGAGCTCATGGGGAAGCTCGTCTTGCTGTCTCCTGGTTTGGAGTTGGATTGAGCGTCTTTCAAGGTATTCCACGAGGAGCCATCCAGGGATGACTCGATGGTGTAGCCGTAGCTATTGTCCTTGCTCTCCCAAGCGATTCCGATTTCATCAATCTTGACGACCTTCTCGAACTCAAGCTGGATCCATTGTGGTTTGCTACTGTTTTCAGCGCACCAGCGCGTGTTTGGATCTCCGTCCACCGCCATCCATGGGTAGCGACCTTCCTGGGTGCTGCTTGCGCTGACGCTGACAGTGGTCGGGGCGTGGTCGGCTGCCTGGCATACACCAGAGAGAGCCAATACTGCGGCGAGGAAAAAACGAGGCGTCGTCATAGTAGAATCTTTCGAAAGAGCCTATTCTGGAGCTGGATAAGGCTCAACTCTTAAGCGAATGCTGAAGAGAGCGGTCTAGTGCCATGGATGGTTTGATTTGTTAGCTGATAGGTGGCTTGAGGCACTTGTCAGTTTATTCGCGTCACGGTTCTTGCCGCCTTTCGCCTCTATCGCATCGAGATATTGCCTGGGTTCTTGGTGTCTATTTCTTCAAGAAGATCTTGTCTGCCTGTCGCGAGAGGTGGATAGAGTCTGTATAGCATCCGCATAGACTACTCACAGAGCGCGAATCCATTTTCTGAGTTTTTATTGAATTTCTATTCTGCAGAAAAATTGCAGATTCGCTGAGGTTTTGACGGTTTATTTTGATTGTCTTTTTTTCCGGTGGTGCGTTGGCACGGGGACTGCATTGAGAGCTTTGTTCTGACGAAACTCCGCATAGAAAACAGTAAGAGACAATGAAAATGAAACGTGTTGACGAATACAAGAAACGGGAAATGATTCGCGAGAATTTGGGGGCTCGTTTGGGGATGCTTGGAGGGGTATTGCTGGCGAGTGGTTGGTTGAGTGCAGGGACGCTGGACCACCTCGAGATGGGGTTGGATTTGGTGGACCATTTGTTGCTGCATCAGACAGCAGGCGAGTTTGAAGATGAGAATCAAGTTGAACTCAATCAGTATGGTGGAAGTTGGGGGGCGGGAACGCTCCTCGTCCAACCTGGTGATCATGAGAACGGTATCTTGCCATACAATTTATCGAAGTGTGGATCGTTCGTGACCAAGTTGCTAAATCAAAGCTATGGGTGGAATTGGTCTGACTATGAGTTTTTTGATCCGAACGAAGGTGAGTTCATTACCTCGGCGAGTCCGAACTCGCATCGGTATATGGAATTGATCAAACAGCAGATTGGGTTCTCAGAGCAGTTGTTTGACCTCGTGGACGTCCTGCCTGGCGATTTGATGATCAAGCGAGATGTGGGGACGACCAGTGGTCACACGGCCTTGGTCAAAGAAGTGTTCCTAGACCATCCTATGCCCTATCCAAATGCTTCGCCTGAAGCACAAGAGAGCCTTTTCGGATCCACCTATTTCGAAGTGGATGTGCTTGATTGCTCGTCGAGCCATCATAGCAACGATTCTCGCTTCGTGTTCTACGATGGATTGATCTATGAAACCAATGGGGCTGGCGTCGGCACCATGGGAGTCTTGGTCGATGCGTTTGGGACGATCATTGGACATACTTGGAGTTTGCCGAGTGCCAATTACGACCAGAACATTGATAGCTGGGTGTCACAACTGAATGATAAGATCAGGCTTTTTTCTGAAACAGAGCTAGTGTTCGGTCGATTGGATCTAGAGGGCAATAACGATGCTCCAGAGCCAGAGCCAGAGCCAGAGCCAGAGCCAGAGCCAGAGCCAGAGCCAGAG
>OJGU01000176.1_pt1 | contig 42932 bp, 41 predicted proteins | sample 1594741 | NCBI WGS metagenome assembly OJGU01 (sample SAMN05416841, study PRJEB24817) | seawater metagenome | isolation source: Sea water | place: Canada:Atlantic | collected 2013-07 | reverse complement strand
TACACTAGATCGCTCGTCGGCAGCGTCAGATGTGTATAAGAGACAGCCTATATAGTCAGTGTCCTCAAGCTCGTTTCGTAAGCGTGTTCTGCCTAGTGCCATGTCATAGCCATGTTCGCGAAGAAAGTCGCCCTTGCCAGCGAAAGCAAGCGACGCGCCCCCCATAAAGACTTGCTTGTAGCCTGCGCTTTCTAGTACATCAGGCAAACACGTCGCTTTGTCCAGTAGTTGTGAGAACATCACCTCATTACCACTAAGGCTTGATTCGTAAAGAAGGGGAGTGCCACACAGGCTCGACACTAAACCGCCCATTGTCCACTCAGACTCTGGCACCTGTTGCATATTACTCAATCGCCAACCTTGGGTGTTGAGCTCGTGCAGAGTAGGGGTTAGGCCTGGGAATAGGGCTTCATCAGTGTAGATTTTTTCAAAGCCTTCTAGAAAAATCATGACTAAATTTTTGCCGGCAGTGGCTGTAGGCTCTGCGCTTGTTAATGCCTCGGGGTTAAGCGCTAATTCTTCCCATTCAATTGATTCCAAGGCTTGCGTTTGAGATGACATGGCTGCGCTGATCGATCCAGCCAAGGTAGAGCGCAGCCCAGGGTCTAATAACAACGCGAACAATGCCAGTGCAAAAAGCGATGACTTGGAGAGGCTCGAAGCGGGTTGCTTGTGCCGAAAATAGTAAAAACAAGCTAATACACACAGGGTCCAAATGATGGTGACCGCGATCAATGGGTAGTAGGCCGCACGCGACTCTAAAATAGTGGTCAGGTTTAAGTGGAAGAAGAACTGCTGGTTGAAATAACCACCTTGCAGGTAATAGCTGATGAACTGCGCCGCAAAATAGAGGGTCAGGATGTACACTATTAGCAAACCAACCGTCGTTCGTAAAAAGGGTTTTTCAATACGAGCGATAAGCTGCGTAGTAGCGAACACTAAAAGGGCGACGGATGCGAAAGCAAAAATAAGCCCAGTGATGCTTGCGTCGACACTGTAATAATGGGCTAGCGCGATAGGAATGAAGAGTAGCGCTAGTAGTGAACGTTGCATTGGGTTAAACAAGGTGATGCGCCTTAAAATTTGATACGTGAAATGTGTCAATACTACTACAGTTGTGTGACATCACTAAAGATGTATAAGAGCATATTGACGGGAGTGTGAAATAGATGAGAAACGGACAAGCGCAAAAACTTTTGTTCAGCTATGCCTTTCGACCATTTTTCTTACTACTGGTCTTGCAGGCGATTAGCATGGTGCTGTTCTGGTCGCTGTACTGGAGCAATGTGCTGCCGTTTACTTGGGAGCGCAACCCAATCTCTTGGCATGGGCATGAAATGCTCAATGGATTTGTGGGCGCTGCTATCGCTGGGTTTCTGTTAACCGCAGTCGCTAACTGGACAAGTCGACCTGCGGTGTCTGGGCTGCCACTAATATTATTGTGTTCCTTGTGGATTGGTGGGCGACTTGCGTTGGCTTCCTCGTTTTGGGCTGCCGTTTTCGATTTCGCCTTCTGGTGCTTGCTGTTATTGATTGCTAGCAACGAAATACTGCGCGCAGCTAACAGTCGCAACTACAAGATCCTCGCTATATTGGCAGTATTGTTAGTTCTAGACCTCGGGTGGCATTGTGCTGAGCTTTGGCAGCCCGCGCTACAAGGTCAATTTCTTTGGGCGCAATTATGGGTGGTCGTATTACTGGTGACGATTATCGGTGGGCGAGTCATTCCAGCTTTTACCGGTAACTGGCTTCGTCGACAAGCGGCGCAGCAAAACATTCAACCAACACTTAACTCTATGCCGGTTGCTTTCAATTACTTCGATCTAATCGCAATTTTTGCGCTGATATTGTTTGCTTTTTGCACCGTGTTCACTGTTGCATCGTCCATCACCTTGGCAGTAGGGGGCATAGCGGCCTTGCTGCATGCAATACGCCTTGTGCGCTGGCAGGGGCATCGTACTTTCAGTGATCCGCTAGTGTGGATGTTGCATCTTTCTTATGCCTGGATTCCCATTGGCATCGCGTTGATGGCTCTGGCTAGCACGGGGTGGATAAGCAACTCGGCCGGCATTCATGCACTCACAACTGGCGCCATCGCAGGCATGATTGTTAGTGTCTCGAGCCGCGCCGCGCTTGGGCACACTAATCGTGCATTAATAGCTCACCCTTTACTCACGACTTGTATCTTATTACTGAACCTCACCGCGATCTTCCGTGTAAGCGCTAGTGTTTTGAATCTACCATTTTTGATCAATATCTCAGCACTGAGCTGGGTTACCGCGTTTGCGTTTTATGGGTATGTTTACGTGCCGATCTTGATGGGGCCGCCAGCTAAAAATTGTTAGCTTTTTTATATAGTCAGTATCTCTAATTTCAGGACTTATTAGAGAAATTAAAATAGTCGTTTTGAAAAGTTTAGAAGTTTGGCTGGTAGCTTATAGCTTGCGAGTAGGTGAGATATATCCTATATCACTAATTCCGGTAATCTTTATTATTACTTGGCATATAAATGCTTTTGCCTGCTTTGAGGCTAATTTCGTCTTTGTTTTTAAAAAAGACTTCTCGCCCAAGTTGGGTGGATTTGCAGTGTAAGTCGTCTACGCTCAATGATGCTAATCCATATGCACTCAACCTTTCTAAGATGTGAACAAATTCTCCATATGAAATTTGCTTTCTTGTTGGTTCGCTCAAGTGCTGCATAGATGTGTCAAATATTTCTCTACATCTTCTTGATTCTGAGATGCTGGAGAGTGCCAGCAACCAAAAGCATTCATTTTCGCTAAATTCCCTCATATTAAGCTTGAATGACTTTTTACTGACTTTTGAATCTCTTAGCTTTGTTAGGACTATTGTTAAAATTGATAACCATGTTATGACTACTACTTCAAACCAGTTTTTTATTAAAGAATTTAAAATATAAAGTGCGCATTGTTCTGCTTTAGGAATTACGCTTTCGATATAATAAATGGTTATGGCTGTAAATATAAAAGTCGCCAAATAGAATGCGATTGCCATTTTTGGATTTTCTTTGAAGTTTCTTACTTCTTCTATCCAGCTTAGAGCTTTTCTTATCATTTTTGTTCTAATCCGTTATTGTTAAATATACGTTTGAACCTGACGGTATCACTCTTGCTTTAGGTTGAGCTTCAGGCATTTGTGGCAAAATCCGCATTCTAGTCTATGCTCAAAATAGGTCTAGGGAAGCACGCCTTTTACCAAGCTCGAGTGAATAGATGGTTTCTTGTAAACCGTCTATTTGCTGAGCATCTTTTCTACCTATCCAACATAGCAACGACGAGCGAGTCCCCGAGCGAGGAGGGCGGAGTTGGATTAGTCCCAATAATGCTATCAAAATGTGGTTACTCGCTTGTATCTTATGGGTTACTGGCAAGTAACTGTGCAGTAACTTTGAGGTTACAGAATCAGGGGCTATTTGCTATGCACAGATACGCACCGTAGGTGCGTGCTGGGGGTAGCAAAAGTCCCCTTGGTATATAACACCAAATCGGCTGACCAAAAAACAGCATTTTTTGATATAAATACCTCAGAAATTCAATATCTTACCTCTGCCGATGGCACACACGAATAATAATTGCTTACTTGGCCTGATCAGCTAGCGTTGCACCGGATTCTGCCATGTGTTTTTCCAATGCATAGGCCAGATTTACTTTTTGGATAACAGTTAATAGCAAGTCTTGTTGATCGGCTCGAAACTCTGGGAATTGCGAAAACAACTGTCGAAGTTGCGCCACTTTGCTTAAATCCTCAGTGTTAAAGATGATTTCATCAGCGCTACAGTTCAAAGCACGTATTAACGGCGCTACGCTCGATAGTCGTGGGTCTTCCACTTCTCCCGTCTCAATTCGATAAATGTTCTTCTCAGGCACTCCAGAGGCTTCTGACAGCTCTTTGGCTGTCAATCCTTGCTCGGTTCTCACTTTTCTGATTCTTTCGCCAATACTCATCTATCCGCCCTCTGATTGACCGCCCATTGGTGGGCAGTGATTGCACCATGGCATTCTACCCCCCATCTTTGGGTGATGATTCTTGAAATACCCACTAATGTGCATTACGATTCCTCTCTAATGGGTATTGACGCATACTCAGAAGAGGGGAGGACAGAGGTTAGTAATACTGTCCTTTTGTCTCATACTTTTACCTTTCAGGCTCCGAAAGCACACATGATCGATTGGGTAACAGCCATAATTCCTTTCGTACATGAGCCACTTAATAGCGGCTCCGTACTCAAGGTTTTACCCTCTGGTGAGGTTGACTGGGAGTCTCCATGTCGCCTTCAAGTTGAAGGCTCTCATGAGCAAGGCATTACCGTAAAAAGCCAAGGCGGTGACGGTTCCGGTCTGGCGACCGAACTCGTCATACATGGCAATCCTGCGAAGTTCTTACAAGGTCACAACATCTTTGGCAGTGATGACCTTCTATCTCTAGTGCTCGACACCTTTCTCACGGTTGCTAGTAAGTTGAATTTACCTTTAACTCAAGAAACAATCGATTTGGTAAGGGAAGGGGACTACCCTTTAGCTCGGGTAGATATTAACGGCATGTTTGAACTACGAACTCTTGCCGATGTAAAAAACTGGCTTCGCGCTGCTGAGTTTAAAAGCAAAACGCGTCATGGCCGCCCATCTTCCAAAGGCGGCACACTCTACTGGGGAAAACATTCCAGACGTTGGTCAATCAAGGCTTATAGCAAAGGGGAGGAAATACAGGCTTCTAAATCGCACAAATTAGCACCACAATTTAAAGACACGCCACTATACGATTTCGCACAAAACAAATTAAGAATAGAACTGACGTTAAGATCTAAAGAGCTTGAAAAGATCGGGTTAAAAACTGCCCGCAGCTGGCAAAAAGAAACGTCTATGAGACTATTAAACACGTACATAAAGAGAATCGAAATGAGCGAACAAATAGCGCTATCCACCAAAGTATTGCACGAACTTCCAACCTATTTGCGATCCACTTATGTGCTCTGGAAAGACGGGCACAATCCTCGCGAAATGCTATCAAAGCCGACATTTTATAAGCACAGAGCGCATCTTTTACAGCATGGTATTGATATCAATATCACTGTCGAAAAAGTTGATCGCTCTAACGTGGTTCCTTTGGTTCGCGTTCTAGAAGCTAAGCCAGTACAAATCCCAGACTGGGCATTCGAACTTGGATTGGTTCATCACTCAGCTGAAAAGCTCACCAACGTAGGCTAACCAAATGCACCCTGGCTTCGTGATGATCGTTCGTGACGGAACTTTGCATCTGGCTAAGTATTCGGCTTACTTAGTGGCGGGTTCAAAACCAACGGTCATGATGTGCGGCTCGTACATCAAAGGCGATCGTTATTCAGCGACTCGTGGTCAGATCGATGTGGATGTTTGCAGCAAATGTGCGCTGCACATGGTGGCAATCTAACTTCCGATTATATCTAGTACCGGATTTAGCAGGGGTAAAGCCTACTATGTTAATTCCGGTAATCTTTATTACCGGAATTAGTGAAATGGGGGGTGTTTAGGACTTCTATAAGGATTTCAGACACTTTTAAGTGATCCTTCGCGAAGCCCTATGTCGATTCTGAGTCTTACGACGGTGTTCTCATCGTGACAAACTCTTCAGCAACGCTTGGATGAATTCCGATTGTGGCGTCAAAGTCTGCTTTTGTAGCGCCCGACTTAATGGCTATACCAATGCCTTGCATAATCTCCGCGGCATATTCGCCCATCATATGTGCGCCGATCACTCTGTCGGTGGCCACATCGACGATCAACTTTAGGAAGTTCTTTTCACCGCGACCACTAAGTGTATGGCGTAATGGCGTGAATCGGCTTCGGTAAACGGCAATCTCTTGGTATTTTTCCCGAGCAATTGACTCAGTTAGGCCCACTGTGGCGATTTCAGGCTGACAGAATACTGCGGTTGGAATATTGTCATAGGACATGTCTTTACCGCCTTTGCCAAACAATCGGTGTGCTAATAGCTGGCCTTCAGCTAGAGCCACAGGTGTTAACGCTACACGGTCGATAACGTCTCCAACGGCGTGGATATTGGCGATATTTGTGTCGAATTGCTCATTTACGATGATAGCGCCGTTTTTTGCGAGCTTAATTCCAAGGGCTTCAAGGCCCAAATTGGCGGTATTTGGGTGTCTACCGGTGGCAAATAGGACGGTTTCGACCTCGATATCGGGCCCACGATCGAAACTAACAGTAAGAATATCGTCAGATTTCACGATTTTCGTCACATTGGTCTGCAATAACTGCGTGGCGTATTTATCGAACTCCTGCGAGAAAGCCTCGGCAAGCTCAACATCGAAACCGCGTAGAACGGCACCTCCTCGATAAGATACCGAGGTTTCAACGCCCAGTGCGGCGAATATTCCCGCGAGCTCCACAGCGATATACCCACCACCAACCACTAAAGCCGATTTGGGCAACTTGTCTAAAGAGAAGACCTCATTAGAGGTGATTGCATGCTCGCTGCCAGGAAATTCGGGGACAAAGGGCCAACCACCTGTTGCGATTAGAATCTCTTTCGCTGTGACTGTATGGGTTTCCAAAGCAATAGTGTGCTCATCCAACAAACTGGCACGTTCATGGATGACATGTACACCAGCATTGGTCATGAGGTTCTGATAGATTGAGTTTAAGCGATTGATTTCAGTATCTTTGTTCTCAATAAGTGTGGACCATTCAAACGCTGGAGCTTGTGGAAACTCCCATCCGTAACCCCGTGCATCGACGAAATCTTTGGCATAATACGCGGCATAACTGAAAAGCTTTTTAGGGATGCAGCCTACATTGACACAGGTGCCACCCATATAGCGTTCTTCAGCCATGGCCACTTTGGCGCCGAGTGATGCGGCTATTCGTCCAGCCCTTACTCCACCTGATCCGCCGCCGATGATAAACAGATCGTAGTCAAAATTTGTCACGTTGATAATTCCTATTTAAGTGCTCTCTCTATTGAGAGTTGAGTAAGGTGCTTGTTACAGCTATGATCACAAATAATTTTGCTCGAATACAGGCTTTATTAACATGTGTCCCGATTCTTGTGAACTAAACGCACGGCATGATTCAGACTCCAACGCAGATCAAGAAACGCGTCAATACACGGTAACTGAACAAGCGCCTGCGGCTGAACCTTCTGCAAAGCCAGAAATCAGTAAGTTTGTCGTGCGCTTGCCGGCCGAATTGTTAGAGAACCTTAAACGTGTCTCCCGGCACCATAATCGCAGCATGAACACTGAGATAAATCTTTTACTTGGCCGTTATATAGAGCAAGTTAAAGGGGAGTCGCGCCCAGGCGTAGACGAACACGTCAAACTTGATTCATTGCTGATGCAGAAAATAAGCGCACTTCCTGCTCAAAAACTGGAAGCCCTGCTAGACCTGCTCGAATAAGCCCTATTCCCACTTCTTATTTACTTGGCTTTTGGACATGCGAAAATCTCTCGATCTTTTTGACCAAAAAGAGGAGCTGGTTGTCGCCAAACTCACTGATGCCCAGCTGCACTATTTCCCCAATGCTATAAGCACATATGATGCGGATAATTTCCTGTCGGTATGTCTGAAAGAATTACCTTGGCGGCAAGACACGATACGCATCGCTGGTAAGCAAATTCCTGTACCAAGATTGCAGAATTGGTATGGTGATGCGCAAGCGCAGTATAGTTATTCAGGCATTCGCTTAAAGCCGTTGCCTTGGCCTGACGCGTTGCTAGCCATAAAAAGGCAGGTTGAAAGCATTAGTCAGCATAATTTCAATTCAGTTCTAGCCAATTATTATCGTGATGGAAATGACAGTGTCGACTGGCACAGTGACGATGAGCCTGAGTTAGGTGAGCAACCAGTCATTGCTTCACTAAGCCTTGGAGCAACGCGCACGTTTACGCTAAAGCATCGTTACGACAAAACAATCGCACAACAAAAGATTCAGCTTCATCACGGTAGTTTGTTGGTGATGAGCGGCCATACTCAATCGCATTGGTTGCACCGAGTCGCTAAGGAAAAACATGTCGACACTGCGCGTATCAATCTTACTTTTCGCCAGATTAAAGTGAACGAATAGATGGAACATTTTGAGTTGTGTATTACCGGTGCGGGTGTGATTGGCCTGGCCATTGCTGAACGCTTGTCAAAAACACTCTCAGCTAAATATACAATTCTGTTAATAGATCAACATTCATCGGTAGGCCAGGAAACCAGTAGCCGAAACAGTGAAGTGATTCATGCAGGAATTTACTACCCGAAAGGATCTTTGAAAGCGCGTTTATGTCGCGAAGGCAATGCCCTACTTTACAATTACTGCCAACAGTTTGAAATCGCCTATAGACAAACCGGCAAACTAATTATCGCGCAAGACGGTGAACAAAGCAGCTTAGAGAAAATTGCCAAGCAGGCAAATGAAAACGGCGTAACAGATTTACGCGAGATTGATCGGCAAACATTGCACGCCCTTGAACCTTCTGTGACTGGAGCGCACGCCCTTCTATCCCCCACCACCGGCATTATCGATAGCCACGGTTTTATGCAGCGATTATTGCAGCAAGCCGAGAGTCGTGGTGTACAGTTTGCAGGCTTAACGCAAGTGTTAGAGGTAAAGCGCCATACTAAAGGGTTTGAGGTATTGTGTGAATCTGGGGATAAGAACAATCGACAAACTTATCGTTTTAGCTGCACCGCCTTTATCAATGCGGCAGGTTTGCAGGCACAGCAATTGGCGCAAAAAATAGAATCACTTTCGACAAACAACATTCCTCAAGTGCACTGGTATAAAGGCAGTTATTTTAAGCTTAATAAACGCATTAAGCTTCAGCACTTGGTGTATCCAGTGCCTGAGCACTCGAATATCGGATTGGGAGTACACGCCACATTAGACCTTGCAGGAGGAGTTCGATTCGGGCCTGACGTTGAAGCTGTTGCTGAGAAAGACTATGCGGTCAATCCAATGCGTGCTAAACAATTTGCCGAAGCGATCCGGCGTTATATACCAGGGATTAATAGTGATGATTTGGTGCCGGATTATGCAGGGATAAGGCCGAAGCTACATCGAGCAACGGAGCCCGTGCAAGATTTTGTGATTCAAAGCCAAGCGGACCATGGCATTGCAGGGTTGATTCAATTGTTCGGAATTGAATCCCCAGGGCTTACGGCGAGTTTGGCGATCGCTCAATATGTCGATGCCGAACTCGCACAGAATTGAAGCCAATTACTTAGTATTGTTCGGCCTGCGTGGCCACGTGTGCATAGACTGATGAACTACCATCGGTTTTAAGCAGCAGTACATCGTAGGGGTGAAACTGATCGCCAATCTCCATTCCAGGGCTGCCCATTGGCATACCTGGCACAGCTAGGCCGAGCGCATCATCGGGCATTTCAGCCATGAAACGAGAAATAATATTGGCTGGAATATGCCCTTCGAACACATAGCCATGCTCAGACACAGCGGTGTGACAAGACTGATACTCTGGCTTGATTCCTAATTTAAGTTTTTCGCCGTTCAGGTCTGCGGGGTGACTGATCTGCGCTGCAAAGCCTCGATCACTGACATGATCAATCCAGCCTACGCAACAGCCACATGAAGGGTCTTTCATTACTTGTAACACAGTCGATTCTTGCGCCTCTGATGCTTGCGCTACACTCGTGCTTTCTTGTTGGCAGGCTGTCAAAAATCCTACAAGGCTTAATAAAAAACTAAGACGTAAGAATGAAAACCTAGCAAATGAAAAAGACATTGTTGACCTCACATTGTATTTGTTGGTTTGTCGCTGTTAAGACTGCCAGCCAGTAACGTTTCGATTTTGCGGCGCACTTGCCCCTGAACATCCTTAAATTGTATGCCGACACCGGTCGCCTGGTTGTCTTGAGAAAAAGCCGGAGTAATCCACACGACCGTGCCTGCAACAGGGATTCGTTCGCCTTCATCGAGTAGCTTTAGCAACATAAAAACTTCGTTGCCGATTTCATATTGGCGTGCGGTAGGGATAAATAGCCCGCCGTTTTTCAAAAATGGCATATAGGCGGCATACAACACGGCTTTGTCTTTGATCGACAAAGACAAAATACCATGTTTTGCAGGTTTGCTATCTGCTTCTGCCACCGTCATTGACTATAGGCCTTTTTGTGATCTGAAAAGTTGCTGTAACTGCATCAATAAATCTTCTAACAATAATTGTAAATTGGGGTTTGATACTCCTGCAATCTGCGTTTGCGCTTGCACGACATTGGCATAGAAGCTCATTAAGCCTTTCGCTAGTTGGCTATGGCTAGAAGCCTGGCTGGGCATCAGTTGTGCTGCCTCTTGTAAGGCGCGCCCTTTTATAAATTGGCGTTGCCCTGTGACTTCAAACTTACTCAGTGCACTAAGCCAGTAGCTTAGAATATTGAGCACCTCAGCGCAGTGATTCTTTTGATAGCGAGTCGCGATTTTCGTAGCCAGGGTTTGTTGCTTGATCACTAGCAGTAAATCTGCCCCGATCTCTTCATGTAAACTTTTGGTTTCGTCTTCAAGCATAGCTAAGGCATTGAAAACGCGACCTTGCGCATAGTCTAGCGCAAACTCAACATCCTCGCTTGTTGCACTTGGCACTTGTGCATTAAGCCAGGCAATGGCTTGGGCAGCATTCGGGCTACTGAGCTTTAAGGGGCGGCAGCGGCTTGAAATGGTCGCCATAACCGCCTTTGGTCGATCGCTTAAAATCAGAAATACCGCATCTTGAGGCGGCTCTTCGAGGCCTTTCAGCAAAGCATTCGCAGCACTGATGTTCAGTGTTTCCGCAGTGTCTAGAACAATGACGCGTTTGCCGAAGGAATGCGAACTTGTTTCAAGAAAATGTTTTAAGTCGCGGATTTGATCGATGCGAATAACCTTGGACTTATCCAGTGGTTTAACGATGATTAGATCAGGGTTATTGCCCGCAGCACTCAATAAACACGCAGGGCAATGCCCACATGCACTTTGTGGTGTGGGGGTATGGCACAGCAGTCGTTGCGCAAGCATATTGGCGAAATAGCGTTTGCCACTGGCCGCTTGCGCACTAATCAGATAGGCGTGTGGAGCCTTGCCACTGTCGACCTGTTCGACTGTGCGGTTCCAGGCCTCTTGATGCCAGGGTAGTGCTTGCGTCGCTAAGCTCACAACAAACGCTCCAAATGGGCCAGAATATCGGCTTGCACCGCTTCTATCGAAGCCCCTGCATCGATAATTACGCAACGTGCTGGTTCTGCCTTGGCGCGCTGCAAATAGGTCGAACGTACTTTGTTAAAGAACTCGACTTGTTCTTGTTCGAATCGGTCTAAGGCGGCACGTTGACTTGCGCGTTCTAAGCCGACCTCGGGCTCTAGGTCTAGTAAAAACGTGACATCGGGGCGCAAAGAGCCTTGTACGAGGGTCTCAAGCTGTGCGATTGACTCAGAACTTAGCCCTCGCCCTCCCCCTTGGTAGGCATAAGTGGCGTCGGTGAATCGATCGCTCACGACCCATTTTCCTGCCGCTAGCGCCGGCGCGATTACTTGAGCAATATGCTGCGCACGCGCTGCAAAGATCAACAACAGCTCTGTCATCTCAGCGATGGCTTCGTCATGATTTTCCAGTAATAGCGAACGGATCTTCTCGGCAAATGGAGTGCCTCCGGGCTCTCTGGTCAACACAAATTCAATGCCAGCGCGCTCGAGGCGATCTGTGATGCATTCAATATTGGTGCTTTTCCCAACACCTTCCCCGCCTTCTATCGTTATGAATCGTCCCTTCATTGAACTTTGTACCACCTGTTAGGTCTTCGCTATTGTGTCTGTCGAAGTTGATAGCGTCTTACCGCTGCATTGTGTTCGCTAAGAGTAGCGGAAAAATGGTGCCCTCCGTCGCCGGTCGCGACGAAATAGAGAGTTTCTCCATCACTTGGGTTCAGGCTCGCGTGTATTGCGTTGCGGCCAGCCATGGCGATGGGCGTGGGCGGAAGCCCATTGATTCTATAAGTGTTGTAAGCAGTGGTCGTTTCTAAGTCTACGCGCCGGATATTGCCTTCGTAGCTCTCTCCCATGCCATAGATGACAGTGGGATCAGATTGCAGACGCATACCCGCGTGTAGACGACGGATAAATACACCAGCGATTTCTCCATGCTCACTAAAAATTCCCGACTCTTTTTCAATGATAGAGGCTAAGGTTAATGCTTCATAGGGGGTCTGGAGAGGGAGCCCAACGGCACGGGTTTCCCACTCTTGGCTCAACACCTGTTGTAATCGCGCACTAGCGCGGCGCAGCAGGTCACGGTCGCTAGTGCCGGCGGTATAGAAATAGGTGTCTGGGTACAGGCTGCCCTCTAGATGCTCAAAGGGCGTTCCGATGGCCGCTAGAATCTCCGCATCAGAAAGTCCTTGCAAGGTGATGTTGAGTTTGGGGCTGTTCCAAAGGGCACTTAAGGCATCCTGCACTCTTGTCCCTTCGATAAACGTTATGGGGTATTGGACAGCTTGTCCTGAAACCAAATGCTCTAGAGCGGCTCTAGGGCTCATTCCTGGGCTAATCGCGAACTCACCTGTACGTATGGAGCGATCGAAGCCTTCGCGCTGTGCCCAATAGGAGAAAATGGCGGGATGGTTTAAGCCGACTTGCGCCTCTAGTAATGACGCCACTTGCCGCAAGCTACTACCGGGGCGTACTTCAATCACGGTGGGCTGCGCCAGCGGCATTGGAGCATCGAGATAACGCGCAAGCCAAGCATTGGCGCTAAACAGCATGATCGCAAATATGGCGAGAATTGCCATGACAGATCGAATAATAAGCTTGCGAGGCATTTAGGCTATATTCCAAACTTTACGTTGTAAGTGGCGAGTATTTTCACCGATGGCAAACCCTATCATAGAATCATCCCATTGCAGCGCTGTTACCGGCCAAATACCAAAGACACTATTGCAGACGATTACCTCTTCGGCTGTTGCGATGTCGGCAAATTCAATTGCTGCAATCGCTAAATGCTTAGCGCCTTCGCGTTGAATAGTTTGAATGATCTGAGCACGCATCACGCCGGCAACACCTGCTTGGTCTAGCGTTGGCGTATACCAGCGGCCATCTTTAAACAGAAAAACATTCGACTTCACCCCTTCAATAAGCAAGCCGGTGTCATCGCACATCAAACCTTCTTGCACCGTGTCTGGCAGCTCCATGCTGGCCATAACTTGATCTAGGCGATTGAGGTGTTTGAGCCCGGCTAAGGCGCTATTGCGTGACAGTGGGTGTGCGCATTTGAAAACGCTGATGCCCTCTTGGCTATAGCGCTCATAATTCTCTGGAAGCGGGTGAAATTGCAGGATGCGTGTGTGCTCCATGTTTGTGGCTACGCCGTAACCACGGCCACCGGCACCACGACTGATGATAATCTTCACAATACCGTCGGGCGCTGAACTTTGCACAAAGCTATTGAATTCCGCGAGCAGGAGTGGTGTCGCAAGAGGGATTTTTAAGCGTTGACAGGCATCGCTTAGACGGGCGAGATGCGCTTCGAAGAATATGGGCTTGGCATTGCGAATTAAGATGGTTTCAAAGGCGCCATCGCCATACTGGACGGCGCGATCGAGTACAGGAAGATGATTTTGAAGCTGCCCGTTGACGAGCATAAGACCCTCCAGAGCTGACACGGCCAATGCGTGTTGCACCCCCTAGCGATCGACTATAGGCGTCTAAAGACCAAGCTGCCGTTAGTACCACCGAAACCGAAAGAATTGCTCACTGCAACGTCAACCTTGGTGTCTCGGCTGTGGTGTGGCACATAGTCTAGGTCACAGCCTTCATCAGGATTATCCAAATTGATTGTTGGCGTTACAAGTTGATCGCGAATCGACAAGGCACAAATGATTGCTTCGACTGCCCCTGAGGCGCCTAACAAGTGACCAATCATCGATTTTGACGAGCTCACGGCAAGGTTCTGCGCGTGGTTGTTAAAGACACTCTTAATCGCGTGCGTCTCAGCAACGTCGCCTGCCAATGTGGAGGTGCCGTGGGCGTTGATATAGTCAACTTGAGTAGGATCGATGCTCGCACTTCGCAAAGCATTGCGCATACATAGAGCAGCACCCTTGCCGCCTTCTGATGGCGAGGTCATGTGATAAGCATCACCGCTCATGCCAAAGCCTGCCAATTCTGCATAGATCTTCGCGCCACGCTTTTTCGCGTGCTCGTACTCTTCTAATACCATGATGCCAGCGCCATCGCTAAGCACAAAACCGTCACGGTCTTTATCCCATGGGCGACTAGCGCGTTGCGGATCATCATTGCGCGTGGACAGTGCACGGGCGGCGCAGAAACCACCAAGCCCTACTGGGGACGTGGCCATTTCAGCACCACCTGCCAACATGACATCGGCTTGTCCTGCCGTAATCATATTGGCAGCAACGCCAATATTGTGTGTACCAGTAGTACAGGCCGTGGTAATGGCGATATTCGGGCCTTGGAAGTTATAGCGAATCGACAAAGTACCACCAAGCATATTGATGATAGAGCCGGGAACAAAGAATGGGGAAACCTTACGCGGACCAGAGGTGCGCACAAGATTAGAGGTTTCTTCAATGGAATTGATGCCACCGATACCCGAACCGATGGCAACGCCAACACGCTCGTAATCCAATGAGGAATCTAGAAGACCTGAGTCTGTGACTGCCTGAACACCGGCGGCCAAACCGTATTGAATGAAGACATCCATACGACGCGCTTCTTTCGCGCTCAGATAAGGAGTGCAGTCGAAATCTTTAACCGAACCGCCAAAGCGAGTCGAGAAGTCAGACGTATCAAATTGCGTAAGCTCATTGATACCACTGCGTCCCTCTTTGATAGCTTGCCAAGTTGCGTCAACGCTATTCCCGAGAGGGGTTACAAGACCTAGGCCAGTGATTACCACTCTTCTACCGTTCACTGCGTCGCTCTCCAATCCTTATGAAACACTTTAATACGAACTTAAGTTTTACAGGCAAAATAAAAGCTACTCCAGATTACATCCAGAGTAGCTTAAATAGTGAGCCTAGAATTTCTTACAAATGCGAATTAATGTAATCACAGGCAAGTTGTACTGTTGTGATTTTCTCGGCTTCTTCATCAGGAATTTCGGTCTCGAACTCTTCTTCCAGAGCCATAACCAATTCCACAGTATCCAAAGAATCAGCGCCTAAATCTTCTACAAATGAAGAAGTTGGTTTTACCTCTTCTTCTTTTACGCCAAGCTGTTCGCAGACAATTTTCTTAACGCGATCTTCAATGCTACTCATAACTATTATTAGCTCCTAAATACTAATTTTTTGATACTGCCTTCTGATTAATTGGTTAATTATTAATCAACCGAGATAATCCAAAACGCAAGTTTACATCTATTTTCCACGGGTTGTAATCTTTAAGTCTAAAATAATTCAGTGCTTTACTTTAAATAATAAAATTATCAATAAGTTAAGCTGAAAAATTAAAGAGTTAAGGCATGTGCATTCCGCCATTAATATGCAGTGTTTCGCCTGTTATATAGGCAGCAGATTCGGATGCTAGAAATCCAACTGCCGCACTAATTTCTTCTACTTGCCCAAATCGGCCTAGAGGAATCTGTGCAAGGAAAGTCTCCATCTGCTTTTCATTCAGGGCTCGAGTCATATCGGTATCGATAAATCCAGGCGCGATACAATTGACAGTAATACCACGTGAACCGATCTCGCGGGCCAAGGAGCGTGAAAACCCTTCGATCCCAGCTTTGGAGGCCGCGTAGTTGGTTTGCCCCGCATTGCCACTAGAGGCCACAACAGAACTAATATTAATGATGCGACCCCAGCGTGCTTTGGTCATGCCCTTTACTACTAATTTGCAAACGCGATATAGCGAGTTGAGATTAGTATCGATGACATCATCCCATTCGTCTGCCTTCATGCGCATTAGCAAATTATCGCGCGTTATCCCAGCATTGTTGACCAACACTAAAGGCACGCCATAGGCTGACTCGATTTCGCTAAACACTTGTGCGACTGACTCGTTAGAGGAAACGTTTAAGCACATTCCTGTGCCCTCAATGCCAGCGTCTTGCAGATAGGCACTAATAGCGGCAGCGCCGTTATCTGATGTCGCTGTGCCGATCACCGTCATACCCTGTTTGCCTAGCGTCAGTGCAATCGACTTGCCGATTCCTCGGCTAGCGCCAGTCACTAATGCAATTCTCTTTGCTGTATCGTTCATAGTCATATCCAATTGTAGATCAAATTCTATTGAGGGATTTCTTCAAGCGCTTGGGCGAATTGTTCTGGCGCTTCAGTCGAGAACGTGCCCATGTCTGCTTCGATGCGCTTGATCAGACCGCCGAGTACTTTTCCTGGTCCGCATTCTACCACTTGGCTGAGACCGAAATCCCACATACAACCGATACTCTCAACCCATTGCACAGGCATGTAGAGCTGTTTAAGCAAGTTTTGCTTAATATCGTCTGAGCTCTTGGCGACGCGGCCATTGATATTCTGGACTACTGGAATATTGGGTGTTTTGAACTCAACGGCATCAAGATCAGCGGCTAATCGCTCGGCCGCAGGCTTCATTAGGGCACAGTGCGACGGCACGCTGACATTAAGGAGCAATGCACGTTTTGCACCGGCCTCTTTGCAAGCGGCCATAGCGCGTTCGACTGCAGCGCTCGAGCCAGCAATAACAGTTTGCCCGGTTGAATTATAGTTAGCCGGAGCGACGACTTCGCCCTGTGCCTGTGCTTCACAAATCGCAATGATCTTTTCATCGTCTAGCCCAAGAATGGCCGCCATAGCACCAGTGCCGCTTGGCACGGCCTCTTGCATATACAGCCCGCGTTTGTGAACTAATTTCACGGCATCGCCAAGGCTAAGCACGTCTGCACACACCAATGCTGAGTATTCGCCAAGACTATGGCCTGCTAATAATTCTGGAAGTGCCCCGCCCTGCTCCATCCAGACTCGCCAAACAGCGACTGAGGCAGTTAAAAGCGCAGGTTGCGTAATATGGGTTTGGTCTAACAAGCCTTCTGGGTCGTTCTGGCAAATATCCCAAAGGTCCATGCCTAGCGCCTCTGATGCTTCAGCAAAGCATGCTTGTACGAGTGGGTACTGTGCCGCTAGATCACTTAACATTCCTTTGCGTTGAGACCCTTGCCCAGGAAATACAAAGCCAAATTTCTTCATTATCAATTTCCTTGATTCATATTTAGTTCATTCATACGCGCACTGATCAGTTGCGGAACGCAGTCAGTGACCTCTTTAAAAGCTTGTTCTATAGCGTAGTAAAACGCTTGCACCTGTGCGTGCCCGTGACTCTTCACGATGATGCCTTGCAAACCTAAAACACTGGCGCCATTGAACTGCACCGGGTCGATCTGCTTGCGCAGACGGCGCAACATCGGTGCTGCCGCTAGCGTCATTAGCCAGGAGAATAGTCCCTTGTCAGCCTGAGCCTTCAAAAGACGCTCTAAGACTTTGACAACGCCGGCGCTAGTCTTGATCGTGACATTGCCCGCAAAACCGTCGCACACGACTACATCGGCTTTATTGCTAAAAATTTCGTTGCCTTCAATATAGCCAACAAAATTGATTGAGCTTGTTTGCTCTAATAGCTTTGCTGCCTCGCGAATCTGCGTCGTTCCTTTGTGCTCCTCGTGCCCAACATTTAGCAATGCCACCCGAGGGTTGGCAATGGAATCAACTGTTGCTGCGAGTATGGAGCCCATGATGGCGAATTCATGCAATTGCGATGCTGGGCTTGTGACGTTTGCGCCCACATCCAAAATATAGGCTTGGCGCTGATCTTCATACAAAGGGATATTGGCGATGATGGCGGGCTTTGAAATTCCGGGGATAGTTTTGAGCAGATGGCGTCCTGCAAGTAAGAGCGCTCCTGTATTGCCAGCACTCACACAGGCATCAGCACGAGCCTCTTTGACAAGATTCACGCTGAGAAACATGGAGGATTCTTTCGACTTACGTAAAACGGACTCAGGTTTACAGTCGTCTTCGACACATACGCTGGTATGAAGGATTTCCAGACGTTGTTGCAGTGTCGCACTGGCCCCGGATAACAAAGCGTTAATTTGTGGCTCATCGCCCACCAAGATCAACGATAGATCGTCGTGAGCTTGCAGTGCGCGAAGTGCAGCGGGAACTGTCACGGAGGGGCCAAAATCCCCTCCCATGACATCAATTGCAATGCACTTAGGCACAGACAGTTTTACTTGTCGCCAAGATCCAACACTTTCTTGCCTTTGTAGAAACCATCGGCAGTCACGTGGTGACGACGATGTACTTCGCCAGTAGTTTGGTCAGTAGACAATGTTGGACCTGTCAATGAATCGTGTGCGCGACGCATGTTGCGACGTGAGCGTGATACTTTTACCTGTTGAACAGCCATGCTTGTAGCTCCTAGTGTGTTGCCGCGCTAGTCAAAGCGCCTATAAATGAAACCTTGTATTACTTGTCTTTCAATTTTTGCAAAATCGCAAAGGGACTATCACTCCCTTGCTCGCCCTGCTTAGCATTAGGCTTGTTTGCCTGCTTCGCTGCAAACTCTAGCGAAGCGATACAGTGTTCTTCATGGTAGCTGACGATAGGCATGCAGAGAATCAATTGTTCTTCAATCACTTCTGCCAGCACAAGCTTAACGTCTTCGCAAATCCATGCATCGAGTGTTTTAGGCAGTTTTTGCGCTTGTTCTTCAGTGTGTACTACTGCCAACTCAAATTGATCTTTTAGGGTAATTGTCATCGCTTCTAAACAGCGCTGGCAAGTCACTTGCACTTGCGCCTGCAAAGACCCCTGGATCAACCTTCTAAAACTGTCATCGAGGAGAAACTGCAATGACACTTGCACATTGCCCTCGTTGCTTAAAATGGCCTCACTGAATCTCGCTAAACGTGAGATTGGGAGCACTCCTTCTATAAGTGTCTGTTGGGCAAAGATTTTCCTTGCGTCAACGTAGTCTGGAATAAGGGTGTCTGCCATAGGCGCGCAATAATAGGCGTCTGAAGCCCATCTGTCAAAAAAATCTACACTCAAAGGCATGATTTTTCGACAATTTACTAATTTTGCGGCGTTTTCAGCCTTTGTCTTTCCAGTAGCTCCTGCATTGGGCCTGCAATTGGCGCGGCAATTTCGATTGTTCGGCCATCGATTGCAGTAAATTCAATTTTAGCCGCATGCAGGCATAGCTGTTTGTGCTGCACCAACACGTTTTTTGCCGTGCTCGTGTATTTGCGATCCCCGACAATTGGGTGGCCGGCATATTGGCTATGAACACGGATCTGATGCGTTCTTCCTGTAACAGGTTTAGCCTCTACAAGGCTTGTATCTTTAAGCGCCTCAAGTAATCGGAAGTGGGTAACTGCGCTCTTCCCTTCTGGGTCGACAGTGACGACTTTCTCTGCTTGTTGCAGATCATGCTTCAGTAAAGGTGCATTGACTTCGATAAGCTCCTCCGGCCAGGCACCATGAGCGATCAGGAGATAAGTTTTATTTACAAGTCTTGCTTTAAATTCACGCTGCATGTGCTTTAAATATAAGGGGTTTTTCGCTATTACTACGCAACCTGTGGTTTCTTTATCTATGCGATGCGTTAGCTCTAAGAAAAACTCGGGGTCTGCGGGGGCTGCTCGCATATAGCGCAGTGCTTCGATCAAACCGATTTGCGTTCCTGAGCCTCGATGTACTGCTAGACCCTGCGGCTTATTGATGGCCAGAACGTTGTCGTCTTCGTAGAGCACAGAATTTTCGAGTAATTGCACTAAGCTGGCACTTGGCGGAGCAATGACACTTGGCTCGGCGACTCTTATTGGCGGTACCCGCACAATATCCCCAGCATGCAGTTTGGTGTCCGGTTTAGCGCGTTTTTTATTGATGCGCACTTCGCCTTTACGAATCACTCGATAGATCTTCGATTTGGGGACGCCTTTTAATTTCCCTAGCAGGAAGTTATCTAGCCGTTGTAGCTCCGAATGCGGCCCTATCTCCAATAGCTGCACCTTGGCGCTATTGCTATTAGAAGGTTCGGAAGATTGCTGACTTGCCACGATGGAGATACTCTCACTAATTGATCGCGCTATTGTAGCAATACTGCATGGGCAATGCCTAAATATGCGCCCTCAATAGTGTACAATTGCTGCCATTTTGTATTTAGGGTTAGGACCATGTTCAATATTAAACACAGGCTCGAAGAACTTTTGAGCGCTGCCATTGACCAAGCCACTGGTTTAAGCGGAAGCAATGCCAATGTTATCTATGCCACACGCCCAGAGTTTGGCGATTATCAAGCAAATGGGGTCATGGCTGTGGCCAAACGCGCCAAAACCAACCCAAGAGAATTAGCAGTAAAGGTCCTTGCTGCAATTCCAGAGAATGAGCTCATTGCTCGCGCTGAGATCGCCGGCCCTGGGTTTATCAACTTATTCCTAGTCGATGACTATTTAACGCGCTGGGGTGAGCATTACGGTCAAAGCGAGCAAAGCCTTATCGAGCCTGTTGCTGCACCACAGCGTATCGTTGTGGACTATTCCAGCCCTAATCTTGCTAAAGAAATGCATGTAGGCCACTTGCGCGGCACTATCATCGGTGACTGCCTTGTAAGAGTCTTGGAGGCCAGTGGGCACGAAGTGATTCGTCAGAACCACGTTGGCGACTGGGGCACGCAGTTCGGCATGTTGATTGCTCACATGGAATCCTTGCAGACTGAGAACGACAAACTTTCTCTGCAGTTATCCGATCTAGAAACTTTTTATCGAGAAGCAAAGCAGCGCTTTGACAACGAGCCTGGCTTTGCCGAGACAGCGCGTAATTACGTGGTCAAATTGCAAGGTGGCGATGCGGATTGTTTGAAAGCGTGGCGCGTGTTCATTGACACCTCATTAGGCCACTGCGAAAGCGTCTATGAGCTTTTAGGCGTTACCCTTAGCCGAGCTGATTTGAAACCAGAGAGTTTCTACAATCCGCAACTTGCACACATTATTCAAACCTTGGATGACAAAGGCCTGCTCAGTGTGTCCGAAGGCGCAAAATGCGTGTTCATGGATGAGTTTACTGGCAAAGAAGGCGCCCCTTTGCCCACTATCGTACAAAAGTCCGATGGTGGCTATCTCTATGCAACAACCGATCTGGCCGCCATCGAATATCGTGCGGGCACACTTAAGGCCGATCGTGTTCTCTATGTTGTCGATGCACGTCAGAGTTTGCATTTTCAACAAGTGTTTGCGATTGCACGTAAAGCCGGCATGGCGCCAGAGTCTTGCTCTTTAGAGCATATTGCCTATGGCATGATGATGGGCGAAGACGGCAAGCCGTTTAAAACCAGAAGTGGCGATAACGTCAAACTTGTCGACCTGCTCGAAGAATCTGTGCGTCGTGCTCACACAATCGTTAGCGAGAAGAACCCTACCCTGGACGATGAGACGCGAACGCAAATCGCGGGTGTTGTTGGCATCAGTGCGGTCAAATATTCTGACCTATCGAAAAACAGAACCAGCGATTATGTGTTCGACTGGAGCACCATGCTCTCGTTTGAAGGCAACACAGCCCCCTATATGCTTTATGCCTTCGCCCGTATTAAAAGCATCTTGCGTAAAGATGAAGTGGGCGAGCTAGCCAGCGACGCAGCCTTGCAAATTACCGCCGAAGAAGAGCGCAAGTTAATCCTTAAAAATTTACAGTTTCAAGAGACGATTCTTGTGGTCGCGCAAGAAGGCTTGCCCAATTATCTCAGTGCTTATTTATATGAATTGGCCGGGCTCTTCATGCGATTCTATGAGGCTTGCCCTGTTCTTAAAGCTGAACCAGCAGTGCGTGCCTCACGCTTAAAGATTGTCAATCTGACAGCTAAGACGCTTGATAAAGGTCTCACGCTGTTGGGGCTTAATACTTTAGAAAAGATGTAAAAAAAAGCCCGCTAAACATTTATAGTTTAGCGGGCTTTTAATTTGCCATTGTGTGTTTTACACGGCCATTTTAATCACATAGCTCTAACAATAATTTGTTAAGGCGACGTGTGAACTGACCGGGATCTTCAAGCTGACGCCCTTCTGCCAGACTCGCCTGATCAAAGACCAATGAAACAAGGTCAGCAAATCGCTCTTCGTCTTGCTCTTGGTCGAGTTTCATAATCAATGGGTGCTCGGGGTTGAGTTCGAAGATAGGCTTAGTCTCCGGTACTGCCTGCCCTGCTGCTTCCATGATACGACGCATTTGCTCTCCCATATCATCGTCATCTACAACGATACACGCAGGTGAGTCAGTCAATCGATGGGTTACGCGCACGTCTTTCACTGAAGTGCTTAGCTGCTCTTTAATACGAGTAGTCAACGCTTCAAACTTCTTCTCAGTTTTAGTCTGCTCTTCTTTTTCTGTTTCGTCTTCAAGCTTGCCTAGATCTAGTGAACCACGGGCAATATCTTGAAATTTCTTACCGTCAAACTCAGTGAGATGGCCCATTAGCCACTCATCAATGCGGTCAGACATTAACAAGACTTCGATGCCTTTCTTCTTGAAAATTTCCAAGTGTGGGCTGTTACGTGCTGCGTTCGCTGTGTCTGCTACTACGTAATAGATCTTGTCTTGCTCTGGCTTCATGCGTGACACGTAATCGCTAAGGCCTTGGTCTTGCACTGAGCTAGAGTTATGGGTGCTAGCGAAAAGCAAAAGGTCTGCTGCTTTTTCTTTGTTTGCGAAATCCTCGCCTGGGCCTTCTTTCAAGACTTGCCCGAACTCAGCCCAAAACTTGGCGTATTTCTCAGGCTCGTTTTTCTTCATCTTAGAAAGCATATCGAGTGCTTTCTTGGTCAAAGCGCTACGCATAGAGTCGACCACAGGGTCTTTCTGCAGAATCTCACGCGAAACGTTCAAAGAGATATCGTTTGAATCGACAACCCCTTTAATAAAGCGTAGATATAGCGGCAAAAACTGCTCGGCTTCGTCCATGATGAATACACGTTGTACGTATAATTTCAAACCACGAGCGCCGTCACGGTTCCACATGTCGAATGGGGCTTTGGCAGGGACAAATAACAGGCTCGTATACTCAAGCTTGCCCTCTACCTTATTGTGGCTCCAGCTTAATGGCTCTTGAAAATCGTGTGATACGTGCTTGTAAAACTCAACGTACTCTTCATCTTTAAGCTCATTGCGTGGGCGTGTCCACAATGCTTTGGCTGCGTTCACTGCCTCGTATTCAACCGCTTTTTCTTTATCGTCTTCTTTGTCCTTGTCTTCGTCGAAGGACTGCTTGGCCATCAATACAGGGATTGAAATATGATCAGCGTATTTTTTAACGATGTTGCTGAGGCGATAGTACTCGGCAAAGTCTTTTTCATCAGTACGCAATTTCAAGGTGATAGACGTGCCGCGAGTTTGCTTCTCAACGGTCTCGATTGAGTAGTCAGCCTCGCCACTGGACACCCAACGCACACCTTCTGATATGGGGCTACCGGCACGACGCGTCAGCACTTCTACTTCTGAGGCCACGATGAAGGCAGAGTAGAACCCTACCCCAAACTGACCGATTAACTGAGAATCTTTCTTTTGGTCACCAGAAAGGTTCTCTAAAAATTGTGCAGTGCCAGATTTAGCGATTGTTCCAAGATTGCTAATCACATCGTCTCGGCTCATGCCAATACCATTGTCAGATATAGTCACTGTACCTGCTTCTGAGTCGAAATCGACTTGCACTTTAAGCTCAGAGTCATCTTCGTAGATTTCTGGCTTAGAGAGCGCTTCAAAGCGCAATTTATCAGCCGCATCAGAGGCATTAGAGATGAGTTCACGTAGAAACACTTCTTTGTTGCTATATAGCGAGTGAATCATTAAATGTAGAAGTTGTTTGGCTTCGGTTTCAAAGCCTCTTGTTTCTCTTTTGTTTTCTGCAGTCATCAGCAAAGTCCCTAGAATTCTTGGTAATAAAAAAGCCCGGCTACTTTTAAAGTAACCGGGCTTTAGATGGGGTCGGAACCCCAAATTTCAAGCGTAGAATTTACGAACGATAGAATTCGATCGCGTCTTCTTTACGTTGCTTGAGGTTTTCGAATCGCGCTTTGCTGTTCTCGATGTAGTTCAGGAATGAGCGAGCGGAATTCTCACCTAAATCCTGCGCACGTCGAGCAGCTACTGCTGCTTCATCGAACTCATCTAGCTCTACTAGAGCTCGTGCTAGGAACAATTGCGCATCGCCTGGGTTTTCCAAGCCACCACGCTCAAGTGCTTTCGCGATAGAGTCTGCTGCATTTCTATAGTCATGCAACATATAGTAGATATAACCTAGCTGGTCATATGAGTCACCGTTTTCAGCCATTTCAGCGGCTTTAATGGCAGGCTCTAGAGCCATTTCATACTCATTGGCTAGCATATACATCTGCACAAGACGCATCATATTCTCTTCGTCTTCTTCAACGATCCCTTGCTGCAAGCCCGCTTCTAGCACTTTCGCACCCTGATAAGGGGCATCAGCACCAGCCAAAGACTGTGCGAGGTTCAGGAACTCTGACTCGTTCTCCATATAACCTTTGGCGAACGTTACAGAGAGAGTTTCAATACGCTTCTTGTCGTCATCTAGATAACCATAGATCGCTGACAGATTGCGCCAGTCACTAGGCTCGTCAAACAACGTTGCCATTTGCTTAGTAATACGCTCAGCATTGACATAGTCTTCAAGCTCGATGTACATCAGGTTCAACAGGCCGTAAATATTCTTAGCCAATGTTTTGCCATTTGCTTGCGCTAATTCCATGTGATCTAACAAAAATGGAATCGCTTCGTTGTACTGAGCAAGGTTGTAATGGGAGTTAGCAAGCCCCAGAAACACGTTTTCATTCTCTTCTTCAGAGAGTTCTCTCCAACGATTGAATGATTCGATTGCGTCTGTGTAGCGCTCTTCACCCATGTACAACTGACCAAGTGCCATCAAGGCACGTAGACGAGATTCAACACGCAGCTCTTCGATCTGCAAAATACGCTCGAAGGTTTGCAATGCCATATCAATCTGGTCAGTGCTTAGGTAGTAGTTTGTATAGAAGTTGAGTAGCGTAGACTTCTCGAAATCATTCAAGCGGTCATAACGCTCATTCAACGCATCTAGTTCTTCCTTAGCACGTGCGTAGTCAGGCTCGTCGTTCTCGTCTTCAGGGCTCATAAGCTCCTGAATTTCAGAAATTGCCTTGAACACGCGCTCTGTTAATACATCAGAAGAACGCGTGGCTGGAGGCTGACGAGGACCGTCGTCTTCTTCAGCTGCGAAAGACGCAGTTGAATAGGCAGCACCCGCTACCAACACTCCCGCCATGGCGAGTGTTGATACGATATCGCGAGTAAGTCGCTTGGTTTTGAATAGGCTAATCATTACTGCTCACCTTCCAGTTGATAACGGAAAACGTACTGAACGTTAGGTACCGCTACCCCTTCCCCATCGACTACTTTAGGTTGGAACTTGAATTTCTCTGCAGCGCGGATTGACGAAGAGTCGAAAATGCCACGTGGTTCTGCATCTACCACAACAACATCACGAACGCCGCCAGTCTCTGTTACTGTGAATGAAACCTGACACCACCCTTGAATGCCGCGTGAAGCCGCACGTGTAGGGTATTGAGGAGTTACGTTCACGAGTGGCAACATTTCACCATCGGTGATTGAAATGCTAGCACCACCAATATCAAGACCTGTATCAAGATTTACAGCCGCACGCTCGATCTGCAAACTAGGACCGTTGTCCATGTTTAGCTGACGATCAGGTACATCTGGTGGCGGAGTGTCGAGTTGCTCGATTGGCTCGGGCTTCTCTACTTCACGCACCACTTCCATTTCGATCTCAGGCATTGTCGCATCAACAATTTTTACAACATTCACACGTTGTTCCAAAGTTGAACCTGTTGCGATCAACATTTGCATCAAATAGAACAATACAAGTGTGATAGTCAAGGCGAGAGCCACTGAAACTAACCATCTTATAGCGATCATATTACGCCTCCGTTGATATCGATACGCTTGCAATTTCAGCATCGCGAGCGGCACGTAATATAGCCATTACGTGTTCGTTCTGTGCTGCTTGGTCGCCCTGTATTACTACAGACGAATTGGGTGATTCGGCTAAACGTAATTCAAATCTAGCACGAATAAACCTTGGGTCAACAGCTTCGCCGTCAATCCAGATCTCACCGTCCGCGGTAACAGCGATAAGGATGAGATCTTTAGACTTAGGCTCTGCAGTCGAAGCTTCAGGCTTAGTAACTTCAATACCTGCCTCGGTGACGAACACTGAGGTCACGATGAAGAAGATAAGCAAGATGAAAACAACGTCTAGCATAGGGGTAAGGTCAATCTCCCCTGGGCCCTCGTCATCTCTTTTCTTCATTAAACCGCTTTTCATTGTTATGCCTTCTTAGCTTAGTTATTTAGCGCCAAATTATCTTCTAAAAGTTCTAACTCACGATCCATTTTGTGCTTGAGCCAGTTGGTCGCAAAAATTCCTGACAGTGCACCGACCATGCCCGCCATGGTTGGGATAGTGGCTTTAGAAACCCCACCCGCCATTGACTTCGCATCGCCACCGCCTGTTAGAGCCATAACAAAGAAGACCTCGATCATGCCCGTTACCGTTCCTAAAAGACCAAGTAATGGACAAATAACTACGAGAGATTCAATTAATGGCATGGAGCCGCGCAAATCCAGCGAGATCTCAGAGATCATTGCCATACGGATTTGTCGTGCTCTCCACGAATTTTTGTCAGTTCGCGCATTCCACAGGGCAAGCGTGTTTTTGACACGCTTGCTATGAGTTGAATACAGATACCAAACTCTTTCAAACACCATTGAGAATTTCACGAGGAGCAGGATGGCGATGATCCAAAGAACATCGCCTCCTTTCTCCATGAAACCAAAAACGGCATCGGAAGCATCCATCAGAGCGAAATACATTATGCGTTTCCTCGTCCTAGTTGCTTATTTGTTTGTTGCTTCGGCTTTTCTAGCGATGATACCAGTAGCCTGCTCTTCCATAATATGGATGATGCGGTCTGACTTACCTTTAACCCAGCTGTGCATTAGGATCGCAGGGATTGCCGCGACGATACCAAGTACAGTTGTCATAAGAGCCATCGAAATACCGCCAGCCATGATAGTTGGGTCACCAGCACCGTAAACTGTGATCTGCTGGAACACGTTGATCATACCAGTCACCGTACCCAATAGACCCATTAGCGGGGCGATTGTAGAGATGATCTTGATCAATGTGAGGAAGCGCTCTAGTGCAGGTGTTTCCTGTAGGATTGCCTCACCAAGCTTGAGCTCCAATGTCTCAGTGTCAACATTAGGATTAGACTCAGCTACTAGCAGTACACGACCCAGAGGGTTGTTCTTGTTAGCTTTATCCGCTTTAACCTGAGCATTCACCTTCGCTGCAACAACAGTGAGGATCAATGTTCTGATCAAACCGATAAGAACCGCAACCAAACCAACTGCAATGATGAGATAACCGATTGTGCCCGAGTTATCACGCACTTGCTCAGCAGGTGTTGGGAAGTTGATCAAGTTAGCCATCATGCTGCCACCAAGCGCACCAGTTGGGTCGATACCCACTTTGTGCATGCCGCTAGTCGCAGATTCGAGTGCAGAAGCACGGCTAACAACGTCACCAGCTGGCTGGCGTGGAAGCACTTGCAAGTGACCAATCGCGCCTGTGTAGCTTAGGTAGTCGCCATTTGAGACTGCGTTAAATGAACCAATACGAGTTACAGTGCGTGATTCTTGCTCACCTGATGGCAAGCTAACCATGTCTGTGTACTGAACGACTTTGCCAGACTCAATAAGCTCTTGCTGCATGAAGAACCAGAAACGCTCGATCTCGTCGATACGTACTTGCTCTGTATCAGAAGCAACACGCGCGATGAAGTCATCTAGGAACTCTTCACGACCATCGTACTGCGCACTGATCAATGAGTTTTCGAAAATACTACGGAAGTCACCAGCAACACCCTGGATAGTACCTAGCAGTTCGTTAAGGTCAGCACGCGCCACGCGCAATGCTTCACGACGTTCAGCGATTGTGAGCTGATTAGCATCGAAAGTCTCAGTCAACTGAGTGTTCAATGCGTTCTCTTCTTCAATACGCGCTTTCGTCTCGTCAAGAATCTGTTGTTGCTGGTTCGCTTGCTGCTGGAAGCGCTGTTCACGCTCACGGTGCTCTTGCGACTGTGCAACACGGTCTTGTTCAACGCTCTCTAGTAGCTCAGCCAAAGAGCTAGCTGGAGCTTGTGCAAAGGCCTGTGAAGAAATTGCCAAAAACAGGCTAGTTGCTGAAATTCCTGCAAGTTTGATTATTTTTTTCACTGTGCTGACTCCGGTGCTGCAATTGGTAGATCCATGATAGCTGGCGATACAAGACCGCTTGAAACGCTAATGGCGCGCTGAACTGCTGTGCGGTACTCGGCAGGGTCTAGCTCAACCCATGCACGCGCTTCGTTGTCCCATGCACCAGTCATCGTACGATCTTTTGTCTGGTACAACATCGCAATGCGACCAACGCGCAAGATGTCAACGTCACGCTCAACACCATTCAACTCAAGAGTCGTTGGGTAAGTTGAGTGAGTGCGGCCGTAGTTATTTTCGTTTTGGTAAATCACGAGGATTTGACGAAATTTCTCAGCGATAGAAACGTCTGGGCTATCGATCGCGTCACGAGCGAACTGCATGCGGCGACGACGCTCTTCCATTTGGAAAGGGATGTCTAACTCTATGAACTGCTCAACACTGCTTAGCATTTTGTTCATCAAGAATGGCATTTCTTGAGTCACGATTGCTACGTCTGTGATTGACTGTTGAATAGTAGCAATCTGTTCTTCCTGAATAGAAATCTGTTTGCGCAAACCGGCGTTCAGCACCAGCATGGCCTCCAAATTATCGTTCTCGATTTTGAACTCTTCGAAAAGCGTGGAAGTCGAGTTTGACAATCTGGTGATTGTTTCTTGAGAAGCTACAGCGGCCTGGTTTTGCTGATCTATGATATTCAAGGCTTGATCTATGATGCTTGTATCAACCTCAGCTGCTTGTGTCGCACCAGCTACAATCAACGAAGCGAAAGGAGCTAGAACCTTGTAATATAATCGACGGTTATTCATGTGCCATCCTATTATTTTATTGAACTATCTAAGTGGGACAATCTGGTAAGAACACTTCACCAAAAAGCTCACCCGACAACTTGTGTTAAAGTGAAACAAATCCTGTTTTTTCTGCCTTAGCTCCCCACGTGCTTTTCCATAAGCAGAATTGGCAGACTTTCCTTTTTTAGAACCAACCAGCAAATAGTTACCTTTCTACCCAAATTTTGTTGGTTTGAGTTTAACGGTAACTACTGCCGATAAAATCTTCCTTTATTACGGTAAATCCGGCTATCCGTGCCAAATTATGGGTTAAGCCTATCACAACCTATCTGATTTTTAGAACCACTTGCCGTACAATTTTTCCTACAAATGGCACATAAAAACCAGAGTTCAAATTATGGCTATAGTTCCCTACCAGCCTGTAATTTCTTTTAATGCATTGCCGATGTCAGCAAGACTCTTAACAGTCTTCACGCCAGCGTCTTCTAAGGCAGCAAATTTCTCATCTGCTGTACCTTTACCGCCAGAGATAATTGCACCTGCGTGCCCCATGCGCTTACCAGCAGGCGCTGTTACACCAGCAATATAAGACACCACAGGTTTAGTGACATTTGCCTTTATATAGGCAGCGGCCTCTTCTTCTGCTGTCCCGCCGATCTCGCCGATCATTACAATCGCTTCTGTCTGCGGGTCTTGCTCGAAAAGAGCAAGAATATCAATGAAGTTAGACCCTGGGATTGGGTCACCACCAATACCGACGCAAGAAGACTGACCAAAACCGTGGTCAGTTGTTTGCTTAACGGCTTCATAAGTCAGTGTGCCTGAGCGAGAAACGATCCCGACTCGGCCTGGCTTGTGGATATTGCCAGGCATAATACCGATCTTAGACTCACCAGGAGTGATGACACCTGGGCAGTTAGGGCCGATCAAACGCACGCCAAGCTCGTCGCACTTCACTTTCACGTCCAACATGTCGAGCGTTGGAATCCCTTCTGTGATACAGACGATCAACTTGATGCCGGCATTAGCCGCTTCCAGTATTGAGTCTTTACAAAATGGTGCTGGTACATAGATAACAGATGCTTCAGCGCCAGTTTCAGCAACCGCTTCAGCTACAGTGTTGAACACTGGCAAACCTAGGTGAACTTGACCACCCTTACCAGGAGTGACACCACCAACCATTTTCGTCCCGTATTCGATCGCTTGCTCGGAATGGAATGTTCCCTGCGAACCGGTAAAACCCTGACAAATTACGCGGGTGTCTTTGTTTAAAAGAATACTCACTTAGCACCTCCAGCAGCCGCTACGACTTTTTCTGCAGCGTCAGTCAGACTGCTTGCAGCGATAATATTTAAACCGCTATCACCTAATACTTTACGTCCTAGTTCAGCGTTATTGCCTTCCAATCGAACCACTACAGGAACGGTTACACCCACTTCTGCTACGGCTCCGATGATCCCTTCAGCGATCATGTCGCAACGCACGATGCCGCCAAAGATATTGATAAGAACCGCTTTGACGTTTTCGTCAGACAAAATGATTTTGAATGCTTCGGTCACTCGTTCTTTCGTCGCGCCACCGCCAACGTCTAGGAAGTTTGCTGGGCTGCCACCGTGTAACTGCACAATGTCCATCGTGCCCATTGCCAAACCTGCACCGTTGACCATACAACCGATGTTGCCATCGAGTGCGACGTAGTTTAGCTCCCACTTAGCCGCACGGGCTTCACGCTCATCGTCCTGGCTTGGGTCATGCATTTCTTGCAGCTTAGGCTGGCGATAAAGGGCATTGCCATCGATGTTGATTTTGCCGTCCAAGCAATGCAGATTGCCTTGCTCAGTGATCACCAATGGGTTGATTTCCAAAAGCGCTAGATCGAAATCGGCAAATAGTTTAGCAAGACCTAGAAACAGCTTAGTGAACTGTTTAACTTGTACATCATTCAAACCCAATTTGAACGCAAGCTCACGCGCCTGATAAGGCTGTGCACCGACTAAAGGGTCGATGATTGCACGCAAAATTTTGTCTGGTGTCTCTTCGGCCACTTTCTCAATCTCAACACCCCCTTCAGTCGATGCCATGAAGACGATGCGACGGGATGCACGGTCAACGACTGCACCTAGGTATAGTTCTTGAGCGATGTCTGTGCATGTCTCAACAAGAATCTTGCTGACAGGCTGACCATTGGCGTCAGTCTGATACGTCACTAGGTTCTTACCTAGCCAATGCTGCGCAAACGCTTTGATTTCTTCTTTAGAGCTAACTAGTTTTACACCACCGGCCTTACCGCGACCACCAGCGTGAACTTGTGCCTTAACAACCCACTTGTCTCCACCAATTTTATCGGCGGCGGCAGCGGCTTCTTCTGGCGTATCAACAGCGAAACCTGTCGATACGGGAAGACCGTATTCGGCAAAAAGTTGCTTGGCCTGATATTCGTGTAAATTCATACTGCATCCTCGTGCATCTTATTAATTACAAAATTAAAATTGAAGGCGATCTTTTAACGCTTACGCTTGTTCACGCCATGAATAGCATGGCCATTCACTGCTAGCGCAGCTTCATGAACCGTTTCAGACAACGTTGGATGTGAGAACATAGTAAGACCAATGTCTTCTGCGCTCGCACTGAACTCCATCGCAATAACCATTTGCTGCATCATGTCAGCAGCGCTTGGCCCGATAATGTGACATCCCAATACGCGATCGGTTTTTGCATCAGCGATGATTTTGACCATTCCATCTTTTTCATTAGCAGCCATTGCTCGGCCGTTGATGCTGAATGGGAAGCTGCCAACGTTATACTCGCGACCTTCCTCTTTGAGTTGTTCTTCTGTTTTACCAACCCATGCGATTTCCGGATGGGTGTAAATTACAAATGGCACTAAGTCGTAGTTGACTTGAGTTTTCTTGCCAATGATACGCTCGGCAACCATGACACCTTCTTCCATGCCTTTGTGCGCAAGCATTGGGCCACGCACCAAATCACCACATGCCCAAACGCCAGGCACTGACGTGGCGCATGTGTCATCTACAACCACGAAACCGCGCTTGTCGAGTTCAACGCCGCTAGCGTCATCTAGTAGATTTTCTGAAACTGGGCGACGGCCAACAGCGACAATCAATTTGTCAAATACGGCTTCTTTTTCGCCTTCAGAATCTGTGTAAGAAACAGTGACAGTTTTAGCCTTGCCTTTGCTTACTTTGCTGCCAGTGACTTTGGCGCCAAGTTTAATATCAAGGCCTTGCTTGCTTAGAATTTTCTTCGCTTCTTTGGCGAGCTGACCATCCACTGCGGGTAGGAAGGCATCCATTGCTTCTAGGACTGTCACTTCAGAACCAAGACGTGACCAAACACTACCAAGCTCTAGACCAATCACCCCTGCTCCGATAACGCCAAGGCGTTTCGGTGTGCTTTGGAATTCTAGTGCGCCAGTTGAATCGACTATGACATCGTTGTCAACAGGTGCTGGCGGGATATTAATAGGCGCAGAACCTGCGGCAAGAATAACGTTTTCAGCGCTAAGCTCTTCGACACTTCCGTCGTGCTTAGTCACTTGTACTTTCTTGCCTGCTAGAAGCTTACCTGCGCCGGCAATGCCAACTACTTTATTGGCGCCGAACAATTGTTTAACACCAGAGGTTAGCTGGCTAACAATTTTCGCTTTACGCGCAATCATTGCAGGCACATCGATCTTTACGCCAGTGGCGGTGATACCGTGCACTTCAAAGTCGTGCTGGGCTTCTACGTATTTGTGAGAAGAATCCAAAAGCGCTTTAGATGGAATACAACCTACGTTTAAGCAGGTGCCGCCAAATACAGCTTCGTCTTTCTCATCTTTCCATTTCTCAACGCAGGCAGTTTTTAGGCCTAACTGCGCACAGCGAATCGCAGCAACGTAACCTGCGGGCCCGCCACCAATAACAACAACATCGTACTTATCACTCATAATTTACTCGCAACTTTGTCAGCGGTTGAATTAAATTTCTAAAAGAATTCGTGCAGGATCTTCCAGAAGTTCCTTAATCGTTACTAGGAATTGCACGGCCTCTTTGCCGTCAATCATGCGGTGATCGTAAGAAAGCGCGAGATACATCATCGGGCGAATTTTAACTTCTCCGTTGACGGCCATCGGGCGGTCTTGAATCTTGTGCATTCCCAGGATTGCAGTTTGTGGGGGGTTTAAAATTGGTGTTGAGAGCAATGAGCCGAATACGCCTCCGTTGGAGATCGTGAACGTACCACCGGTCATTTCATCAATTGATAACTTACCAGCCTGTGCTTTTTTACCGTAATCACGAATCTGCGACTCGATCTGTGCAAGGCCCATATGATCGGCATTGCGCAATACAGGGACTACTAGCCCACGCGGTGAAGAAACTGCCACGCCAATATCTTGGTAGCCGTGATACACAATGTCGCTGCCATCGATTGACGCATTCACCGCAGGGAAACGTTTTAGTGCTTCAATACTTGCGCGCACAAAGAAAGACATGAATCCTAAACGGATACCGTCGTGAGATTTTTCGAATAGTTCTTTGTACTTATTGCGAAGCTCCATAATAGGTGCCATATCTACTTCGTTAAAAGTAGTGAGCATGGCAGTCGACTGACTTGCTTCCAACAAACGCTCGGCAACCTTAGCACGCAATCGGCTCATTGGAACGCGCTCTTCTACGCGGCCAGATGAAGTGTCGATATTGGCAGAAGGGTCTGAACTAGCAGCTAGCGCCGCACTCTTATTAGCCACAGCGGCCATCACATCTTCTTTAGTGACGCGACCACCCTTGCCTGTGCCTTTGATTTTCTCTACATCAAGATTGTTTTCTTCAGCGATTTTCTTCGCGGCTGGGCTTAATAATGGCTCGTCACCAGCGGCTGGCTCGCTCGCCGCCTCTTCTTTTTTCTCAGCGGGCGCTTCGTCTTTCTTGGCTTCATCTTTGCCGGCAGCAGGTGCTGCGCTTGCTGCACCGGCTTCTACTTTAGCAATGAGCTCATTGCTAACAATAGTATCACCCGTATTTTTGATGATTTCTTGCAACACGCCATCGGCAGGAGAAACAACTTCGATGACTACTTTGTCAGTTTCAATATCAACAAGCAGTTCATCACGTTTAACCGCGTCACCTGCCTTTTTATGCCAAGTTGCAATCGTGCCGTCCGGTACTGATTCAGGTAGAGTCGGTGCTTTGATTTCGACTGTCATTTTTATTTCCTTCGCGTTTTGTTGTATTTCGTCTATTTGTTAAGGGTCAGTGCTTGATCCAAGAAAGAGCGCAATTGTTCCATATGCAATGCAGGGTAACCTGCCGCTGGGGATGCCGAAGCATCACGGCCAGCATAGGACAATGCAATTCCAGGCTTGAGTTCTTCGGCAACACGTCGCATATGGTGTTGGCTTGAATACCAAGCGCCTTGATTCATGGGTTCTTCCTGACACCACATCACTTCTTTCATATTCTCAAACGGTTTCATCGCTTCATGCAGCGCTTCGGATGGGAACGGATACAACTGCTCCAGTCGAATAATCGCTATATTCTCTATTTCACGCTTGCGACGCTCTTGGCGTAGATCGTAGTAAACCTTGCCGCTACAAAGAATGACGCGTTCGACTGCCTTCGCATTCAACTCGTCGGTCTCACCAATAACCACTTGGAAAGTGCCTTCGGCCAACTCTTGCATGGTTGAAGTGCTTTCTTTGTGACGCAACAAACTCTTCGGTGACATCACGACTAGCGGTTTGCGTAGCGGGCAAAGCACTTGACGTCGCAACATGTGGAAGACTTGTGCAGAGGTAGTAGGCAAGCACACTTGAATATTGTGCTCAGCGCACATCTGCAAGAATCGCTCTAAACGAGCTGATGAATGCTCTGGCCCCTGCCCTTCATAACCATGTGGCAATAACATCGTTAGCCCACATAGGCGCTGCCATTTGTTTTCACCACTGGTAATAAATTGATCAATGACCACTTGCGCGGAGTTAGCAAAGTCACCGAACTGGGCTTCCCAGATGATTAGTGCGTTTGGCGTCGTTGTGGCATAACCGTACTCAAATGCTAATACTGCAGCTTCGGAAAGTAGCGAGTCGTAAATTTCAAAGCTGCGCTGATCTGGCGTTAATGCTTGTAGAGGAACGTACTCCTCTCCAGAAGTTTGATCATGCAATACCGCATGACGATGCGAGAACGTACCGCGCCCAACATCTTGACCTGTGATGCGCACTTTATTGCCGCTAGTCAAAATGCTTGCGTAGGCTAGCGTTTCAGCAAAACCCCAGTCGACAGGCTTGTCGCCTTCTATCATCGCTGTTCGATCATCGATAATTTTTTGCACTTGCTTGTGCAGAGAAATTTTTGACGGAATCGCGACAACTTTTTTGCCCAGTGCTTGCAGGGTATTGAGTTTAATAGTGGTGTTATACGTAGGAGTCCATTCATGGCCGAGGTATGGACTCCAATCGACAAACAATTCAACCGACGGCTCTTTCACCAAGGACTTCACAACATGCGCCCCTGTATCCAATGCCTTTCTGTAAGAAGAGTTCAAGAAATCTGATTCCTCTTCGCTCACAATTTGCTCGGCAATTAGTTTGTCGGAGTAAAGTGTACGCGTGGTTTTTTGCTGGCGAATTTGCGTGTACATCAACGGCTGGGTGCTTGATGGCTCGTCAGTTTCGTTATGGCCACGGCGGCGATAACAAATCAAATCGATTACGACGTCTTTCTTAAACTCATAACGGAAATCCAATGCCAACTGAGTGACGAACAATACCGCTTCCGGGTCATCACCGTTTACATGGAATATTGGCGCCTGCACCATTCTGGCAACATCAGTACAATATTCGGTTGAACGTGCATCTTCCTGACGGCTAGTAGTAAAGCCTACTTGGTTGTTCACTATTATGTGCACAGTACCACCAGTGCGGTAAGCACGTGTTTGTGACATCTGGAACGTTTCCATCACAACGCCTTGCCCTGCAAAAGCAGCATCACCGTGAATGATGATTGGCACAACCTTATTGCCTGTATCGTCATGGCGACGATCTTGGCGCGCACGCACAGAGCCTTCTACCACTGGAGAGACAATTTCCAAATGGGATGGATTGAAGGCCATTGCCAAGTGAACTTCGCCACCTGGGGTCATGATATTTGAAGAAAAGCCTTGGTGATATTTTACATCGCCAGAACTCTTATAAGTCGCTTTTCCTTCAAATTCGCTAAACAAGTCGGTTGGATTTTTACCAAGTGTATTCACTAGCAAATTTAAGCGGCCACGGTGAGCCATGCCGATGACGATCTCTTTGGCGCCATAACTACCAGAGCGTTGAATCAACTCATCAACGAGTGGCACTAAGCTCTCGCCGCCTTCCAAACCGAAACGTTTCGTTCCAGGGTACTTAGAATCGAGATGCTTCTCTAAACCCTCAGCAGCACTTAGGCGTTCCAACAAGTGACGTTTCACTTCATTCGGAAAATCAGGCTTGCCGTGATTGCTTTCGATGCGTTTCTCGATCCATTGCTTTTCGGCCAAATCCACAATGTGCATGAATTCATAACCGATCGATCCGCAATAAATTTGTTCGAGAATGTCGATAATTTCGCGCAGTGGGGCTTTGTCTTTCTTAATAAACAAAGAGCCAGTTTGATAAACCGTCGAGTGGTCTACCGGTGAAAGACCGTGAAAGTCTAACTGCAGGTCAGGTACCTGCTCACGACGCATGAGGTTCAATGGATCGAGATTAGCTTTTTGGTGACCGCGTACGCGATAAGAACTGATCAGATGCAGCACTTGCACTTGTTTATTCGAGTGCTCAGAGTTGACGACTGCGTCGTTGGTAAGGAGGGGTTTGAAGCGGCTAGTTTTGCCAAGTTTTTTGAAATATTGCTGTACCTCTAAATGCGAAATATCCGATTGCGGAGAATCGGATATTCTAGGGAGGTTTTCAAAATATGTGCGCCACTCTTGCGGGACCGAGTCCGGCTCCTTTAGAAATTGGTCATACAGTTGCTCGACGTAGGAGGCATTACCACCTGAGAGATGGCCCGATTTCCACATTAATTCCATAATGCTGTCATGCATTTGTTTTAATCCCAGGTTATTGAGGAGTACAGCGCTCTATAATTGAGCGCTCAAGTCCCTTGGGCTTGTCCTCGTATAAGTTGTAATTATCAGCTAGCGCGCTGCAGTAGCATTGAACGAATATGTCCAATTGCACGCGTTGGGTTTAGCCCTTTTGGACATACCGCAACGCAATTCATAATGCCTCTGCAACGGAACACTGAGAAAGGATCTTCTAAATCAGCGAGTCTTGCATCTGTCGCTGTATCGCGACTATCTGCCAAGAAACGATAAGCTTGCAGCAAGCCTGCTGGCCCTACGAATTTTTCTGGGTTCCACCAGAAAGAAGGACAGTTGGTACTGCAACAAGCGCACAGAATACACTCATACAAACCATCCAGCTTCTCGCGCTCCTCTGGAGTCTGCAAACGTTCGATTGCAGGTGCTGGAGTATTGTTGATCAAGAACGGTTCGATTTTCTCGAACTGCTGGTAAAAAACGCTCATGTCGACAACGAGGTCGCGAATGACTGGCAACCCAGGCAGTGGACGCAGAATCAATTTACCGTTTTTAGCAACAGAAGACACAGGCGTAATACAAGCCAAGCCATTCGTTCCATTGATATTCATGCCATCAGAGCCACAGACCCCTTCTCGACATGAACGACGGTAAGCGATAGAAGGGTCTTGACGCTTTAGAAGTTCTAGAACGTCCAGTACCATTAGATCTTTGCCTTCTGGCAGCTCCAACTCGTAGTCCCGCATGCTGGGCTTTTCATCAGTCTCGGGGTTATAGCGATATAAGCTCACTAACACGTTAATCTACCTTTTCCTAAACGAATTTCGTTTGACGTTTGAAAATGAATTAATAAGTTCGTACTTTTGGCTCGAATGTTGGAACAGTTTTCGGCGTAAAGTTAACAGCACGTTTCGAAACACTCTTAGATGCAGGGAAGTACAATGAGTGGCACAGCCAATTCTCATCATCACGTTCCTGGAAGTCATCACGAGCATGAGCGCCGCGGCTTTCTGTTCTTGTTTCAGCGGCAATTGCTGTTGCTTCGGCCACTTCAAACAAGTTTTCAAGCTCTAGGGCTTCAATGCGAGCAGTGTTAAATGCGTTGCTCTTATCTTCGAGATTGATGTTCGCAATACGGCCGCGAAGTTCTTTCAATTTCTCGATGCCTTGACGCATATAATCGCCGCGACGGAATACGCCGAAGTAATTTTGCATAATAGTTTGCAGTTCAGTACGAAGAACCGAAACGCTTTCACCTGATGTTGTAGAGTTCAAACGATTCAAACGAGTTAACGCTTGATCGATGTCTTCTTTCGACGCTGCGCGTTGTTCAACGCCCTGCTTCAACATGCCTTCGATGTGCTTGCCCGCTGCACGGCCAAATACCACCAAGTCGAGCAGTGAGTTGCCGCCCAAACGGTTTGCGCCATGTACGGAAACACAAGCCACTTCGCCAACTGCGAAAAGACCTTCGATAATTTTATCGTTGCCATTCGCATCTTGTGTGATCGCCTGACCATGCACATTCGTTGGAATACCGCCCATCATATAATGACATGTTGGCACTACTGGGATTGGCTCTTTTACTGGGTCAACGTGAGCGAAAGTGCGTGATAATTCCAAAATACCTGGAAGTTTAGAATTGAGCACTTTCTCGCCAAGGTGATCGAGTTTCAACAGGACATGATCGCCATTCGGGCCAACACCGCGGCCTTCTAGAATTTCCATGACCATTGAGCGCGCTACAACATCACGGCCCGCGAGATCTTTGGCATTCGGCGCATAACGTTCCATGAAACGTTCGCCGTCTTTGTTGATCAGATAGCCACCTTCCCCGCGACAACCTTCAGTCACAAGTGTGCCTGCGCCGTAGATTCCCGTTGGGTGGAACTGCCACATTTCAATGTCTTGCACTGGATAACCCGCACGCAATGCCATGCCCACACCGTCACCTGTACAGATTAACGCGTTGGTTGTAGAGGCAAAGATACGACCAGCACCGCCTGTGGCGAATACTGTGGCTTTGGATTGGATATAAACTGTTTCGCCTGTCTCAATACAAATGGCGATACACCCTACAACTACGCCGTCTTGATTGCGCACGATGTCGGTGGCATACCACTCATTGAAGAACACAGTTTTGTTTTTAACATTGCCCTGATACAGGGTGTGCAACAATGCGTGACCAGTACGGTCTGCCGCTGCGCAAGTACGAGCCGCTTGGCCGCCCTTGCCGAAATCTTTAGATTGACCACCAAATGGACGCTGATAGATACGGCCGCTTTCAGTACGCGAGAAAGGCAAACCCATGTGCTCAAGCTCAAACACCGTCTGTGGACCTTCGCTACACATATATTCGATGGCGTCTTGGTCACCGATGTAGTCAGAGCCTTTGACCGTGTCATACATATGCCAGCGCCAATCATCATTCGGGTCATCGCTTGCGATAGCGCAAGTAATACCGCCTTGGGCTGATACTGTGTGCGAACGAGTAGGAAATACTTTACTGATTACAGCCGTTTTATAGCCAGATTGTGAAAGCTGCAATGCCGCGCGCATACCTGCACCGCCGCCGCCAACAATTACTGCATCAAACGAGAGAGTCCGAATTCCAGACATTTACATACCCCATAGAATCTGAATACCCCAAACGAGGTATATAAACATCAAAACAACACTGCCCACTTGCCACAATAGACGAAGCACTGTTGCTTTCGAGCCTATCAAGTAGGTAGTGAGGTAGTCAGTGGACACTGTCCAAAGACCGACCCAAGCGTGCGCACAAAGCGATAGCAATGCCATCAAGCTTGCAATACGCATCCATGTTGTTGAGAACAAGGCTTGCCATTGTTGAAAGTTCAAGTCGGGGTTCATAATCAAGTAGCCAAATAAGCCTACGAAATAAACACCTAATATTACTGCCGTTAAGCGCTGCACGACCCAATCATAGAGCCCGCTGCGACCAAAGCTGGTTACGTTCGTTACCACAGCCACACTCCCGTTAGCACAATTGAAATCACAGACAGCACGACGACTAGCTTAGCGCCCAATTGCGCGCCTTCTAGCGTTTCACCAATGCCAAAATCCATAATTAAATGTTTGATGCCTGCAATAAAGTGATAGAGCAAACCCGAGACGACTGCCCAAACGAGCAACTTCACGATAAGATTGTCCATCCACATTGCGACGTTATTAAAACCTTGCTCTGAAGCCAGCGATTCGCTCAGCAACCACAGTAAAACCGCGGTACCGGCAAAGATGAATACTCCCGAAATCCTGTGCAGGATTGAAGTAATTGCTGGCAATGGCAGATGAAAGGTCGAAAAATCAAGATTCTTAGGTCTATTATCTTTCACAGAATTATTAGTTTCTTGAGGCCCGGGAGGGCACGATTAATGGAATAGACCATCTTTTGACAAAGTTGGCCTGCTTGTTTAAATGTGCGTATTTGCACGCGTAACTAGGGGCAGAAGTATAGTCCCCTACCCTAGGGAATACAATAAAACAGCACTCAATTTCGCGAATGTTGACAACAGGTTGTCTATTGGGGAGCTATATCGCTTCAAGAGCGGTAGAATACCCCTTTTATTCACCGCCAAGCAGTGGCTTAAAGTGCCTTAAACAGCTATTTTGCGCTAGCACTGCTTGTAGTCGCGATAATTTAATCTTATCTTAGCGGGCAAAAATCACGAGCCTAGATTTACACAGGAGTAATGCATGAGTAATAAAGTAGCCAAGCTGACCCTAGATGGCAGCGCCGAGCCGATAGACTTACCGGTATTGAGCGGAACTTTAGGGCCGGATGTTGTTGACGTTGGGGGGCTGACTGCAAAAGGGTATTTTACTTATGACCCTGGTTTCATGTCGACAGCCGCCTGCGAGTCGGCAATCACCTATATTGATGGCGGCAAAGGCGTGCTCCTGCACCGGGGCTACCCTATCGATCAGCTAGCCGAGCATTCAGACTTCCTAGAAACATGCTTTTTGCTTCTAAATGGTGAGTTACCAAGCACAAGCGAGAAAGAAGAGTTCACGAACAGCATTCGATACCACACGATGGTACACGAGCAAGTCTATGAATTCTTTAAAGGTTTCCCACGTGACGCGCACCCGATGGCGATTATGGTCGGCGTTGTAGGGGCATTATCAGCCTTTTATCACGATGCTTTGGACATCACTAACGCTGAGCATCGTAAATTAGCCGCTCATCGCTTGATTGCTAAGATCCCAACTCTTGCGGCCATGTGTTACAAGCACTCTATCGGCCAACCCTTCATGTACCCTCGCAACGACTTCAGCTACTCAGAAAACTTCCTGCACATGATGTTCAACACACCATGCGAAGAGGCGAAAGTGAGCCCAATCCTAGCGAAAGCAATGGATGTGATCTTCTTACTACACGCAGACCACGAGCAGAACGCTTCGACATCTACTGTACGTTTGGCTGGTTCTACTGGTACCAACCCTTATGCATGTATCTCTTCAGGCATCGCAGCGCTGTGGGGCCCAGCACACGGTGGCGCAAACGAAGCGGTATTGAATATGTTGTATGAGATCGAAGATGAGTCACGCATCGAAGAATTCATCGCTCGGGCGAAAGATAAGAACGATCCGTTCCGCCTAATGGGCTTTGGCCACCGCGTTTACAAGAACTTCGATCCACGCGCGAAAGTCATGCGCAAAATATGTGATGAAGTATTGGACGACTTGGGCGTTGAAAACGATCCGTTATTCCGCATTGCGCGTCGCTTAGAGAAAATCGCGCTAGAAGATGAGTACTTCATCGAGCGCAAATTGTACCCGAACGTGGATTTCTATTCGGGCATCATCCTGCAGGCGATTGGTATTCCGTCGTCAATGTTCACAGTGATTTTCTCACTTGGCCGTACGCCAGGTTGGATCTCACATTGGAACGAGATGATCAGCCAGCCGTACAAAATTGGCCGTCCTCGTCAGTTATACAAGGGCAGCACGCAGCGTGACTATCCTAAGAAGTAAGATGTAATTCGCTCACCGGGCAGTAGTCTTGCTGCTCGGTGGGTTTCTTCCCCCTCCTCCCTCTTTTTTCTTCTCTTCTTGTTCAGTGTTTTTCTTCTGAGCTACTTCGTTCTTAGGTCTCGTTGTGAGCGCTGTTGACTATTTATGTGGCACCGTAAGTCTAGATTTGAGCACTGTTGACGACTCGCGCAGCCGAGAGGCCTTAGCGGGAGACGCCAAAAGGCTCACGTCCCTGTGAAGGCTCGACGTGCGCCATCCATGGCGCCCGACGCTCCCGCTAAGACCTCTCGGCTACGCGAGTCTCGTGTGATGTTCGTGTTGACCGCAGATGATTTAAAGGCTCAAGGAATAGCAGTGAATTTGTTAAGAATGTTCACCCAAATCAAAAGCGTCTGTCTTGGGGTTTGCACGATGTGTGACGCGTGGAGTTGGTAGAAGCATTATGGAGCGTCGGCAGCCAGGACGGCGGCCGTCGAGCCTTCACAGGGACGTGAGCTTTTTGGCGTCTCCAGAATGCTTCTGCCAGCTGCACGTGTCGGACTACGAAGCACATACAAAGCCCCACCAGCCACCAAAACTCTAAACATTTACTTCGATGCATCTTTCCTTTGTGTTACAGAAGGTTTATGTGGCACGTAGGTTTAGTTCTGAGCACTGTTGACGACTCGTGCAGCCGAGAGCTCTTATCGGGAGACGCCAAAAAGCTCACGTCCCTGTGAAGGCTCGACGTGCGCCATCCATGGCGCCCGACGCTCCCG
>OJGU01000175.1_pt1 | contig 43109 bp, 37 predicted proteins | sample 1594741 | NCBI WGS metagenome assembly OJGU01 (sample SAMN05416841, study PRJEB24817) | seawater metagenome | isolation source: Sea water | place: Canada:Atlantic | collected 2013-07 | reverse complement strand
ACGAGATGTAGAGAGGTCTCGTGGGCTCGGAGATGTGTATAAGAGACAGCGCCGCAGGTGTTCGTTCCCTGGTTGCCCCCACCGCCACCATCGAGGGGGTCTCCGCCCGCGGAACCGTCGCCTGGCGCGGTGTTGCCGCAATCGAACGCGCTGCCGCCGAAGCCGCCGATCGCGCCGCAGCTCGAGGCCCCGCTCGACCCGCCCGTGATGCCCGACGCGTTGCCGCCGGTGAGGCCCGAGGCCCCGGTGTCCCCGTTGGTGCCGTCGACGCCGGTGCCGCCGTTGCCCGCGATCACGCGGACGAAGTCGAGCTCGAACAGGTCATCTTGAACTCCCTCCACCCAGACCGCGTAGGTGCTCTGCCCTTGATCCGCGAAGTCGATCGCCTCGATCGTGACGCCGTCGACCTCAACCCGTGCGTCGAGGTCTTCGGCGATCAGGGTGCGGGCTTCGGTGCCGCGAATGGTGACGGTGTTGGCCACGATGTCGCGGTCCCAACTTCCAGGATCGTAGCCCCCGAACATGGAGACACCGCTCATCGCGGTCACGGTCTCGTTGTAGATGCCAGTGCTGATCAGGACGTCGCACGGCGTGTCGCAGCTCATCGCCACGGAGATCGCTTGGCCAAGCGTGGACACCGGCGTATCGGGTGTCAGGCCGTCGTTGAGGTCGCTTCCACCGTTGACCGGGGTCGCCACGAAGACCGAGTGATCGAGCACGCCGTCGAGGCCGTCGCAGTTCTCGTCGGTGTTGTCCTCGTCCGGTGGGTCGACATCGCCGCAGCCCGTGGTTCCGGTCTCGCCCTCTGTGTCTGTGTCTGCGTCTGTGTCTGTGTCGCCGTTGGTCCCGGTGGTGCTCTCGTCCACGGTACCCGAGGTCGACGAGCCCGACTCTTGTCCGCCCGAAGCGGTCACCCCGGTGGTGACCTCGGTGTCGCTGATCCCTACGGGAGGTCCGCCGGTCGAGGTCCCCTGCGTTTCTCCTCCGCCGAACGTCGCTCCACTGGCCCCGGAATCACTTCCGGCGCAGCCCAATGCCAACAGTTGCATCGATGCCAACGACGACAACGCAAACCGTGTCCACCCCATGCCCGTCATGGGACGACTGTAACAGGCCTGGCGACTAGCCCTGGGGGGAGATGGGTCTGCTAGGCTGTTGCTCGGGTGAGGCGCCAAACGTATCAACCCTGGCTGCTTGGCGTGGGTGCCGCGCTTTCGCTGGCGTGCTCCGAAGCGCGCAGTGAGGAGGACCCCGGAACACAGCCCACGACTGCGAGCGCCACCGATGGTCTGACGCAAGCGCAGAGCACGGGAGGCCCGCAGTCCGACTCGAGCTCCGACTCTGGACGCCTCGACGTTCCGCAGATCCCCGACGTGGCCAGCGGCGATGGTTGCGACGCGGTCGACATCCTGTTCGTCATCGACAACTCGGCATCGATGGGCACGTTTCAGCAAGCACTCGCGGCTGCGTTTCCGTCGTTCGTCGAGCAGATGTTCCAAACGCTTCCGGCCGGGATCTCGGTCCACGTCGGCGTGACGACCACCGACTTCTGGTGCACCGCAGAGTCTTGCGAGTGCGCCGAGTCCACACTCTCGTGCCAAACCGCTGCGACGCTGGAGGAGGTTGAGGCTCACTACGCGCCACCGACCGACGGCGACAACGGAACCAACGGCGGGCAGGGAAGGCTCTACGTGCACGACACGTTGCCCTTCTTCGAGGCGTCGACCGACGACGACCCCGAGGAACTCAGCGAGTGGTTCTCTGGGGCGGCGACTGCCGCGGGCGAGCAAGGGTGCTCCTTCGAGATGCCCGTCGCCGCCGCCGGCTACGTTGCGCACCCCAGCAACGCAGACACCAACGCCGGATTCATCCGGGACGAGGGCGCGGTGCTTCTGGTGTTCTTCTTGACCGACGAGCCCGACAAGTCGCCCGAGCCCACCGCGACCTACTTGGACACGCTGCTGGCCTCGAAGTCCGAGTGCGGCGGAGCCGATTGCATCATCTCGGGCGGCCTCGTCCCCGCCTGCATCGCGGATATCAATCAGAAGGCTTGGCAGTTTCTCGATGGCTTCGGCGGTGAGCCGGTCTGGTCTGACATCAACGACGTGAGCGCGTACCCGTCGATCGTCGGTGATGTCCTGTCCGTTGCGGTCGCGGATCTGTGCGAGACGATCGTCCCTGCCGGCTAGTACCGCAGTTCTGACGTCCGTTCCGGGTTCTCGGAGGAGTTCGGAGCAACAGAGCGAAGCGTCCCGGAGGGATGCGGAGCGGAAAAGACGGAAAGTACCGAACGCAGGCCTGACCAACCAAGGGTTTCGGAGGCCCCCCACCACTCCGCAGGGGGGGGCGCAGAAACCCGGCACGGACTTCGGCCCCTAGTACTCGGCGAGGTTGGGCGCGAGTCCTGGTAGGCTCTGCCGACCATGTGGGTTCGTGTTGGAGCTGTAGGACTGGTGGCCTTCGCATTCGGGTGTAGCGATGGCCCGCGCGCCGAGTCTGAGACGATCATGTTGTCCACGGGTGATGGCACCGGACCAGACATGTCTTCCACGGCGGCTGCGACGACGGCAGTGAGCCAGTCGACCTCCGGGCCCCTGGGAACCTCCGGTTCCGCCACGTCGGCGACGAGCTCGGACACCACTCCTCCGATCTTCGACGTTGGCACGGTTGCCGATACCCCGCCGACTCCGGAGGGCCCGATCATTCCGGAGACTTGCGAGCAGGCCGACGGCGGCGGGAGCACGGTTGGTTGCCTGTTCTACGGCGTCGACCTGGATCAGAACCGTGGCCTCGAGAACGACCAGTTCGCCATCGCAGTCTCCAACCCCCAGATGGTGAACGCAGCCGAGGTGGTGGTCGAGGAGAAGGTCGGTGGCGTCTGGCAGGTTGTCGATAGCAGCACGGTGGAGCCGCAGACCTTGCACGCGTTCCCCCTGGCCGACAAACATCACCAAGGGTCGGGTGTGATGGCCGGTGGGACGTATCGCGTGACGTCCGACGTTCCGATCGTCGCCTACCAGTTCAACCCGCTCATCCAAGGTGCCGCAAGTTCGGACGCGTCACTGCTGTACCCGGTCTCGAGCTGGGACTCGCTCAACCGCGCGCTGCATTGGGGCGGTGGGTTCGGTCGCGGCTACCTGACGATCGTCGCGGGGTTCGATGGGACCACGGTCGAAGTGGTCCCGACCGTGCCAACCGAAGCTGGGACGGGCGTTCCGGCCGGCACTCCCGGCGTGCCGTTTTCGATCACGATGGACGAAGGCGACATCGCCGAGGTGATGGTCGCGACGCTCAACACTTCGCTCGTCGGGTCACGGATCGAAAGCGACGACACCGACAAGCCGATCGGGGTGTTCTCGGGGCACGAGTGCGCATGGATCCCGCACAGTGTGACCGCCTGCGACCATATCGAGGACCAGCTCAGTGGGGTGCGCCTTTGGGGAAGCCGCTTCGTGGCGTCCCGCATGCCCGTGCGCGAACCGGCGAACCCCGAAGACACGCTTTGGCAGATCGTGGCGTCCGAAGATGACACCACCGTCACGTTCACCGCGGACCCGGAGGTCACCGGGGTTCCTGCTGGCCCCCAGGTGCTGCAGGCCGGCGGTGTGATCGAGTTCTACGCTGGGGGCACGCCCGCCCATCCGGGAGACTTCCTGGTGGATGCCGACAAGCCGATCGCGTTGGCGAACTACATGACCGGCGAGGGCAACCTGAGCGCCGGCACCAACAGCGGCGATCCGGCGATGGCTCAGCAGAGCCCGATCGAGCAGTACCTGCCGCGCTACATCGTCCTGGTCCCCAGCGAGTGGATCAACGACGTGCTCGTGGTAACGCGGCCGACGGGGGTCGCGGTCACGCTCGATGGCGTGGCGATCGACGATGCCGAGTTCATCGATGCCGGTGGTGGATACGAAGTGGCGCGAGTTCCCGCCGCCGACGGTGTCCACGCCCTCGACAGCACCGAGGGGTTCATGGTCATGGTGGTGGGCTTCGACCAGGCAGATAGCTACGCCTACGTCGGCGGCACGGGCACGGGCGTGATCAACCCGAACCCCGAGGGCTGATCGTTCCGCCGCACCTAAGTCCCCGGATGCCACATGAAGTCGTTGGCCTATGTCGATAGTGCCCGAACCTCCCTGACTACGTCAGGGTCAGACGTGTGGTGCGTCGAGTATTGGGCGTTGTGACGTTGTAGGTCGAGCTCCCGCGGCTGGTGTGGGGTCCGTACCCTGAGAAGTGGAAGTTGCGCGGGTCGCCATCCGTCATGTAGCCGAAGATGCGATCTGTGCGCCCTGCGTTCCAGTGGTAGCAGGTGTGGTCACCCAGCGAGCAGCTACCCCGCAGCTGGCCCCGGCCAGCATCCTCGGAGATCTCATTTACCTTGCTCCGAATGTTGTCGGGTACGTTGTCGTAGTCGAATTCAGTCTCGACGTTTGCGTGCCAGGGCATGTGCGCATCCTATTCGTTCCTCGCACGACGGGCGATGTCGGAGCGATTGCGGGGCCGGGCTTCCGAACGACGGTCGAGAGCCGGTTAGGCAGCCGGAATAGACCCCTTCGTTGCGTGGCGGCGTCTGAATCGCGGGAATCGCTACGCTGCCGTCCATGGACAGCGAAGCAATGCCCGAGCCCGAACGGATCATGCGCGAGTTCTTCGAATGTGTGTGGAACCAGGCCGACGCAACCGCGATTGCCCGCTTCTTCCCGGAGACATCAAGAACGTTCGGCATCCTGCCCGATCCCGATGAGGCCATGCTGGGCTCCGGCCCGTTCGAGCAGTTTCACGCATCGATCTTGCGCTTGGTCTCCAACCCAAACGCCGAGGTCATGCACGTCGTCAGCCAGGGAGATGAAGCCATTTCGGTCGTCCGCTTCCGAGCCGACCAAAACGACAAGCCCGGCGAGCGCGTGGACTTCTGCTTCGCGGCGTGGGCGAAGGTGAAGGACGGAGTTGTGGTGGAAGCCCGCAACGTGATCGACTTCCAAACGTTCCTCGTTCAACTCGGGAAAGCCGACCCCGCTGCACTTCCGAAAGCACTCGGTTTGTCATAGCCAAGCCCTCGCGGCGAAGTCACAATGACGCGTGATCAACGGATGCGAAGTCAACGTCGCGCTCGAGGGCGATGCGGCAGCGGCCCTGGGGCCTATCGCCGCGGAGCTCGAGAAGCTCGGCTACAAGCCGAAGTCGCAAGAACCCAACGAGCTCACGATGAGCTTCGCGGGCAAGTGGATCACCTCTGACCCCAGCGCGATGCGACACACCGTCACGGTCGCCCCGACCGACGGCCAGCTGTCCTTCAAATTCGGGACCGGGTGGCTGGCCTCGACGTGGTCGGAGTCCGACATCGCATGGGCACAGGCGCGGGCGGACAGCGTCGTAGCGGCGGCCCGCGCCTCGCTTTAGAAGAATGCCTTCGTCGCGGGTCACGGAGCGCGTTGGAGAAGCACGAGACCCCTCGGGTCTGGAGCGCGAACCAAGCCGGAGCGTTCGAGCGCTTGGTCTCGACTTTGCCATTCCGTGATCGAGTCGGCGACGGCCACGGCGTTGGGGGTCTCTGTCGCCACCAAGACCCAGTCCCCCTCGACCAACCGTATGTGGTGCGTGGTGGCGTCTTCGGCAGCCTCGACCCACTGGGAGCCAGGGCCGGTCAGCACGTTGCGGACGGACTCGGTGTCGCCGAGGAGTCGCCACACCACGACGCGGTCACCTGACTCGTCATCGCGCCAAACGCTGAGATGATCGGCCTCGATCTTCTCCACCTCGGACCACCACTCCGACTGACTTCCCGCGACACGCTGCAACATCGTGTTGAGCAGCCACGAGTCCTGAGCTCCACCGCTGAGGTACGTGTGCCCCGGGAGAACCGGGACCGCCCTAGGATTCAGCTCGGTGTCGAGGTTGAACACCTCGGGAGGTCGCCGAGCGTAGCCCGCCATGACCTGCCGGACCGAGTCGGGCGGGTGTTGTACGTAGTCGCGGACCTCCGCGAGGCCACCTGCCGTCCAGGCTCGATAGACCTGATCGGCCCCGAACGCATATGGGAACAGGCCTCCGACATCCAGCGACGGGACTTCGGTTTCGCGTGCTCGCTGCCACATGTCGCTCTTCCAGCTGCGAAAGTAGCCCTCCCAGTCGACCTCGTCTTCGGAGAGGTCTTCGAGCTCGAGCTGCGCGAAGGTTGTAAACAGCGAGGCCTCGCCTTCGACTGCGGCTCGTAGCCCGAGACTCCGTGAGAACGTCGTCGCATACTCGTCAAAGAGGCCGCTGAGGTCGTACTCGGAGTCTTGTTGCGCGTGAATCATCTCGTGGACGAGCACGCGGTACGCCACGTCGGGATCATCGATGTTGGAGTCGGAGACGATGACGATCTCCTCGGTGCTCGGGCGGTACTGCGCGAGCACCCCCGAGATCGAGTCGGAGGCTTCGTTTGCGGGATCGTAGTTCGGCGGCATCAGGCCCACGAGCGCTTCGCCTGCCCAGTAATCGCGAGCGAAGTCGAGTTCCTCCTGCGTTGGTGGATCTCGTTCGGCGATGATCTCGGCGGCGGTCGAGAAACGAACGTCGGGAAGTACGAGTGGGACGTCGCGTTGACACGCGATCACCTCGGCCACGAACTCGGCACACGAGGGGTCGTTGATGTCACAAACGCGATGCCGACAGTTTGGCGCATCGTCTGCGCAACCGCCGAGTAGGGTGGCGCCGAGCGCTGCTGCGGCGACGGATCGGGAATTGAACTGTGGGCGGTACATGAGGCCTCCTGGCGGCGGGAGTATAGCGCCCGCCGGCAGGCCTCAGAGCCGCTCGATCCAAACCGGGGCGGTCCAAGCCATTCGGTTGGGCTCGGCCTCGAGGATCTCCAGGTACACGAAGTGCTCTCCCTGCCCGGGCAACGCGACGGTGATCGAGGTCCATTCGTCAGAGATGACCTCGACCCGCTCGGCGACCTCGACCGACTCGCCACCGACGGTCCCCAGGTAGACGGCGACTTCGAAACGGCCCGCGAAGTCTGGGTCGGACAAGTAGACCTGCAGATCGACCGCGTCGTCGGCGGTCCGCATCGACTGCCCGGAGCGGACGCGGTCACCGACGTAGAAGCGTGCTTCGAGGTTCTCGTCCTCACTGGCGTAGGCGGCCCCGCGCTCGAGCGCGCCGAGCAAGGAAGCCTCATCGAGATTCGGCGCAAGCACGGCGGTACGGGAGGTGTGGCCGGTGCCCCAGTTGGCGAGATGGTTGTCGTGGTTGGCGACCGGGGCAAGGCGGAAGCCGCTGCGCAGGTAGTAGTCCCAGTCGGAGTGCACCTTGATGTAGCGCTCGAGGTTGCCGTCCTCGTCCTCGCTCAAGCTCGGGTTCTGGGCCTCCTCGCTCCCAAACTCCTTGCCACGTCCCACGGTGACTTCCATGAGGCGGGCGTAGGGCGCGGAGGCTTCGGCGATGTTGGCCTGCGTCTCGGCGACGATGCGGGGATCGGGCTCGACCTCGCCGTCGATCCAGGACTGCCGAACACTGCGCAGGGGCTCGAAGTCGTCGAGGCCGAAGTCGTTGAACTTCTTGTTGCGGTCGCCGGTCCTGGGAATGTCCTGGAGGTTGATGTCGAAGACCTGGTCCCAGCTGCCACCGAGCGATTCCTCGTAGCTGCGGAAGGTTCGGGGGTGGTTGAACATCACCAGCGGCTTGTCACCCAGTGCGGCCTGCCCCGGAAGGAACTCGCCAAACAGCGTATCGAACGCGCCGCGTTCGACCTTGCACAACTCCTCGCTGCCCAGGATGCCGACGTGGTTGCCGGTGGAGTTTGTGCTCCACTCCATCGAGGGCAGCGCGACGAAGAGTCCCGCGGAGTCGTCGGTGACCCACTTGGAGGTGTCGAGAAGATCGGAGTAGGCGCTGCGAGTGGTGTTGGGCTGGTCGGCGGGATCGTCCTCGCGATCGTCGACGACGTGTGGCGACAGGGCCATGAAGTCCAAGCCGCCCTCGTCCCGCGCGTACTCGAACGCGTACCGGGCCGCGTTGCCGTGGTCGTACTCGTCGTCGACCGGCACGAGCTCGCCGTCCTCATCGTGGCGCTCGTTGGAACCGTCGTCGAGGAGGTCTTCACCGTCTTGATGGGCGTGGTGGGCGTGCAGGTTGCCGAAGAAGATCTGAAGATCGTCGGCGTCTTGCTCTGCCGCGGTCCGCCCTTCGTCCAGCGACTCCTCCGAGAGCGACCACTGCCACAGCTTGTCGAACAACCCGACGAAGGGTTCGACCGCCTCGGGTGCTTGGGTGCGAAGGTAGAACTCGAAGTTGTTGAAGAAGCCGCTGCCCGACCAGTTGCCCGAGCCGTTGAGCAAGATCTTGCCATCCACCACCGCGAGCTTGTGGTGCATGATCTGGTAGAGGTCGCCGTTGGTCTGCTTGTAGCGAATCTCGCCACCCGCCTCCCGAAACTGGTCCCACAGCCCACTCTGGTACTCCGCGCGATCGGCCTCGTTGACGACCAGGCGGACCCGGATGCCTCGCTGAGCCGCGTTTCTCAGCTCTTTGATCGTCTTGTCGAACACCAGGTGGTGCATCAACACGTCGATGCTGGTTGTCGCGGCGCGGAAGTCATCGCGCAACACGTTCGACGGCGCGGAGCTTGGCGTGAACGTGACCTCTTCGGTGGAGCAGCTCGCGGCCTCGTCGAAGCCGCCGGAGTACATCTGCTCGAAGTAACAACCGAAGCCCACCAACAGTGGATCCTCGGCGGCGGAGGTGAGGATCATGGTGTTCTCGTTGTTGAACGACAGACCCGTCGAGGAGTAGTTGTTGCTCCCCATCGCGATGGTCTGCCCATCGATCCGCATGAACTTGGCGTGTTGCAGGCCAACGTAGGAGCCGTTGTCTCGTCCCTCCGCGTAGGCCACGTCGACGCCTGCTGCCGCGAGACGTGTGGCGACGGTGTCGCCGTTTTGCTGAGCGTGGTTCATCGCCACGCGAACCTCGACGTCGGGGCGCTCGGCGGCTCGCAGCACGGCCGCCTCGAGGTCGCGGTTGCTCCACGTGAACTGGGCGATCTCGACGGAGGACTCCGCGCCATCGAGGAGCTCGATCAGTCGCGCGACGGTGGCCGAGTTTTCCAGCAGGTAGGCCTTGTCGTCCGCGCTGCAGACGTCGCAGTGGGGGTCGTTGAGCAACACCTCCCACGCTCGCTGCTCGGCGAAGTCGTCCGCCTTGCCACCTGCGGGTGGGGCGGCTCCGTCTTCGCTGGTGGTGTCGCCGCCACAGCTGATGGAGAGGAGGGCGACCAGGGGCAGGGCAAAGCGCTTCATGAGGTAGCCTCGGGCCACACTTTATCCGACAACTGCTCACATGTGGGGTCGTCGGTCTGGATCGTCACAAGGGTCGAATATCACCGCATTTTTCCGATGTTCGGTGACCGCACGATGAGGTCGCGTGATACCCGCGGTTCGGCGGCGGGAGAGGATCAGAGACTCACCCTTCGGGCGTGAAGTTGTCGCACGCGACGTCGATCACCGAGACGGCCGCCTCCAAGAAGGGAGCGTAGTTCGGCGCGCAGATGCTCTCCCACTGTCCCTGTGCGAACGAGTCCGCGAACTCGCGCAACCGCGGCGCATCCTCGGCCTGTTCGGCGTTGCAGGTGCTCCCGGCGATGCCGCTATCGCCGAGCACACCGAGGACGACGATCGCATCCTCGTTGCCACCCTTCGCGTCCAACAACGCCTGCTTCCAGCTTGCGGGCGTCCCGGCGGACCCATCCTCGCTCTCATCGGTGATGAACGTGACCACGAGGATGGCGTCGTCGCGCAAGAACCCGGCATTGCATTGCCCCGCTTCGTTGAGTGGGCCGACGGCTTGGAGCATCGCATCCATGGGTCGCTCGTTGCCGTCACCACCCGCACCGACCAGCGCGGCACACTCGAAGGCGCTCGCGAGGTCCGGCTCGGCGGAAGTCATGAACCGATCGTCGGTTGCGAAGTTGCAATCTTCGAACAGCGGGTCCTCCGACTTCCCTGCACCGAGGGTCGTCGGGCAGCCCTCGGGCGGAGGTTCGAAACCATCACAAGGCTGGCCAGCGCAGGTCTCCGGTGGTGGCATGCCGAACGCGCCTTCGCTGCATAACGACACGCAGCATTGGGGCTCGGGCTCACAACTGCACTCGCCGTTGATGCACGTCAACGAGCTGCCGAACGACGGCGCGGCGTCGGTGTCGACAACCATCACCTGATAGTCCTGCGCATCGAGGGTCTGTTGGATCGTCGAGATGAAGCCAGGGAACGAGTCGACCAGCTGTTGCTGCTCCTCCTCCATCGAGCCCGAGTTGTCGATGATGAACAGGAAGTCGGCCTTGGTGCAGCCTACGTCTCCATCGCCGCCGTCCTCGGCGCCCCCGGTTGGCGGGACGCTGACGTCCAGCTTGACGTCATCGCCGGCTTCGCTCGACCCGGCCGCATCGGCTCCCACCGTCGAGGTCGCGGACGAGGCAGGTTGGCCGGTCGTCCCGGCTGCCGAGCCGCCGCCGGTCGCTGTTTCCTGCGGGAACAGGCCACCATCTTCGCGGACCTGCTGCGTGCACGCAGACGGCAGCGTGGCGAGGATCGCGTAGGTCGCAAAGCGGCGCATGGAAGGCATGCGCCCGATGTGGAGCGGCGCGGGAAACGTGGGTCAAAAAAAGATCGTCACGCCGCTGGCCAGGCCTGGGGCAGTACGGACCGATTGTGAGCGTTGGCCATCGAGGCCTTGTAGTGGCGCAGGCTGTGATTCAGCAGGCCCGTGCTCTTGTTCTTGTCCAGCCGGATGCTCTTGCCGACGTGCCGGAAGGTGTCGCCGGGGAACGAGCCAACGGGGTCGTCTTTCCTCCACAGGCACAAGCAGAGTCTGTCGTTGTCCACTTCACGGCCGCCCGCGTGCAAACGAGGGGCCGCGAAACCGATGGCGGGAACTCGCCACAGCAGCGACAAGAACTGCGCCGCGGCTGCACCGAGTGAGTGCCCGATGATGAACTTCGGCCGACGTCGATCGAGTCGCTTGTGAATCACCATCGCGTGGGCCAGGAATCCCTGATGCCAGCGTCCGCCGAACCCCGATCCCGTCGCGGACTCTTTCACCGAGTATCGCTTGCCTCCAACGACAAGGCGGAAGTTGTAGCGAAGGTGATCCTCCAACGAGTTCGAGCCGGGAATCAGCAGCAGCCCATTGTCCAGGAGGTGGGCCTGGACGTCGTCTTCGTCGATGCTCTCGACGAGAGCACGCTGGATGATCGATTGCCCACGGAGGTCATAACAAGCCTCCGCCAGGTCCGCTGCGTTGGTGAGCCGGTACCTCAGAGGGCAAGCCCTTCGGCTGCGCGATGGGTCTGCGTCTCCAACTCGGCCATGTACGTTCGACACCGATATGGGCGGGCGTTCCGGTGGCCATCGGAATTTCCTGGGCGCGGTCGGTCGAGCGGATTCTGCGCAGACACTTCCTCTCTGGTCGCGACTTTGTGATGGGCGCCGATGATCTGGGCGTCGAACCGCTGTGCCGCGCGGTAGACTCAAGGGTCCTCCCCGCCGGGAGTTCTCTCGATGAAGCCGAAGACGATACGGTGGTGTTGGGGGAGCGGGATGCTCCTTCTGTGTGGTGCCTGCGGTCCAAACGTGGCTGCATCGACGGCGTCCGGCGGGTCCGGCGATGGCGGGACCTCCTCGGCTCCCCAGGGCACGACGACCGGGGGCATGGGCTCGGACACGAACTCGGAGAGCTCCGAAAGCGGTGGAACTGGCGAGACCGGTGAGGAGCCCGAGTTGCCGCCGGTCGTGCGGGCAGTCTACGAGTCTCCGCAAGGCATCGAGTTTCGGGACGTGGTCGCAGGCGTCATTGGAGAGCCGCAAGTCCTGATCCCCGGAGATTGGGGCATGGAACCCATCACCGGGGACGAACTCGTCGGCAACCGAGGATCAGACTTCGTGATCTCGAACTGGCGCGAGCCTGACACCGAGTCCTGGACGGTGCAGTGCCCGACCAAAAACACCTGCAACCTGTCCAAGGCGGAGGACACTTGGCGCTTCAAAGAGTCCGACCACGCTTCGGGGACCCATGCCCTCTATGAGTTCCAGCTCGGGTCCGATGGTCCAACCCCACCGACGGTGATCTATCCTTTTGGCCAGGGCGAGACTTGGGGCGGCTTCGGCCCCTACTCCGTGGTCAAGGAGTTCGACGAAACAGGCGCAGGTCGTTTCGCCCGGCTCTCGTACGAACCGGATGCAGAACCCGAGACGTTCTTCTTGTTCGAGGACGAAGCGTCCATCGGATTTCGTTCGATCGGGGACCGCGACGCGCCGCTGCATGTCGTCTACGGAACGGAGACGACGCCGGGCGGGTGGAATCCACAGATGTGGTTGGTCGACGTCGCTTCGGAGCGCCCGAGTCCGCAGCGACTACCGTTGCTCCCGGGGGCGGTGGGCCACGCAAGCTCGATTGTCGCGGTCCATCCCGGCGGAGATGGCCTGGTGGTGACGCAAGGGAACGACGAGGGAGAAGGCGATCTTGTGTGGATCCCTCTTGAAGGATCCAAGGTGGGTGCTCCGGTTCGGATTTCGACTGGGCCCTCGCAGGGTCTCGTCCGCCCGCCCGGTGGTGGGGAGTTCCCTGTGTTTGACGCAGAGGGTCGCTGGCTTGCCTACGTTGTTTGGCCCGACGGTGGGCTTCCGCAGGGGTTCGTGGTTTCATGGCCAGACGGAGAACCCGTCGCGGTCTCGGAGGAGTCGCGCGGCATGTTCTTCGCGCCTGACGGTAGCCACGTGTACTTCCACAGCGGGCCTGCCGGGGACCGACAACTCTCTCGCGTTGCGCTCACCGACGGAGTTGTCGGGGTTGAGCAGACGCTGAGCGATTCGTTCGCCTCGGGACCCACCGCGAAGATCTCGAGCGACGGCTCCACTCTCGGGATGGATTCCGAGTACGGCGACAGAGTGTGGTTGCTCGACCTCACCACGACGCCACCCGTAGCCCGCCGCGCAGATGGCTGCGAAGGGTGGGAAGTCAGTTTCGGTCTCTCCGCGGATGGCTCAGTCCTGGTTTGCAGTTCGGAGGCTGAGTACTCGACGGACCGAGAATACGTCCTGCTCGCGGTGGAAAGTGGGCAGACGGTTCCGATCGACGCGCGGTACGGCGCCGCACTTCTCTCGCCATAGTCAACGATGAAGAACTCCCGGTTCAGCTTGTTGGGGATCGCTCTCACTCTGCTCGTAGGCGCCTGTGGCCCGACTGTGGGTGTGTCGTCCGCGACGGAAGGAGGTACCGGGGGCGCGTCCGAGTCTGGGGATGTGCAGACGAGCACGAGCTCAGGGCAAGGCGCGGACGTCGGCACATCCAGCGCCGCGGGCGAAAGCACAGGAGACACGGACACGGAGCCCGAGCCCTCGAAGCCCGTTCGCATCGTCTACAACACGCCCGATGGGATCGCATTTCGTGACGTTGTGGACGGGGTGATCGGCGAGCGCGAGCTCGTGGTTCCCGGGCTCTGGCAGGACCTCCGCATTCAGGGCGATGATTTCGTGGCCCAGTCAGACCTTCAGAGAAAGGTCCCTTCGGACCGCTCGTTCGCGATCTCGAGTTGGCGTGAGCCCGAGCCATGGATGGTCGACTGCCCGGAACCACCGCCGGATCTCGCGCCGTATCAAGAGGCCTGCTCTCTGCGAATGTCCGGAGACCAGTGGGTGCTGACCGACGTCGACGTTGCCGCCGGGATGAGCGGAGCCTACCGATTCGTCGTGGGTCCCGACGGCCCCGGTCCTCTCGAGCTCCTGTATCCGCTCGGTCAGGGGTCCGTGATGGGGTACTTCGGTTCGCATGCGTTGGTCCGGGAGTCTGACCGGACCGGCGAAGAGCATTGGCTCCGGCTTCTGCTCGAGCCCGACGCACAGACCGAGCCGCTGTTCTCCTCCGGGGAAGTGTCCTTCACCTACGCCCCGATCGAAGAGTTCGGGCTCGCGGCCCTGTGGATGGGCGGGCCGACGGAGGGTGGCTGGAGTCCGCAGCTCCACCTCCTGGATGTGGCTAGCCCGCAGCCCACGGCGCATCTCGTCCCCTTGCTACCCGGAGCGGTGGGACACAGTCGCGATGTACCCCGGATGCATCCGGATGGTGATGGGTTCATTCTTCTTCAGGGCAACGATGCGGGGACAACAGACGTGGTCTGGGTCCCGATGGAGAATCCGGGGTTGGGCGCACCGATTCGAGTTTCGACCGGGCAGTCTCAGGGGGCGGTCAGCACGAACAGTCTTGACCCTCCGTGGCTCAATCCGACCGGCGAGTGGATCTCCTACCTCGTCCAACCTGACCCCGAGATCCCGGCACGCGGGTTCGTGGTGCCATGGCCTGGGGGAGCGCCCATCGAGGTGGGTGAGAACGCAGACGGCCTGAGGTTTGGCGCGCTGGGCAACTACGTCTACTTCCGCAGCGGTCCTCCCGAGTCCCGCCGTCTGTCTCGAGCATCATTGGAGGGAGGCGAAGTTGGCCCCGAGGAGGTGTTGTTTGATGCGGCAGAGCCGGGGATCCGTACGCGTAGATCCGACGACGGGTCCACGCTCGCGATGGTGTTGGCGGACTACAGCGAGGCGTGGGTCTTCGATCTCACGGTGAGTCCGCCCGTCGCTCAGCTGGTCTCTGCCTGTGACGGACCCAGCAGCGCCCACCTGTCCGAGGACGGGTCGGTCTTGCGCTGCAGCTTCAGTGCTCCCGATCAACCTACCCACGTCGTCGTAGCGCTACAAAGCGGAGAGTCGGCGGAGCTCGATGCGATCGAGCCGCCCGCGCTACTTTCGCTGTAGCGCGAGGGAGCGCCGGCTACTCCACTCGATACGAAAACGCCTCGAGCGAGGAGTGGTCCTCGGACTCAACCACCAGCAGCCCATCCTCGGGCGGCTGGACCTCAACGCAGTCGCCCGTGTCGTTGCGGGCAAACACGGCGCCATCGTGCACCTGCACGGGAATCGGGGAGTGATAGTCGCTTCCGCAGCCACGATTCCACTCGCTGATGAAATCGACTGAGCTCGAGCTTGTGTAGACCTGGAACGTGGAGATGCTGCACTGAGGGTCGGCGCTGGGGCCTCGAGCAGGGCCGCCGTGCTCAAAGCTCTCAACGACCCCGGTCACACACGCGTCATAGGCGGAGAACTCTCTGATGTCGCATTCGGTCCCCGCGAGGAGCCAGTCATCGCTCCAGACGATGGGAGCGGCGTCGATAGACCACCATCGGGGCACGAGTCCTCCCGCCGGTTCCGCGGTGTGTTCGACGACTTCGAAGTTGCTGCGTGCGACCTGCGTTCCCACCCGGTACGCGGGGTGTTGGTCCTCTTGCAGCACGCAGCCGATCTCGGTTTTCCGGTACCGCTGCGCGAGGGGCTCTCCCAACTCGAACAGGTCTTCGACCGTCTCGCTTCGGATGTAGCGCGCGGTGCCACAACTGGTGTCGACGGCGGCGGAGACTGAACAGGCCTCGTCGGCGAAGGCGTCGGCGTGAAGGAGCGGTCCGGGAATGCAGCGTCCGTCACGACGCAATTCGGATTCGTCGCACGCCTCCCCATTGAGGGTCGAGACCCTCAGTCGCTGCTTCGAGCCGTCCGTGCCCTCGAGCTGCGTGACGCCGAGCTGGCCGACCGGTGCGACAGAGACCTCCGCCCCGACGAACGAGGACAGAGACACAGGCTCCGCCGCCCAGTCTTGTTCTCCAAAGCCCGGGACAGGCACACACCGATCGTCGGACCCCAGGCGGTAGAGCTGGCCGAGGTGCTCGAGCTTGGTGGCCACAACCACCTCGGACAGTTGTGGGCACGCCCCATGCTCCGTTTCGACCTGTACGGGGTCGCCGCCCCAGTCCGCCACGCAGCCTTCGGTGACCGCGACGCCATCGAGAGATCCGCAGTCTTGCGTCGTGTGTCGCCTCGAGCCCGTGACCAAGGGCAAACACCGATATCCGTCGGCCGTTGGAACGAATGCACACTCGATATCGCGCTCCCGGTCATACCAATGGGCCAGGACGCTCGCGCCGTTCGTTCCCACGCGCACTGTCGCACGCAGGCGCTCCCCGCTCTCCCAAGGCGGCACGAGTGCGGGCGTCGGAAGTGCGGCGTCGGTTGCTGGTTCTGGACCGCAGGCAGCTACGGCCACCAATGCTCCGATCACCTGCCACCGCACTCTGTCAGGATTGTGGGCCGCGAGGATGGCGTCAACCGCTTTCCATCCGTACGCCCCCAGCGGGCCCATTCGTGGAGGCCGAGCGGCGGAATGCGAACACCGCGAACAGCATGAGCCAGGCCGGTCCCTCAGGCGATGTGCGGCCGGATTGGCACGCGCATCCTCCGTCGTCGTCCAGCTGAGTGGGAGCCGGGGCATCATCCGTGTCCGTGTCGGTGTCCGATGGCGCCGTGAGGGGCTCGACCTCCACTTCGAAGTCGCGCAGCACGATCAGGCTGGTGCCCGCGTTGAACAGCGACAAGAACAAGGGCTCGTCGGGACCGACCTCGAGTGTCAACACTCCTTCGGAGCCATCGAGGACTTCGGTTGCAGCGTGGGAGACGGCCGTGGGCTCTGCGGTGTCGTCGTAGGCGAAGGCGACGGGTTCGCCGCGGCCGACAATGGCTTCGATGGTCCAGTCGTCGCCGAACTGGGTGCCGATGTAGCGGACGGTCACGGTGGACAGTGCGTCGAGCACGGGCAGCTCCAGTTGAACCGGTGCGGGCCGAAACGGGGTGAAGTCGGGATCGGGGATCAGATACAGCTCCTCGACCGCTTCCGCCGCGAGCACCCGTCGACAGTCGAGCAGACCACGTGCCTCCATCGTCGTCTCGACATCGAGGGCCGCGGCGGACCCGACTCGAGCACCGACCATGTCCTGCAAGATGGCGCTCGCTTCAGCAAAGTCGGCGTCCGAGGGAAGCGCTGCTGCGGTGTCGAGTACGGCTGCATAGAACGAGTCGCCGTGCTCCTCCCACAGCGAGTACAACGCGGCGGCCCACGCTCGCCCATCGAGGTGGCGCTCCCCGACGAGGGTTTGTGGGCAACCCAGGTCGTGGTCGAGCCGCCGACCCAGCCCGGCGTACTCCTCGATGTACTCCCCGAGCACGGGGTCACCCGTGAACGCGGCCGACAGAAAATCGGCGGTCCCTTCGTTGAGCGCTGCGGGGTCGTTGCCGACCGCGAGAGGGAGCGGGCGGCTTCCGTTGAGGTAGATGTCTTCTCCAGACAGCGCGTCGATCGCCACGTGTGCGACCTCGTGGTAGACGAGGTCACCGTCGTACGCGAGGTCTGCCTGCTCGGCCTGGCCGAGAACGATTCCGCGTTCGCAGTCACGGGTGAAGAACGCGCCGCCGAACCATCCGGGTGTTCCGGCTTCATCGGCGGGTGAGCGGACGTTGACCACCAGGGTGAGCGGAAGGCCCTCATCGAAGCACAAGGGCGGCGGGACGTCGTACTCGAACAGATGCGCGTAGAAACGATCGGCGTGAAAGTAGGCGGAGACCTCGGCATACGCGTCTTCGAGAGCAGCCGCGTCTCGTGGGTCGTCAATGTCGGGAAGGTCGACGAAGAAGTTGCCGTCCTCGTCGGGAGAGACGGTCGCGACGCGCTCGCACATCTCACCAGGGTTCAGCTCGACGCAGTTGAGCGACTCGAAGTACGGGCCTTTGAGATGATCTGCGTCGTCATCGAACGCATTGAACTCGAAGACCTCCGCTTGTGGATGGGTGACCGGGTTCTGCTCGAACGCGCGGGTCTGCGGTGCGAGCAGCACTGTCGTCCAGACCAGAGCGAGGGGGACCAGCATCGGGAACACACCGTATCACCTACGCGGACGGCTTCTTCCCAACCGAGGTGCAAGAGGTGGTCACGTTCGACTTGTCGGCGTTGTAGCGAAGGCGATCCCATCGACTCAGCTGCTCGGCCCAATGGGGAGGAGCGTCGGTTTCACCAGGTCGGAGGTGCGTTGGACGTACTCCTCTTGATGGCCAACCGGAGCGACGTCGCGGACGATGCGGGCCGCAGTTTGCCACCCGCACATTCGGGCGAGCATCCAGCTGGCAAGGTACTGCGACGAAAGGCAACCGCCCGCCGTCGCGACGTTCCCCTCGACGTGAAGCGGGGCTCCGGTGACGCAGACTCCCCACTCTTGTAGCAGCGGTGTGGAGGTGGTGTCGGACGTGGCCGCGGTTCCGATCAGGCCGAGACGGTGCAGCAGCAGCACACCCGAGCACTGAGCTCCGATCAACTGCCGGCTCGAATCGAGTTTGATGCGCGACAGGAAGGAGGCGTCCTCCAGGTAGTCCCGTGTCCTCCGCCCGCTGCCGATCAGGACCGCGTCGGCTTCCGCGACGGCCTCCAGCGGAGCCTGAGCGACGACACGCACGCCGTTCATCGAGGTGACGCAGTCGCTCGGACAGCAGATCGCTGCTTGAACTCCAGGCGCGCGGTTGACGATCGCCGACGCGACGAAGCTGTCCAGCTCGTTGAAAGCTTCCAGCGTCACGATCGCGACCTGCATGGGCTTGTTTCGCTTCATCGGCTGTCTTGCTGCCTGAGAATAGACGAAGAACCGTCCTGCTCATGCCGCGGGTCTTTTTTTCCGCAGCAGGTGAGGAGAATGTGGTTGGCGGTCGCCTGACCTCTTGATGACCCGCAATGCGCTTTCGCTCCTGGCCTTGTGCGCGGCCCTTCTCCTCCCGGGGATCTCGAACGCCGAAGGCGGCCCCGGAGCGATCGATGCGTTCAGAAAGGCGGACACCGGGCTGCGGGCTTTGGCAGAGGAGTCCTCAGATCGCGACGAGTTGCGAAAGAAGGCCGATGTGCTCCTCGACTACGGGACGCTAGCGCGGCTGTCACTCGGTGGGCCCGCGACGTTCAAGGCTCGGTGCGGAGCCCGTTGCCCGGAGTATGTCCGGCTGCTGACGAGGCTGATCCGGCGCGACCACCTCGAGCGGCTCAAGGCCAAGGGGGCAGTCGAGTACATCGGGGAAGTGGTCGGCAAGTCCGAGACGGTGGTCAAGACGCGCGTCCACGTGCCCGCGTCCGAGACCACCCCGAAACGAACCCAGAGCGTCGACTACGTCATGCACAAGGTGGATGGGACGTGGCAGGTGCGGGACATCGTGACCGACGGGGTTCGGCTGAGCGCGACCTATCGACGCGAGTTCGACAAGCTGGCCGACAAAGACGGGATCGGTGCGGTGATCGGCGAGCTGGCCCGCCGGCTGAAGGCGGCGGCGTAGAGGGTCGAGTATCGGCCGGCCACGGGGAAGCTCTGCTGTACGCGAACCGGCGGAAAATTCTTGGAAACGTTTGCAGGGGCTTGGGTACGGACAGTGCCGATGACTCGAAACGAGCTCAACAGTCCCCGACGTGTCCTTCTTGGCTGCGCCCTTTCCCTCGTCTTTCCTGCCGCGGCCATGCTGGCTTGCGATGCCGAAGAGAGCCCTGAGATCCAAGCGGAGGCTTACGCTGTCGCGAATGATGTCCCCGACGAGTTGATGGACGAGGTACTCGACTTCCCGGAGCCGGGAGAGGGACGCGTGGGTGACACCGAGCGCCCCCTGTCCTTCGTTTCGCCCGGAGATCCTCAGGCCTTCAGTTTTCTCGCGCCTCACTCCGAGGAAACGCCGGGGACTTCGGAATGCCCGGTGGGTCAGGTCGTGACGGGGTTCGCGTGTACCGGTGACTACTGCGACAATGTGCACATCGAATGCCATGACTACGGCGGCTCGGTGCCCGCAGCGAGCAATGCCTTCTCAGGTTGGTTTCAGGTGGGCTCCTCGGCGGGATCCGCTTCCGGGGTCGCCAACAAGCAGTTCCACGTCTGCGGAGCGAACGAGAAGATGACCGGAATCGACTGCCGTGGAGACTACTGCGACGACATCCGGATCGAGTGCAGTCCCACCACAGGGTTGGACAGCGGACGGTGCGGCTGGACGGGCGCCTATTCGGAGGAGCACTCGTCCTACCTCGCTCCCATGGGGCAGGCGATCCAGGGGGTCTACTGCTCGGGCCGGCATTGCGACAACAAGTACTACTTCGTCTGCGACGTCTGACGCGCAGGTCTTGTCGTCGGGGAGGCGAGCAACGTTCTCCTCCCGGCTTGCGAGTTCGGTTGCCTACGTCAGCTCGTCCAGCGGCCCCTGAGACAGGTCCGACAGCCCAAACGAGGTCACATCCGTCTGCCCCATCGCGTGCAGCATCGAGACGTAGAGATCGTTGTGTGCGCGTCCGTCGATCACCAACGAGCGTCCGGTATTGAAGTAGCCCTCGGCGTTGCCGGCCACGACAAACGGGACGTCGGTTGACGTGTGCAGGTCGCCGTTGCCCTGCTCGTTGACCCAAAGCACCACGGTGTTGTCGAGCATGGTGCCCTCACCCTCGGGCACGGCCTTGAGTGACTCGACGAGGTAGGTGAACTGCTGGGCGTACCAGTGGTTGATCTCGATCAACTGGGCGCGGGCGTTGTCGTCGTTGTCGGCTTCGTGCGAGAGCGCGTGGTGGCTGTCGGAGTGGCCGAGCCACGAGAAGCGAATGCCGCTTTGAGCGGTGGACCATTGGAGGCTGGCAACCCGGGTGAGGTCGCAGGCCAGCGCCATGGTCATGAGATCCATCTGGGCGCGGCCGACGGCCGGATACTGGTCGTTGCTGTTGGGGTCGAGGCCCATCGGTGCGTCGGGAACGGCACACGCCGCGAGCGGACCCCCGTCGGCGAAGAGCGACTGCTCCAGCTCGCGGATAGCTCCGAGGTGTGCCTCGAGCTTCTGGCGATCGGCGGCGCCGACCTTGGCGTTGAGCCGGTTGAAGTCGTCCGCGACCTTGTCCAAGACACTGCCTCGGCGGGCCCGCAACTCGGCCAGCTCGGTAGGGTCGGCGGCGAGGTCGGTGAACAACGAGGTGAAAGCGCCGGCCGGGTCGTTCTCGGGCGGAAGCGCTTCGAACGGGCCGCGGTAACACATGCGGCTGGTGACCTGGCGCTGCAGGTCGAGCAGCGACCGAACCCCGAACTCGACCGAGCGGAAGGCGGTCTCGTTGCCGATCCGGTCCGCGATGGCCTGGTCGATCGAGATGCCGCCGGCCGATCCGTCGGGCAGGTGGGAGAACTCGCCGATACCGCTGGGGCCGACGACGAGCTCCTGGCAGGTGAGCATGTGCCCCATACCCATGTCGTGGCCGTTGCCGCCGGGGCCTCCGTTGCGGGAGAGCATGTCGAGGCCCCACAGGACCATGATGTCGTCCCGGATCGCCTCCAGCGGATCGAGGATGTGCAGGCCGCCATCGGGGCGGGTGAACGAGAAGTCGGAGACGCCCCCCTGAGGGCGGAACGCCTCCTCGATCGTGCCGTTCGCGGAGAACATCACGATGAAGCGCTTGGGTTGCCCCTTGGTACCCCCGGCGGAGGCGGAGGGAATCATGGCGTCGAGCAGCGGCAGACCGATGGTGATCCCACCGGCACCACGCAGAAAGGTTCGTCGCGACAGCGTCTTGAACGGGATGGTCATTGGGCACCTCCGGGGCGGTACAGGAATGCGTCGGTTTGCGTGAGCCCGACCATGAGCTCCCGCAGGTTGTAGTCCGCGTCGGCGAAGCTCTGGTCGATCTGCGCCAAGGTGCACGCGTCGAGCTCGGCGGACTCCGTGCGGCCGTAGGCGAACCGGAACCATTGGCGAGCGACGCAGCTGGTCATGTCGGGGCTGAGTTGGAGCTTGGCCCCCAGTTCAACCGGGCCATCGAACGCCTCGTCTTCCATCTCCAGCCCTGCAAACGCGAGCACCCCGCTGGCATCGATGGGCGTGTCGTTTTCGTTGTCGCGCCACCGGCCAACACCGTCGTAGTTCTCCAGGCCAAAGCCAAGGGGATCCATCAGCACGTGGCAGCCCGAGCACGCGGGGTCTTCGCTGTGCTGGGAGTAGCGCTCGCGGGTGGTCGAATCTTCGGTGGGCTCCGGTGGCCGCAGGTCCACGTCGTCCGGTGGTGGCGGCGGTATCTGGCACAGCAGGTGCTCGCGCACGTAGAGCCCGCGGGAGACCGGTGAGGTCTGATTGGGCTTGGAGAACACCGACATCACGCCGCCCTGGGTCACGACACCCGCGGCCTGTCCGGGCCGGTCCACCCTTGTGAAGTCGGACCCGAACGAGCCCTCGATACCGTAGAACGCGGCGAGCTGGTCGTTGACGAAGGTGTAGTCGGCGGTGAGGAACGCTTCGAGCGAGCCCTCGCCTTCCCAGATGACGTGGTTGAGGAACGCCTCGATCTCCTGGCGTTGCAGCGCTGCGATGTCGCTTCCGTACTCGGGAAACACCCCGTCGTCCTTCGCGATGACATCGAGGTTCTTGTAGAGAAGCCATTGCTCGTAGAAGTGCAGCACCATCCGCTGCGCCTTCGGGTCTTCGAGCATCCGTCGCGCTTGGGCTTCGATCTGCGCTTGGGTCTGCAGCTCGCCGGCTGAGGCGGCGGCAAACAGGGCGTCGTCCGGCATGCTGCCCCACATCAAGTAGGACAGCCGCGTGGCCATCTCCCACCCGTCCAGGGGCACGGCTTCGGTCGCGTCGGTCCCGGCCAGCTCGACCCGGTACAGGAAGAACGGCGACTGCAAGAACGCTTCGAGCAAGACGCCGACCGAGGTTGGCTCGTCGAACGTGGCGCGAGCGTCGCCAAAGAGCACCATCATGTCGTCGACTTCGCCCGGCTCGAGCGGACGCCTCCACACGCGTTGGCCAAAGTCGGAGACGAAGGAGCGGACGCAGTCGGGGGCCGCGACATCACAGCCCAGCAAGCCGGGCAGGTCGGTCGTGGCTCGGATGGCGACGTCTTCGGCCATCTGCATGTACTTCTGCGCGACCAGGCGGCTGACGGCGCCAACCTCGGCGTTGTTGTCGAAGCCCGAGCCGCCCTCTTCGGGGAGTCCGGCGGCTGGCGAGGTGTTGTCGCCGAGCAGGTCGGCCAGGGTGTTGTCGAGCTCGAAGGGGGTGAGGCGCCGGATCGGTGCGGACCCGGGCGCGGGGAGTTCTCCGCATGCCGATGGTTCGCCTCCGCCGTCGGTGTCGCTGCCGCCTTCGGTATCGACGCCGGTTTCACCGACTGTGCCATCGGCCGACGACACGCCGCTCGCATCGGTCCCGCCGGCGGCGTCGACCTGGTTGCCGCTGTAGCAACCGGTCGCGAGCAACAAACACAGCCCTGTGGTTCTCCGTCTCATCAGCGAACTCCCCTTCACGGACGCAGTCGACGTCGACCGGCCTCGGTGAAGTATCGCCTGGTTTGCGGGTCCTCTGCGGCCGTCGTCGGGGGCATCCGGGCGTTTTGGTCGTCCGGGCCGTACTCCGGGTCACCGTCCCAGCGCAATCGGCAGATCAAACCATCAGCGGCGGGCGGCGGCGGCTCGCGCGGCATCGAACTGCGGGTACTTGGAGTAGCCGGTCAGCTGCTCACCCAACAGTCGCGTCGCCATTGAGACGCCCATCGCAACGATCTTGGAGCGGAACAACACATGCGTGCACTCGATCGCGTCGGGGTTCTGAACGCCCCAGTCGACGAGGACCCGGCGGGCCTCGGCGCGATAGCCCGACACTTCAGAGAAGTCGTGGAAGATCTGGATCGATCCCGCGTCCGCAATGAGTGCGTCGCCAAATTCGATGACGTTCTGCACCATCTCGAGTGAACCCATGCCGACTACCCGCGAGGCGAGGATATGGGGCGCGGGCGCGGCGAGTTCGAGCGTGCACAAGTGGAGCTCGAGTCGTTTGGCTTCGACGCCGGCGAGTTTCACCGTTGATGCCATCGAGTGCCATGCAACGTAGCCGCCAGAGGTACCGCCAGGCAAACCCGACAGGGATCCGGCGTCTGGACGTCGTACCCAATTCATGGAGAACGACGTTCGTCAGTCCGAACTTGGGTCCCTGTGGAACTGCGGGCACCACGCGGCTGTCACGCGGCGGACGAGTATCGGACGTGAAACACGTCGTGGTCAGCTCCGTCGGCTCGCGACTCGGCGACCTCGACCGCGACGGTCGTGTTAAATCGTTGACCAACACCCTCGAGCAGACCGTGCACAAACGGGGTGAGGCCAGGTCTCTCGCTTCGGTAGTGCACCTCGATCCGCTCGGGACCCAGCGTCTTGACCTCGAAGCTCGGCGGCTTCAGGCCCGTGAAGGTCTCGGCTACGCGCCGGTGTAGAGCGTCGAGGTTGGTGACGAACTCCACGAACGAATTGCCCCAAAGAGCGAGAAGGGGTCCGTAGCCCTTCTCCGCTGTTTCGACGACCCAGTAGACGCCGAACGTACGCATCACGTCGTCCTGCGAAATCTCGAGGACCTCGGACGCCGCGGCCACGAGCCGGTAGGTGACCGCATCGTCGTAGCCCTTCATCTTCACGAACTCTGCGGGCGCATCCGCTTTCGTGTGGATCTTTGTCCAGGTTTCAGTCCCGAATCGCGCGAGAACCATGTCGCGCACCGCTCGATTGACCATGCCGTACATTGGTATTCAGTCGCGGGCGCCGGTCTCTGTGACTCCGCCGTTCCCCGTACGCTCCTCTGTGCGATGTCCTCGCGCCGATGTCCATTCCAAGTTGGGCCGCTGGCCTGACTCGACCCACCGGGGGGCGCGCCTGGGTTGCGGCCCTCCTGGAGAATCCGCGAGTTCAGAGCAGGGACTCGATCTCCGCCTCGAGACTTGCGACCAGTTCCTCGTGGTGCTTTCCCGTTGCCGGCCCCGCAAAGCCGCTGTGGATCTTGTGCACCCGGCCATCGCGTCCGACCAAGATCGTGGTCGGATAGGACTTCACCTCGTCGATCGACGGTAAGAGGTCGGCGGCATCACCCTTGTCGCTCGTGCCCGCGAGCAGCAGGGGGAACGCGATCCCGTGGGCCTTCGCATACGTCTCGAGCTGGGCTCGGTCGCGCTTGGCATCTCCAGTGAACTCGAACGCGAGTCCGACCACCTCCAGCCCGCGGGCGCCGTATGTGCGGTGCCAACGGGCGAGGATGGGCGCGTAGTCGTTGCAGTTCGGACACCAGGTTCCGAAGATGTCGATGAGGACCACCTTGCCGCGAAATCGTGGGTCCTGGTCGGACACGGTGGCTCCGGTACGGTCTGGGAAGGCGAAGCGGAAGCGGCCGTCGGTTTCTTGGGCGGACAGCATGATGGCCGAGAAGGGATCGGCGAGGGGGCTGGCCTGGCCTGGGCTCATCGCCGTCGCGGTCCACGTGGCGTGGTAGCTCGCGCGGGACCAGAAATCGCCCGCGAGCGAGCCGTCCTCGGCGACGGAGGCTCGGAACAAGAACGCGTGTCCGCCATCGAAGCAGGAGAGCTCCAGGGTGCCGCTTGTGTAGCGGCCCTCGAGGTATCGATAGTCTCCGGTGTCGGTGAGGACCGTGCCGTGCACCGCTCCGTCTTTGGACGAGAGGATCGCGTGGCCGACGAAGCTGCTGCCATCGCCTTCGCGAAAGCGGATCGACCACTCGCCGTCGAGCGAGGCTGGGACGTCGTAGGCCGGCGCGGGGATCTTGCGAGAGAAGCGTGGCTGGGCTCCCCGGGTCGCGGCGAACGGCATCGACGATGGGCCGTCCGGCGTGGTCTTGGTCCAGGTGCCTGAGAGGGTTTGTCCGTCGTCGTCGAGCGTGGCGCGGACCTCGGAGTCGTACCCGTCGATGCGAAAGACGGCCGTCTTGGTGTCGACCGCGACGGAGGTGAACGCGACGGTCTCAGTGCCGTTGCGCGCGGTTGCCCGCAGCGTTCCTTCGCGATCGTGCACGTGGATCTCGAACGGAAGCTCACCACCGGGGGAGCTCAGCGTGGCACGCCATGTGCCTTCGAGCGTGGGGGCCGGGGCGGCGGGCGCCACTGCGGGCGTCGGAGCTGGTTCTGGCGCCTCGGCGGAGTCGCACGCGCTGACACAGAGCAGCAAGACCAGACCGAGCCCCCATCGAACCGTCATCAGGCGTCCTCGTCCTCGGCACCGCCAACGGTCGCGCCGGGTCGAGCGGTCAGCCCAAAGTCGCCGAGGATCGCGTACATCGCAGGCAGGACCAGCAGCAGCAACGCGGTGGAGGCGAGCATGCCGAACACGATGCTGGTGGCGACGGGAATGAGCGTCTGTGCTTGCTGGCTCCGCTCGAACATCAGCGGGACCAGTCCGGCCACGGTCGTCGCAGAGGTCAGGAGAATCGCCCGGAACCGGCTTCGCGAGGCTCCCTGTGCGGCGGCGGTGGCATCGAGCCCATCTCGTAGGCCCGCCTTGATGAACACCATCAGCAGGATGGAATCGTTGACCACAACGCCGGCCAGCGAAATGAATCCGAGGATGCCCGGCAGGGTGAGGGGGTCGCCCATCAACAGGTTGCCCCACATGACGCCGGTCAGCGCGAGCGGGATGGCGAGCATCACGACCAGAGGTTCGACGTACGAACGGAACTGGAAGCTCAGCAAGAAGAAGACCCCGAACAGCCCGATGCCGAACGCGGTGAGCATGGACTGGGCGGTCTTGCCGGACTCTTCCGTGGAGCCGCCAACCTCGAAGCTCAGGCCGGGGTACTTCTCTTCGAGTTCAGGCAGCAACTCGTTGCTGAACCGCCGCATGAGCTCGGCCGAGTTGGCGACCTCGGCATCGATGTCTCCGGTGAGGGTGACGGTGCGGGTTCCGTTGACGCGGGCGATCGCGGCGAATGTTTTGTCTGCCTCGACATCGGCGACGGTGCCCAGCGGTACTCGCTGTCCGGCGAGCTGGAGCTCGAAGTACTCGAGGTCGGAGAGCGTGTCGCGTCCAGAGTCCGCGAGCTGAACGGTGACTTCGTAGTCCTGCGCCCCAATGCGGACGTCCTGGGCTCGGTCACCGGAGAACGCGGAGCGGAGCTGCTGGGCGACTTGGGCAGACTGCGCTGAGCTTCCCAGCGCGCCCGAGCGGAGCCGAACGTGGACCTGGGGCGTGCCGGGCTGGAGGTCGGTCCCCAGATCGAACACCCCTTCGTAGCCGCCGATCCAGGCCTCGATCTCGGCGGCGGCCTCGGACATTCGATCGAGGTCGGTGCCTTGAACGCGAAGCTCGATCGCCGCGCCGCCGGGCCCCATTTGGGCGTTGGCAAAGCTGGCGGACGTCGCATCCGACAGCGGGCCCACGGTCTCTCGCCATGCGGTCTTGAGCTGGTCGAGCGTCGTGTTGCGAATCTCCACGCTCAGCAGGTCGGCCTTGACGCTTGCGATGTGCGGCCCCGAGTCCGGTGAGTCGGGGTTGTAGTTCATCCGAACGACGATGTTCTCGATGAGCGGAGCGCTGTCCGGTTGGTCGGGCGTGAGCTCCGCGTCGATCTGCTTCAACCCGGAGACCACCCGATCGATCTCGGCCTGGGTGACCTCGAGCGGGGTGCCAGCGGGCATGCGCAGGCGAAACTCGGCGGTGTCGCCATCGGTGTTGGGGAAGCCCTCGAACTTGAGGATGCCGCCAGCCATGAGACCCAGCGAGACCGTGAAGAACGCGATGGCAGCACCAACGGTGATGTATCGGTGATGGATCGCCCAGTCGGACGCCCGACCTACGATCGCCTCGCGGAAGTGCTCGAAGCCGTTGTCGAACCAGGCCCGCGCACGGGAACGCTTGTCGATGTCGCGACCATGCAGCGAGTGGGCGATGTGGTTGGGCAGGATGCCGAAGGCCTCGATCAGGCTGACGCTCAAGACCGCGATGAGGACAACCGGGATCACCAGAAGCACGCGGCCGATCTGCCCGTCGAGCAGGGACAGCGGCGTGAACACGCAGACGGTGGTGAGGAACGACGAAACGATTCCGGGCCACACCTCGGTGACGCCATCGATGGCGGCGCGATACGAGCTCTTGCCGCGTCGCAGGTGGGCCGCGATGTTGTCGGCAAGCACGATGCCATCGTCCATCAACAGCCCCAGCGCCAGCAGCAGGGCCATCATCGTCATCATGTTCAGCGTGTAGCCGATGAGCGACATGATCCACAGGCCACCCATGAACGACACTGGGAGCCCCGCCGCCACCCAAAGCGCCAGCCGGGTGTTGAAGAACAACCACAACGTGACGAACACCAGGACGAGACCCTGAAGGCCGTTGGTCGTCAGCAGCTCGAGCCGCTGTGCGATCGGGGTCGCCGCGTCGTCGGTGATCACGAGCTCGACCCCCGGGGGCGCCGTGGCGGACTTGAGCTCGACGAACTCTTCCATCGCGGCAAAGATCTCGAGCGCGTCCTGGCTCGAGGTCTTGCTGACGCGCAAGAGGCCAGCGCGCTCTCCGTTGAACTGCGTCTGCTCCTCGGTGTTCTCGAACGTGTACTCGATGTCTGCGAGGTCTCCCAACGGGACCTCGCCTCCGAGCGCGCTTCCCACGACCGGAAGCCGGGCAAACTCTTCGATGCTTCGTCGCTGCTCGGCGAACCGAACGAGAATTTCGCCCCCACGGGTCTCGAGCGAACCAACCGGAAGGTCGAGGCTCTGGGCTGCGATGAGGTCCGCGAGGTCGCCGACGCTCAGCCCGTAGGACGACGCGATCGACTGTTTGACTCGGACCTGAAGTTGCGGGGTGGAGAAGCCGGCGATCTCGATCTGGGAGACCTCTTCGTAGCGCTGCAGCTCGTCCTTGAGTTCTTCGCAGTAGCGCTCGAGGTCCGGGACGCTCATGGGGCCCATCACGGCGATCGAGGCGACGGCGCTCATTCCGGTGACCTCGGCGACCACGGGATCTTCGGCCTCGTTGGGAAAATCGTTGATCGCATCGACCGCGCTGTCGATGTCGGACTTGAACGCATCGAGCGCTCCGCCATCCTCCATCTCCAGGGTCACCACGCCCACGCCTTGTCGGGCTTTGGACGTCATCCGGTCGAGGTACTCGATACCGTCGACCGCGTCTTCGATGCGCGCCACGATGGCTTCATCGACATCTTCCGCCGATGCGCCCGGGTAGGCGACGGTGACGGTGACCACCGACGGTGTGAACTCGGGAAAGGTCTCTCGCTTGAGCGAGGTCAGGCCCAGCACTCCGAGGAGCAGCAGGGTGATCATCAAGAGGTTGGCGGCGGTCGGGTGCCGCGCGAGGTAGGCGATCATTTGGCTTGGACCTCTCCGTCGAGCGCTTCGGCGAGCTGGGCGACGGCGCGCTCATCGGTCCGAGGTTCGAGCAGGGTCCCCTCGATCGCAGGGACCACGTCGGTCAGTACGACCTGGTCTCCGGCCTGGACGCCGCTGCGGATACAGGCATACGTCTCCTGCACGAACGCGACCTCCACCGGGCGGATGGCCAGGCGCTGCTCTGCATCGACGACGTGCAAGGCACCCGAGCGCAGCGCGCTGCGCGGGACGGCGAGGCACCCGGCGCGGGGCAAGCCCTCGAGCTCCACTTCCACGTACATGCCCGAGACCAGCGGCGGCCGTCGTCCAGCCGACGCCTTACCGAAGGGATCGTCGACCGCGACCACGACCGACACCGTCCGGGTTGCACTCTCCACATTCGCGAACCGGTTGAACTTGGCGTCCCAGCTGGTGACGACCGCGCCGCTTTCCAGGGTCACGGTGGCCTTGAGTCCCGCCTGGGCGGAGCGGCGGGCCAGTGCGCGGGCGGAGAGGGCTTCTTTGGACGTGGGTGCGGTGCCGCCCTCGGGCTCGACGGGCGCAGGCGCGTCGTCTGGCTCTGCAGCCTTGGGTGGTGCGAGCAGAGGCATGAGCGAGCCGATCGAGAACTGCGCGGGCACCTCGGCAAGCGCGATGCCGTCACCTTCGGCCAGCTTGGCACCCACGGTGACCAACTCACTGAGCTCCACGTCGGCAGACCGGATGCGGACATCAAACGGAGCGAAAATCTCCGTGCGGGCGACGTCCAGCTCGGCGGTCTTCACTCCGGCTTCGTATTGCGAGATCTGAGCCTTGTACGCGCGGCGCTGGGCCGGGATCTGGGCGAGCGTCGACTTGTAGGACTGGACCGTCTGCCGCTGCGTGAGCACCGAGACCTCGGCGGAGTCGACCTCGGACGAGGACGCGGTGCCGCTGCTCTCCAGCTTCTTGACTCGCGCGAGCTCCTTCTCCGAAAGCTCCAGCGAACGCTTGGCGATCGCGAGGCTGGCCTTGGTGTTCTTCTCCCGGACGGCGAGCTCGCTGAGCTGCGCCTTCACATTGCTGACCGTGGCCTTCTGCTGCGATGCACTCAACTCGAACCCGGCCGGGTCGATCTTGATGAGCAGCTCTCCCTCCCGAATGATGCGTCCGTCTTCGAGCTTGTCGTTGAGCTCGACCACTCGTCCGGAGACCTCCGCCTCCAGGCTCCACTCGCGGGACGAGCGAACGACCCCGTAGCCGACTGCCCGCGGGATGGCTTCGGCCTCGATCACCTCGGCAGTCCGGACCGCCTTGCCCTGCTCCGACGGCGGTCGCCGCGGAGGCTCTTGCCGAGCCCGCTGCATCATCACGAACGCCGCGGCGCCAAAGGCGACCGGCGTCGCAAAGCCGACAATGCGACGCAACACCGAGGGGGCTTCCGAAGGAGCTGGGTCGGACACCCCGCAGACTTATCCCAGCGGATGCTCGGAGCCAATGCCGTTCGGGTGGATCGGGGGTCGAGTTGCGCCACAGAAGTCGGTCCGCGTCTGTTTTTCCCGAGCTGCTATGGTCCGCCGAATGGCCACCGGCTTCGATTCACTCGCGCTTTCACCTGCATTGCAGGCCGTGGTCGCGGAGCTGGGCTACGAGTCCCTCACGCCGATTCAGGAACAGGGGATTCCCGTCCTGCTCGCGGGGAAGGACCTGGTTGGACAGTCGAAGACCGGCAGTGGGAAGACAGCCGCGTTCGCGCTCCCGGTCCTGCAAACGCTGAACCTCGAAGACCGGACACTGCAGGCGGTGGTGTTGTGTCCGACGCGCGAGTTGTGTGGCCAGGTTGCGCGGGAGTTTCGGAAGCTGGGCCGACGTCATCCGGGGCTCGCTGTGCTCACGGTCTCCGGGGGCGAGCCCGGTCGGCCGCAGTCCGAGGCGCTTGCGCGAGGGGTGCACGTGGTGGTGGGCACTCCGGGTCGGGTGCTGGATCACCTCGGGCGCGGGACTCTGCGGCTGGGAACGGTGCGCTCGCTGGTTCTCGATGAAGCCGACCGCATGCTCGACATGGGGTTTGAGGAAGACATGGAGAAGATCCTCGCCGAGATGCCGAAGCAGAGGCAGACCGCGTTGTTCTCCGCGACCTTCCCCCATTCGATTCACGTGATGAGCGGGCGCTATCAGAAAGACCCGGTCCGCATCACCATCGAGGACCCTGCCGAAGACGAGGGGCAGATTCAGCAGGCGGTGGTGATCGTCTCCCCCGAACAAAAAATCGATGCGCTGGCCTCAGTGCTCGCCACCCATCCGCATGAGTCCGCGCTCGTGTTCTGCAATCTCAAGTCGTCCGTTCGAGAGCTGGCGCGAAGGTTGTCCGACGCGGGCGTCGTGACCGAGGCGCTGCATGGCGACCTCGAGCAGTTCCACCGCGATCGCGTCATGGCGATGTTTCGCAATCAGAGTATTCGCGTCCTGGTGGCGACCGATGTCGCGGCCCGAGGAATCGACGTCGCGGACCTGGAGCTCGTCGTGAACTTTGACCTCCCGCACTCGCCCGAGGTGTACGTGCATCGCATCGGTCGCACCGGTCGAGCGGGGGCTCGAGGGATCTCCGTCTCGTTGGTGACGCCGGGGGAAAAACGCAAGCTCCGAGATGTCGAACACCATGTTGGGGCGTCGATCGAGCGCATGAAGCGAGAGCCCGAGACGGCTGCCACGCTCCTCGAGCGGATCGCTCGCGACGCAAAGATGGCGATGCTGCAGATCTCCGGCGGCCGCAAAGATAAGGTCCGCCCGGGCGATATTCTGGGTGCGCTCACGGGGGAAGCCGGAGGTCTCGAGGCGAGCGAAGTGGGCAAGATCGAGATCCACGACCGCTGGTCCTACGTCGCAGTGGCCACCGACAAAGGCAAACACGCGCTTCGGAGTCTCAACGCCGGGAAGATCAAGGGCCGACGTTTTCGCGCAACCCTGATCCCACCCCAGCGGCACTCGTAGAGCCGACGCGGTTGAAAAACGGGCTCCAGACTCAAGGAAGGTCTGGAGGTGGTCGATGGAAGAGCGGATACCGCGGGGTTGTCGCTGGCGGTTCGATCGAGGCAAGGATGTCCAGCGCAGTTCCCAACGCCGCCCCTTCCTACCGGGGGAAACTCTGTACGACGGTACTCGAGAGTGTTCGGCGAGAACGGTGGGGGGAAGGAGCCCTCGGTCGCGCCCCCGGACAACATGTCGACGCCATTGAGAGTTGCAGGGGTCTGTCCTGGCTGCCGGCATCCGATCTGGACATGCTCAACCGCGCCTCGCTCGCGGAGGCGGGTCGCGATGGGTATGTCGACTTCTGGCGCCGGTACACCTCGCGAACCCGTGACTCCGTCCTGTTTGGCCCATTCGTCTCCGGGGCGTTTCGGATCTTCGGAATGCGCCCCGAGGGGTTCTTGCGGTGGGTGGGTCGCGCTTGGAGCGCTACCACCCGAAACTATGGGGACATCACGTTCACCGAGGGCTCCGGCTTCGCCGACTTGTCGCTCGTCGAGATCCCTGTCGCCGGTCGCCTCACGACCGTGGCGGCGTCACTCGAAGGTTCGTTGTACGGGGTCCTCGATCTGTGTCGTCATGAGGGCAGCATCGAAGTCGATGAGTCGCGCCTGCACGGTGAGGGGGTCGTCTGGCTGCGGGTGTCCTGGGAGGGCACACAAACATAGGCGTCGTTTGCGTGACTGCGCCGACGCCACAGCTCCCAGCGTAGCCGCTCTCACGCGCCGTTCTTTGGCGTCGATTCCCATGCCCTGAGCCTGACGCTGGCACATCGGCTGCACACCCCTGCTCGACGTGGCTACCGAGAGCGTGCCCCATACGTCGTTTGAGATCTCCACCGGGAGAGGCCGAACGCTCAGCGGATTCTCCGGTCGCGTCCCATTCGAGGACGCGAGGAAAGCCCTTGATCGGGCCCAAGAGCGCTTGGATGTCGCGGGGCTCGATCGCGAGACGTCGGTGGTCGTTCGTGTGGGCGGCACCAAGGAAGAGTTCACGTCCCTGCGGCTCGCGGTGGACGGTCTGCGCCGGATCCAAACAGAGTTCGTCGGAATGGGTCAGCCGTTTGGAGTCCCGGAAAGCCCCAAGGGGTCAAAGTCGGACCTCGTTCGCGAGCGGTAGCCGCACTCAGCTGGGAAGTCTCTCGCCCATCGGGATATGCAGGCCAACGTCGGCATCGTCCCACGGGCCCCCGACGAGCTGAACGTAGGGGAAGCAGTCGAAGAACAGCGGGGGACGCGGCTCAACCCGTTGGGCCGACCATTCTCCGCCACGAGACGAGACTCGATACAGGGTCCGACTGGCACAAGGGAGACTTGGGTGGCCGGGTCGATCACCAAAGTCGTACTCGTCCGAGCAAGCCTCATAAACCAACCCGTGCGAAGGGCTCCCTCTCCCGGTCCACCGAAGCCGTTGGTCTGCGCTTGCCCCAGAGATGCGGATGGCTTGGCGGATTTCGCCTTCATCCCGAAGCGACACGCGTTCGGCTGAATCCGGGACGCGTGGCGCGGTGGGTTGGGGGGCGGCACAGCCCGCAACCACAAGACAGAGCAGACTCAACGGGCGGAACACGTCGTGCCAACGTGGCCGCACCCAGCTTCTTTCAGGACGGTGCGGATGGGCGGGGCGCGGTGAGGGGTCACGGCCGCCGGTTCGGTGTGGGAATACCTGCGTCACCACGCCGACGGATCCTACGCAGAGCTCGCCCGTGGTCTCAGCCGGTCCGACTGACGCGTCGACCGAGCTCAGCCCCGCCGCCGGCGCCAGCCGAGCGCCAGCAACATCAACAGCCCGAACCCCGATCGCTGGCCATCGACCGAGCAGAAGCTGCACTCCGCGTTGGCAAACCGCGAGCCCCCGCTTGGCCCGTCTTCGGAGTCCCGACCCGCAATCCCGGCGTCGACCCAAGCGACGAATTGAGACACCCGAACTTGATAGTCGTTCGCCTTGTACTTCGCCACGTCGACGTCGCAGGAGTCGCCCCAGGAATTGAGGCCCGCCAAGTAGTCGATGCCTTCGCGCCGAAGGAACACGGGACCGCCGCTGTCGCCCCCGGCGCCCACGCCCTCGAGCATGGTCGAGGCCTCACGCGTTGGTGGGTCGAACGTGAGCCGCAAGAAGTGGTCGTCCACGCTGTCAACGGTGTTGGTCGCGCGCCGCAGCAGAGCGTCGTCGGTGGCTCCTGACTCGCCCTGTTCGCCCGTCCCGTGGAGGCCACGACCCAACAGCTCGATCTCGGAGCCGACCTCGTCTTCGGCCCGATACAGAGGGATCGGCTGGACGCTCAGCACCGGCGTGTCGAGTCGGATCAAGGCGATGTCGAAGGCGTCACCGTCGTTCCATCGAGGGTGAAGGGTGATGGTGCTGACCGCTCGCGTCTCGTCGCCGATGCTCAGGGACGCGCCGGTTTCGAGGTCGGCGGCACAGTGCGCGACGGTCAGCAGGTACGACGGATGCACCAGCGTGGCGAGGCAATCGCCCGGCTCGAAGAGATTGACCAGCGCGGGGTAGTCCGCGCCGTCGACGATGTATTCGGCGTCGTCGACGTCATGCCGCGTGATGATCGCGTGGGCGTCGGACGGGCTGAAGATGAAGGTGGTGAGCGCGATGACGGCGGCCGTCGAGATCCGCATGGCGCAGAGTATAGGGCACGCTCAACGACCTGCGGCGGCCGGGGTCTCGAGCATCTCCACGAGTCCGTCGAGGCAGCCGTTCCACCCGTGCTCGTGCTGATCGCGCGCGGCTTCCGAGGTGATGCGTTCGTGGACAATGACGACCTCCGTGCCCGCCTCTCGAGCCTCGAAGCGCACTGTGACCCGCTCCGGCGTCGCGGCGGCGGGCTCGACGGACCAGGTGTAGATGAGCTTGTTGGGCCGGTCGATGACCTCGAATTTTCCACTGATCCACACTGTGTCCCCTGAGGGCATCTCGTTGCCGATTCTGTAGGTGCCGCCCTCTCGAAGGTCGACCTCCGCGCTTGGACAGCGCACGCCCTTCGGCCCCCACCAGGTCATGAGTTGCTCCGGGGTGGTCCAGGCGGCGAAGACCCGTTGGGGGGTGGCGCGGATGGTTCGGCGGACGACGAGATGGATGGACGACTCGCTCATGATTGCTCTCCTTCGAGGTGCTCGGCGAGGGCGTCGAGCGTGCTGTTCCAGAATTCGCCGTAGTGCTCGACCCACGCTTGCACCGACTGCAGGGGGTCGGAGTTGAGCGCGCAGTGGTGCACACGTCCGTCGACGGTGCGGTCGATGAGTCCGGCCCGCTCCAGCACCCGAATGTGTTTGGACGCGGCGGGCAGGGTCATGTCGAACGGCTCCGCGAGTACGGACACCCTTTGTGGGCCCTCGCTGAGCCGGGCGAGCATCGCTCGACGGGTCCGATCCGCAAGCGCGTGAAACACGAGATCGAGACGGTCGTCGTCGGGGACGGATCGATCCGCACGTTGGGGGCTTGACGACATCGGCTGGTTAATACTAAACCAAATGGTAAACATTGCAAGAGGGGCCTCCAACCCCTCATACGTCCCCCGATACCCAGATTCGAGCCACTGCCATGTCCAAGCCCATCCACCAAGACATCTCCTTCGACGCCACTCCGGACCAGGTCTACGCGGCCTACATGAACCCCGCTCAGCGCGCGGAGTACACCGAAGGTGAAACCGAAATCTCCACCGACGAAGGCGGCGCTTTCTCCTGTCATGGCGGGCAGATCGTGGGCCGGAACATCGAGCTCATCCCCGGCAAGCGCATCGTTCAGGCCTGGCGTGTCTCCGGATGGCCCGAGGGCCTCTACACGACCGTGCATTTCGAGCTATCTGCGAGCGAGAGCGGCACCCAACTTGCGATGGATCACTACGGCGTGCCCGACGAATTCGAAGAGCACATCGCAGGCGGCTGGCACGCACGATACTGGGACCCCATGCGGAAGTTCCTCGCCGCGAAGGCGTGAGTTCAGCCGATCCGACGTGGACGCGCGATGCTGCTACGCTCCGGCCATCGTGAAAGAACTCGACGTCGCAAAGACGGTGGAAGCGCTCGATCAGATCCTCCAAGCGGAGCTCTCCGGCGTCGTGCGCTACACCCACTACGCGCTGATGATCACGGGCCCCAACCGGATTCCGATCGTCGCGTTCATGAAGGCGCAAGCCACCGAGTCTCTCGTTCACGCGCAGCAGGTCGGTGAGATCCTCACCGGCCTCGAGGGGCACCCCTCCATGAGCATCGCGCCGATCGACGAGACCCACGACCACGGCGTCGAGGCGATCCTCAAAGAGAGCCTGAATCACGAACTCGCCGCGGTCCGGCTCTATCGCCAGCTGCTCGACACGGTCATCGACGCCTCGGTCTACCTCGAGGACTTCGCGCGGACGATGATCGGCCAAGAAGAGCTCCATCAGCTGGAGCTCCGCAAGATGCTCCGCGACTTCCGCTAGTACCGCAGATCTGAAGTTCGTTCCGGGTTTCGTGGGACGCCTCAGAGCAAGAGAGCGAAGCGTCCCGAAGGGATGCGCAGCGGAAGAGATAGAAAGTACCGAACGCAGGCCTCTGGAACCGAGGGTTTCGGAGCGAACCCACACCCCGAAGGGGTCGCGCAGAAACCCGGCACGGACTTCGGGCATGAGGTACTAGTCGCTCGAAGGCCATCGCATGGCGTGAAATACCGCCATCGCGATGAAGAGCACGGAGACCACGCCGAACGGAATCATCCCGTTGGCGAGAAGAACTCCGGTCGCGAACAGGAACGTCGGCGCCATCACCCAGGCGCCCGTTCTTGTGGTTCGAGTTGGAAGCAGCAGCAGGCCGCCGGCCAGCTGAAGCGCGCCGAATCCCATGGTGACGGCGTCCGAGAACCCGATGGTCCGAAACAGGGCCATCTCTTCCTCCATCTGGGCCAGCTTCACCACGCCGGTCATCACGGACAGCGCCGTGAGCAGGATTCGGTTGACCCACTGCAACGCCGAGGGCCTCATCCGAAGCTCACCTCGAGCCGCTTGATTCGGCCGCCCTCGACGGTGCAGACGTCGATGCCCTTGATCGGGGCGTCGAAGGCGGGCGAGGTGCAGGTCCACTCGCTTCGCACGGTGTTGCCATCCACGTCCACCCGGTTGACCTCGAGTTCGAGGTCGGGCGGCGTATTCTTCCAGCTGCCCTCAAAGCAGGCCTCGATCGCGGTACGCCCCTCGTGGGTCCGGGGTGTGCCAGCGAACGGCTCCACATACGTCGCATCGTCGGCAAACAGAGCGAACAAGGCTTGGGCGGCATCCGGGCCCGCCTTCATGGCGTCGAAGTACTCCTGAACGACTTCCAGCGGCTTCATGCGGCGACAGTAGGTAGACGGCTCGCGGGAGACAATCCATCCTTGGATGGATGGAGCTGGGGGCCGAGCGACTCATGGCGCTGCGAAAGGCGCTGAGCGCGGTGAAGGAGGCCCGTGGCCGCCACATTCCGCGTGACGTGTTGGCCTCCCTCGCGGACGCGCTCCCCCCGGGAGTTGGCATGACGATCGACTTCGATGCTGCGGAGGCGCTCGGGCAGCCCTTGGTGGTCCTCCGCCCGCGGCGCGAGGAACGGACCTTGTTCGATGAGCTCTCGCCCCGAGAGCGAGAAGTCGCGGGATTGGTGGCGGTGGGCCTGCGCAACCGAGATATCGCCCTCGCACTGGGGATCTCGGTGGGTACCGTCAAGGACCATGTCCACCGCGTTCTCACCAAATCGGGGCTGGATAGCCGGGCGGGCATTGCCGCGCAGTGGAGCGAACCTTGAGTCCCGAGGTGGGCCCGGCCCGCCGTCCGTTGTTGCGATAGTCTACTGCCAGTGAGTGGGGAGAAGACTCAGACCGTGTCGGATCGGTCGGGCGTCTTCGCGAGTCTGGGAGAAACGACCGGGCCGACCACCGAGGAATTCGGACCCCCACCAGAGCTCTCTGGGCGCTACCGCGTGGATGGCCCGCTGGGACGGGGTGGCGTTGGGGTGGTCTACCGCGGCTGGGACGAAGAACTCGCCCGCCCGGTCGCCATCAAGTTCTTGCGGGCGGACAAGCCGGGTCGGGTGCCCGATGGGTCGCTCGACCTCGCGACCCGGCTGCGCCGAGAGTCGGTGGCACTCGCGGCCTTGTCCCACCCGAACGTCGTTTCGGTGTTTGACGTCGTCGAGAGTGAGGATGGTGGCGTGGGCATCGTCATGGAGCTGATCGAAGGCGAGGACCTTCGAACATGGCTCCGGGGTGCGACGCACCCAAAGCACGAGATCCTACGGGTGTTCATCGAGGCGGGCCGTGGACTGCAGGCGGCGCACCACGCCGGTGTCGTCCATCGAGACTTCAAGCCCGCCAACGTGATGGTCGGCAAGGGGGGTCGGGTCCGGGTGCTGGACTTCGGGCTGGCGCAGTTCGGAGCCGACGACACCGGGAACCTCGCGGTCTCGCAACGGCGCGGCCCCGTGCCCGCCAACAGCGATGGCGCGCAGACCCGCACGAGTGTGGGGCTGGTCATGGGCACGCCGGCGTACATGGCCCCCGAGCAGATGAAGGGCGGGGTCGTCGATACGCGGTCGGACCAGTTCAGCTACTGCGTGTCGCTGTTCGAAGCGCTGGAGGGCAAGCGACCCTTCGAGGGGCGGTCGCTCAAGCAGCGCCTCCGGGCGATTAACGGCGGACCGCCGAACGCCACGGCACTTTCCCGTCGAGCCCGCTCCGCGCTCAGCCGAGGGCTTCAAGCCAACCCCGACGATCGAAACCTGTCGATGCGTCAGCTCCTGTTGGCGTTGGAGCGCGAGCTGCATTCCGGGTCGAAGCTTTGGGTTGCGGCTGGGGCCGCGCTCGCTGGTGTCACGCTGGGAGCGGCCTGGTTGAGCCGGGACCCCGCGGAGACGGGATGCACCGACCCCGACCCGCGCGAGGTGTCGTGGACCGAAGCTCGACGCACCCAGCTGGAGTCGGCATTTCTTGCCACGAACGTTCCGTTTGCCTCCGACTCTTGGCGGAAGACCGAGTCCGCGATCGACAGCTACGTTGCGAAGTGGGGGCGTTTTCGTGATCAAAGTTGTCTGGCCGCCAAGCCGAAGGCGAAGGGGTGCCTGGCCGATGTTCAGGCCCGCTTTGACGCCGTCGTGGACATCCTCGGGTCCGCCGACGCGGATGTCGTCGAGCATGCGCTCACGATGGTCGTTGGACTCCCTGACCCCGCTCTGTGCGAGAGCGAGAGTGCCGACGACGAGCGCGACCCGATTCTTGCGGCGTCGCAGGCCCGCGTCATCGCGCTGCAGCACGCGCACCGACACGACGCCGCACTTCTCGAATCACAGCGACTCCTGGAAGCCGCCGCTGCGCGTGAAGACGTCGGCTACGAAGCGGTGGCGCATTTCCTCAAAGGCGGATCTCAAGCTGAGTTGGCCAACTACGACGACGCGCTCGCGAGTCATCAAGATGCGTACTTCGTCGCCCTTCGCGTGGGGGATCACGACATTGCGGCCGAAGCTGCAATCGGGGCCGCGAGTGCGGCGGGCATGGGTATGCGTCGCCGCGGCGAAGCGATGGAATGGCTGCGACATGCCCGCAACGAGATCGATAGGCTCGGTGACCCCGGAGCAAAGATCGCACACGCGACGGGGGTGGAGGGTGCCGTCCTGATGCTCTCGGGCGAGCACAAGGCTGGCGTGGCTCGCCTCGAGGAGGCCCTCGAACTGTTCACGGAGGCCCTCGGGGAAGAGGACCTCGACACCGTGAACGCGCTCAACAACCTCGGCATCGCATACCAGGAGACCGGGCGGCACGAGGAAGCGCTGGCTCGTCACGAGCACGCGCGGGATCTGTTTTCAGCGTCGTTGGGACCCGAGCACCCGCTGGTGGCCTCGGCAGACCAAGCGATCGCCAACGCTCTCGCGACGCTCGGTCGATCCGAGGAATCGGTTCGGACCTACGAGCAGGTGATCGCCGCGCTCGAGAAGACGCTGTCCCCGGACCACCCTCGCGTTGCGATGGTCTTCTACAATATCGGCCACATTCAGCAGCAGGACGGCAACCTGGACGAAGCCCTCGAAGCCTACCTCGAGGCGGCGGCACGGCTCGAGCGCTCGGTCGGTCGTGACCACGTCAACACGGCGATGACCGTCCACAACATGGGCGGCATCTATCACGACATGGGCAAGCTCGAGCTGGCGCAACAACACCTGGAGCGCTCGCTCACCGTGTTTGAGACGTCCCAGATCGATCCCGTCTACCTGGCCGTCAACCGCTTCGAGCTGGCCACAGTGCTCCACGACCGTGAGTTGGAGCCCGAGCGCGTGCAGCAGCTTCTGGAGGTGTCCCGCAAAGTGCTCGATCGCAGCCCTGCCTTTGCGGACGTGGTCCGCGAGTGGGTGGAAGAGAATCTGCCGTAGCGAGATTGCGAGACCCAATGTCGGCACGCGCCCGACAAGGGGCTATACTCGATTCGCTCATGAGCACCTCGTCCCGGGGCTTCGGCTCGCAGTCCCTCCTGACGATGGCCGCACTGGTGGTCATCGTCGCGGGCTTACGACAGGCCGACACGCTCCTGCCGCCATTCCTGGTGGCCGTCTTGCTATCCGTGCTCGTGGCACCGGTCGTGTTGTGGCTCGAGGAGCGCCGCCTGCCCGCGTCCGTCGCCGTGACGATTGCCCTGGTCTTCGTGTTCGCGGCACTCGCTGCCTTCGGAGCCCTGCTCACCACGGCATTCGCCGGCTACGAAGAGGCGCTTCCCGGCTACCGCTCCGCGATGGCGGAACGCACCACCTCGACCCTCGGTTGGCTCCGCGACCATGGCCTGCAACTCGAGTCGTCGCAGCTCACCGAGATTCTCCAGCCCGAGCGGTTTCTCGATTTGTCGATGAACTTCCTTGGCGGCCTGGTCGGCGCTGCCTCCAACACCGCACTCGTGCTGCTCACGATGATGTTCGTGCTGCTCGAGGCGACGACCTTCCCCAAGAAGATCCGCATCGCAATCGCCGATCCCGGCGACGACCTCGGCCAGTGGAAGTCGATGTTGATCGTGATCCAGCGCTACCTTGCGATCAAGACGGTCGTCTCGCTGGTGACGGGGACCGCCGCCACCCTGTTGCTCTGGGCGCTCGGCGTCGACTTCCCATTGCTTTGGGGGATGGTCGCGTTCCTCCTCAACTACATCCCGACGGTGGGGTCGATCATCGCGTCGATACCCGCCGTCATCACGGCGATCATTCAGCCCGACCTCGGCATCGGCGTTGCTGCGCTCGTCGCGTTGGGGTACGTCGTCATCAACACGGTCTTCGGCAGCATCATCGAGCCACAGCTCATGGGCCGCCGGCTCGGCCTCTCGCCGCTGGTCGTATTCATATCGCTGGCGTTCTGGCTGTGGGTTTGGGGCCCAATGGGGGGCCTGTTGTCCGTGCCGTTGACCATCGTTGTTCGGCTGGTGCTCGAGCGCAGCGAGGAGCTTCACTGGGTTTCGGTGCTGCTCGGGTCCAGTTCGGAGCCCGAGGTCGCTCCACCCTCGCCGCGTCAAAAGGTGCTGGCCAAGGTCCGGATTCCCAAGGGCGTGCCTCCTGAGTCCATCCTTCGTACCGACGCAATCGATCGCGTTCGCATCGAGGAGGGCGACCCCTCGGCATCGATGGCGCAGGGGGCGGTTGAGACCAGTCGCGACGGCTCGTCGGACGCGGATGTGCCGTAGCTAGGCGGCCGGGATCGTGGTGCAGCCGAAGCGGATGTCGATGCTCGCTTCTCGGAGTTCCTCGAAGCGTGCGCAGGTCTGCGGGCACATGATGACCTGCTCTGGGTTGACCGCGTCGTCGTAGTACCAGCCGCCTGTGACGGCGGTGCAGTCCTCCGCCGCAGCAACGTTGCCGACGACCTGGAGTCCGTTGCCGTCGTCGTAGTCGACGTTGACCTTGCCCGGCTCGAAGACCAGTCCGGCGGGCGGAGTCGGGATGACGTACTCACACGCGAGCGAGGTTCCGCGGATGCGCTCGATCATCGGATCGAGGAAGTCTCCGAGCAAGAAATCGCCTTGGGCATAGGCGCCACCGGTACGCTCGGCGAGCCCGGCGAACCCGTTCGGGTCGCCACTACCCTGCTCCTCGACCAACGCGTGAAGGACCATCCCGTTGTCGGTCGCAGCCGTGAGCTGGTCCAGCATTTCATCGAGCGAGCCGCTCGCGTCACTTTGCGCGCTCGTGTGCACCCAAATGTGCTTCCACGAATCCTCCCGAAGCATGGGACCCCAGAGACTCTCCGCTTGGAGTAGATCGGCGACCAACATCCCGGGCTCGATGGGGAGCTGCACCACCGCGAAGGCCTCGAAGTCGGCCGCGCCGCGGCAGTTCCAGGCGGCACAAGCTCCACCTTTCCCTTCCCAGGGCGGGGGTGGTCCGTTGACGACCAAGACAACGTTCGCGTCTGTGACGCCCAGGCTCTGAAGCCCAGGAAGCAATGATGTGACGTTGTCTCTGAGCAGGACCCGGTTGCTCTCGTCGTCGGCGACGATCAGGATGTCGGACGGACGCTCGACAATCGTCGTGGTTTGCTCGATCGATGTGCACTCCATCGCCGCGACGTCGCCGGCCTGCACATCGAGCTTCTCGGTATCCGAGAACGTGCTCGCCTCGGATGCGGCCTCCGAGGTCGTGGGCCCAGGGCCAACGCTCACTCCCGACGTGCTGGTGCCGCCGTCGAACTCTCCCGCGTTTCCGGTCACCACGCAGGCGCAGGCCATCAGCGGCAAGAGGGCGGAGTGTCGTCGATCAACCATCACAGTCGGCCAAGAGGTCTTGGCTCGACCCAGGATAAGCTTTTGCGAAGGCGGCCGCTTTTCGCTTCGCGTCCGCGTCGCGATCCTCCGCGCACAGGGCAGCGACCTCGGTGGCATCGCGTTCTCGGGCGAGGGTGCTGTTGGGGTAGTCGCGCCGGTGGGCCTTGATGAGGGAACGGGCCCGAGCCGGGGTGCCTGCACGAAGCGCGGCTCGAGCCTGCTGCAGGGCTCGCAGCTCGTCGGCCAAGGTGTCCGCGGGCGCGGCTTTGGTGGGCATGGCCTCCGGTTTGGCTCTGGGTTTGGCTTTGGCCTTGGTCCGCGC
>OJGU01000174.1_pt1 | contig 43125 bp, 37 predicted proteins | sample 1594741 | NCBI WGS metagenome assembly OJGU01 (sample SAMN05416841, study PRJEB24817) | seawater metagenome | isolation source: Sea water | place: Canada:Atlantic | collected 2013-07 | reverse complement strand
TCGTCGGCAGCGTCAGATGTGTATAAGAGACAGGTTTAATCCTGGAAGCTTCCAGGTTCGCTTTTTTCAGTAGGTGCTCTTGAGATTTTCTGTTCCAGAATTCGAAGGAGTGATTCAGTCGATTGTACTCGTCGTGGTTTTGCTCAGCTTTCTCGTGCCATGTAGTTATTTCGAGAATTAGTCGCTTAGACTCTGTCCTCGCGACATTCAGGTGTTCTTCTGTTTCCGCGAGCTCATTACTAAGTTGAATAAAAGGTATGAGCTGTCGTAGTCCTTCGAGATAAGCTTCCCCAAGTTGAGTGGCTAGTTCTCCGGCAACCTTTGCCGTTTCAATCTCTGATATGAGCTGGACCTGCCCAGCGCTTGCGGTGAAGTTGTTTAGCGATTCTGTTGAAAATTCGCCTTGTCTGAACAGTGTCGGCATCTGCCCGAGAAACACCTGCATATCTACTAAGTCTTTTTCAGCTTTTAAGTAGGTTTCTCTGCGCAGTTCTATTTTTCGTTGTGTCGATCTCTCAACGCGCTCCTGATCAAGTCGTTCCTGAAGTTGTCGAAAGTTGCTTCTATTTTGCAGGTGGATGCCAAAAAGGGTAATCAATGCGGCTGTGATAGCGGCGAGCACTGTGTCTGGCGGTGAGGGAATTTCGTGCAGGAGCTCAAGCATCGAGTTCAAGGAAAAGCTGTCCAATTTCTCACCCCGTTGGCAGTTGGTTGACACTTTTTGGAAATTGTTTGCTGTATAAACAAAAAAAGCCCCTGAAATCAGGGGCTTTTTTGCGGTTGGTTGGTGGAGACGGCGGGAATTGAACCCGCGTCCGCCAGTACTCAGCCTTGAGGTCTACATGTTTAGCGTCTCTCTATTGATTTAAGTTCAAGCGACCCGAGAGTCAGGGTGCAAGAACCGAGTTCTTTAAATCTTAGCCGTTAGCCAGTGAACTCTGGAAAACGGAGCATCCCGTAAGCGATGACGTCCTGAGATGTTGCTTCCGGGCTACGGGCGACCCGGTCAGGACGACTAGCAGCTTACGCTGCTAGTGCGTAGTTTTCGTCGTTTGCGACTATTGCGTTGCAGCTTTGGATTAACGAGATTGGCTGCCATCTCGACATGCACCCAAGGGTTCGCCACCAGCGTCGAAGCCATGTCGTCCCCTTACCGACAGTATATGTGGCTGCTTCCGCCAACTTCAAGGTTTTCCTGGTTTTGTTTTGTGGTGTCGGGTGGTCAGTTGTACCTATCAACTGGCGGCCCGGGTGGTGTTCTGTTCGCTGTTGTGCAGCGCGGCGTCCAGGAGTTCGGCAAAGCTGTCGCGGAAATGCCCCATCACACTAGCCGGGTCGGCCTTGATGTTCTTGTCGATGGTGATGCCAAACTGCACCGTGCCGGCGTAGCTGAATATGCTCAAACCGATGCCGATATTGCCGCTTTGGGGCACCCAGAACATGGGTTGGGTGAGCTTTGCTCCCGCCAAATATACAGGTTCTTTTGGGCCCGGCACGTTAGTGAGTACCGCAGAGGCCTTATTGCTGAGCATGGAGAGCGCCCGCCGCTCAAGGACATCCGGGCCGCGCCCGAACAGGTCCAGCAGGCTGTAGGTTACCTGAGCCTGGTAGGAGCGTTTGAGGCGGTTCATGTTTTCCTGAACCTGGCGGAACCGCATGATCGGATCGGTTTCCTCCACGGGCAGGGTGACCAGCACCAGCCCGAACTGGTTGCCCAGGGTTTCGATGGGTTGCCGCATCGGGCGCAGGTTAAACGGCACGGCAACGCGAACGCCGCACTCCGGCGTGGCCTCGCCAGTGGCCAAAAAATGCCGTTGCAATGCGCCGGCGGCGGCACACAGCAGTACATCGTTGGCGGTGCCGCGCAGGGCTCTGGCGCACACCTTCACTTCGGCGAGACTCAGCGGGTCGGCCCAGGCGACATGCTTGCGACCGCTCAAGGGCCTTTTCAGGCAGGTGTCTGGTTCCGCCGGGGTGAGGCCGAGCTTGAGCAGATCTACGGCGATGTTGCCAGCGGTAGTGGCCAGTTTGAACGGGTAACCTGGCTCGTTGCGGACGGACTTTAGAAACAGGCCTGCCTGGTCGATGGCGGTTTGTCCATTGTGCAAAGCCCGGCTGGCGAGCTGGCGTAGGCCTTGAGGTGCATGGGCCTTGGATTGGCTGGATGTCGATACCCGGCTGAGTCTCGGTTCCGGTGAGTTGTCGGTCAGCGAAAGCAGCACTCGCACCAGTGAAATGCCGTCAGCAATGCAGTGATGGATGCGAACCAGCAAGGCACAGCCACCCTGATAGTTCTCGATATAGTGGATTTGCCAGAGTGGACGCCGGAAATCCAGCGAGGTGCTGGTCAGGTCGCTGGTCAGTGTTTGCAGTTCCTGTTTGCCGCCATCGCCGGGCAGGGCAAGAACGTGAATATGGTTGTCGATATGAAAGAGTGGGTCGTCCTGCCAGTACGTGCGGTCGCCTTCGGTGACGACGCGCTGTCGAAAGCGCCGGAAGGTGAGGAAGCGTTCTTCGAGCGTGCGTTTGAGGCGCTTGAGGGCAATGGGTTGATCAAACACCAGCACCGCTGAAATCATCATGGGGTTCTCGGGGCACTCCATGCGTAGCCACGAGCGATCTACTGCAGACATGGGTGTTTGTCGGCGTGTCATTACTTGCTCCCTTTGTGTCCCGTCTGTCCCTGGGTAGCCGCTGTCCGTATGCGGATTGGAGTAAGGGATCGAGTATAGGCTGATCAGAAAGGGGGTAAAAGAGGATGCAGATGCGACATAAAATACGGGAAGAGGATGCCGGGCCTGGGGCCCGGCCAGCGGATCAGACGTTGGTTTCGCGGAGGATGCGTTGTTTCTGGCGGTTCCAGTCCCGTTCTTTCTCGGTGGCGCGCTTGTCGAACAGTTTCTTGCCTTTCACCAGGGCAATTTCGCACTTCACCTTGTTCTTCTTCCAGTACATGGCCAGGGGAATGCAGGTGTGGCCGGCCTGATTAACCTTGCCGACGATCTTGGCAATTTCCTTGGCGTGCAGCAGCAGTTTGCGGGTCCGGGTCGGGTCCGCGATAACGTGGGTTGAGGCGGCGGTCAGCGGGATGATATGGGATCCCAACAGCCAGGCCTCTCCGTCCTTAAGCAGCACGTAGGCATCGGTGAGCTGCGCCTTGCCGGCTCGGATGGATTTTACTTCCCATCCGAGCAGGGCCAGGCCCGCCTCAAAGCGTTCCTCGATGTGGTACTCGTGTTTTGCCTTCTTGTTCAAGGCAATGGTGGCGCTCGGAGCGCCGGGTTTCTTCTTGCTCATGAATCGTTGATCCGGAGTCGGACAGAAAATTTACCGTGCGTAATCGTGCCGGAAAAGCGCGCATTGTAGCCCAGTAGTACCAGACTGGTCACGAAATCGGCGCGATTGACTGAGTCGATGGTCGTATGGGTTGTGATTCCTCCGCTACAATGTGCGCTGAGATGTCGTCAGGGAATGGAATGCCTACTCCATACGAAACACCAATCGGGTCGTGGACCCGGCCAACCACTTTTTTCTGGGCCGCGACCGGGGCAACCTTTGGCCTCGCGAACGTGTGGCAGTTCCCCTACCTGGCCGGCCAGCATGGCGGCGGGTTGTTCATATTGCTGTACCTGGCGTGTCTGCTATTGGTGACGCTGCCGTTGATGGTGACCGAATCCGCCATGGGACGATACGCCCGCCATGGTTTGGTGCTGGCGATGGATGGTTTCGTTCGCAGCGCGCGGCGGTCCCGGATGTGGATGTGGGCTGGTCGGCTGGGGGTGCTGGCGGTTTTTCTGGTGCTTTCCTTTACGGCTGTTTTCGGTGCCATCGCTCTGGCCTACGTGTTTTATGGTGCGATGGGGCGGTTTATTGGTGCCGGGGAGGCCGACGCTGCTCGAATCCTTTCCGCGCTGGTGTCGGACTCTCGGGACTATCGCGTATTCATGGGCTGGCACGGATTCTTCCTGTTGCTGGTGGTGTGGGTGTCGATGCAGGGCGTGGTGGACGGTGTCGAGCGTGCAGTACGGGTAGTGGCACCGGCGATGATGCTGATTCTGCTGGCGCTCTGCGGTCTGGCCGCCTGGAGCGGGGATTTCCGCAGCGCGTCGGATTTCATGCTGGATTTCCGCCCCGCCGACGTGACCCTGGACAGTTTGCGGGCGGCGTTGTTTCACGCGTTTTTCACTCTTGGGCTCGGAATGGGCGTGTGGACCCTGTTCGGTGCCTATACACCCGCGGACACTCGTCTTAAGCGTTCTGTGCTGGCTGTTGTGTTGATGGACACCCTGATTGCCATCGGGGCCGGGTTGGCAATCTATTCGTTGGCACCCGATGGTCATTCCATGGAAGGCGAGCGCGGCTTCGGGCTACTGTTCTTGTCGCTGCCGGTGGCCCTGGCGGATTTGCCGGGCAGTCAGTTTCTGGTGGCGGCCGTGTTCCTGGTCATCGTGATGATTGTGTGGACGACGTCTCTTTCATTGCTTGAGCCGGTGGTCGGTTGGTTTCAGGAGTGGACGGGTGCACCAAGGGGCTTGTCCGCCTTTCTGATGGGTAGCTCAGTCTGGCTGGCGGGGCTTGGGTCGTTGCTGTCCTTCAATCTATGGTCCGACGAGCGTTTCGCCGGGGGCACCTTGTTCCGCTGGCTTGAGCTGATCACGGGTGGCCTGCTGATTCCACTGGTGAGTATCCTGATATCCGTCTTCGCGGGCTGGTACCTAACCCGCAATCTGACCTTCACCATACTGGGAAAGGCACCGCGCCTGATTGGCCGTATATGGTTCTGGGTGATGCGTTTGATTTTGCCGTTGGTGGTGGCGTATATCGGCATGCAGTACACCGCCACGTCGCTGGTGGCGTTGTGCGACAGCGGTAGCAACGGGTTGTGGTGCGAACCTACCGTAGAGTTAGCGCCAGGCTCAATGACGCCGGCTGCCCCCGACTCCGACGATCCCAACAATGAAGCCGGTGATGCTGGTGGGGCTGGCGAGCCAGAGACCAAGCCGGGCAAACCGGGAGAGGAAAGCGGTAAGAATGGCCCGGCTGGGCAGGAAAGTGACCCCAACAACGGTGATATCCTTTATCATAGCGTCTGATATTGGCGTCCCGGTTAAAGGGGCACCCCCTTTGCAGGGTCTTCAATTTAAGTGTATTTGCAAGCAGGACGTCCGGTTCCAATGCCCCATCAGATCGACAAGACCGCGCTGGTCATGCACTCGGCGGAACGCATGTTCCACCTGGTCAACGATGTTGCCAGCTACCCCGACTTTCTTCCCTGGTGTTCGGCCAGCCAGGTGTACGAGCAGACAGACCACGAAATCATGGCATCCATGGATATTGCCAAAGGTGGTATCCGTCACCGGCTGACCACGCGCAACCAACTGTACCTGCCGCATACCATTGAAATGAGCCTGGTAGATGGCCCTTTCCGCAACCTTAGCGGTCGTTGGCAGTTCAAGCCCCTGCAGAATAACGCCTGCAAGGTGATTCTTACGCTGGAGTTTGAGTTTTCCGGATCCTTGTCGAGAATGACGTTCGGGCCGGTCTTCAATCAGGCTGCGAATACCATGGTGGATGCGTTCTGCCGCCGCGCAGACCAGGTGTATCTCGGGGGATAACAATGATTCGAGTTGAGGTGGCCTTTGCCAGGCCGGACAAGCAGGAAATCATCAGCTTGAGTGTTGAAGAGGGAACCACCGCCGTGGAGGCTGTGAAACGTTCCGGCATTGTCGCGATATTCCCCGAGGTCGATCCGGAAAATGGCGATATGGGGATCTTCGGCAAGATGATCAAGAATCCGTCCGCCCACGAGTTGCGGGAAGGCGACCGGGTTGAAGTTTACCGGCCGCTACAGATCGATCCCAAGCAAGCCCGGCTCAACCGGGCAAAGAAAAAGGGCTAAGGGTTGAGGCCGGCTCAGTAGGCGGGCGTTTCTTCCAGCAGTTGAGCTTCGTAATGGGAATATTGGTCGTTATCATAGTAGACGATGACCCGTTGTTCCTTGATGTCGCCACCACTGCGCTGGAAGGTATACACAAAGTATTCCCGCGACGGATCGGCGGGGTTGGTCATCAGCGGGGTTCCCAACAGAGAGTGGACCTGGCTGCGGGACATGCCCTCGGCCAGTGATGTCAGCTCTTCGTCGGTCAGTATGTTCCCCTGTTGTACGTTGATCTTGTATACGCCTGGGAAAACACAGCCAGCCATGATGAGAGTTAGAATGAGAGCTGTGAGCTTTTGCATCGCCGGGGGAAATCCTCTATCTTGAAATCGCCTGCCAGGGGCAGGTGTGACACGGTCTGACCGTTAACATGCGGCTTCATCATACCGGAAGCCGTGAGGCACACCAAAGAGTGAATCGTAACATGTCATCCGAAAACACCGAATTACGAAAAGTCGGTCTTAAAGTCACTCTGCCAAGAGTGAAGATCTTCAATATTCTGGAGAATTCCGAGGAGCATCACCTCAGCGCCGAGGATGTGTACAAAAAGCTCCTCGAACAGGGTGATGACGTGGGCCTGGCAACCGTCTACCGGGTGCTGACTCAGTTCGAGGCAGCTGGCCTGGTTCTGCGCCACAACTTCGAAGGTGGGCACGCCGTATTTGAGATGGCCGGCGACGATCATCATGATCACATGGTCTGCACTCAGACTGGTGAGGTCATCGAGTTCGTCGATGAGGTTATCGAAGAGCGGCAGCAAAAGATTGCCAAAGAACGAGGCTATGAGATTGTCGATCACAGCCTGATTCTGTACGTCAAACCCCTCAAGTCCTGATCATTCGGAATTTGTTCCGGGCAAAAAAGAAAAAAGGGGCGGGTTTTTAAGCCCGCCCCAACAGCTCTCAGGATCGAGAGGGGAATACGTTTATCGTTCAAACTGTTCAGTGATGCGTTGCCTGGCCCTTGGTGAACATTTCGTGGGCATGAGCGATGGTGTGTTCGGTCATATCCACACCACCGAGCATTCTTGCCACTTCGCTGACCCTGCCATTGTCGTCCAGTGACTCAATCTTCGAGTAAGTGGCGTCTGATTCCGTAAACTTGCTGACGAACAGGTGCTGATGGCACTGGGCTGCTACCTGGGCAAGATGCGTGACGCACAGCACCTGCCCATTACTGCCCAGGCTTCGAAGCAGGCGACCAACCACTTCTGCGGTGCCGCCGCCAATGCCCACATCCACTTCGTCAAAGACCAGTGTTGGTGTGGTGGAGGTTTGCGCAACCACCACCTGAATGGCGAGGCTGATGCGTGAGAGTTCGCCGCCCGAGGCCACCTTGGCCAGCGGACGTGCGGGTTGGCCCGGGTTGGCGCTGACCAGGAATTCAATGTCTTCCAGGCCGTGGGGCGCAGGCACGTCCCCCTTGTTTCGGCTCAGATGGGTTACGAACTGGACCGCTGGCATGCTCAGTTGGGCGAGTTCCTCCGCGATGCGCTGATCGAGGTTGGCAGCAGCCTGTTGGCGAGCGTTCGACAGCTCGGTGGCCAGTGTATTGAAGTGGCTTCGCTGTTCTTCCAGTTCCGCTTCCAGCTTCTCAACGCTGCCCTCGCCGTCGTCCAGCGATGCCAGCTCGGCGCTCAGGCTCTGGTGGAATTCCGGGAGAGTCTCCGGTGTGATGCGGTGCTTGCGGGCCATCTGGTAAATAGCGCTCAGGCGCTCTTCCACTTCGGCCAGTCGGGCTGGGTCGGCGTCGTAATCTTCCACAAAGTGGCGCAGGTTGTCGCCAGCCTCGGTGATCTGAATCTGGGCCTCATTCAGCATCTGGATAGTTTCCGTCAGTGCCGGTACTTCCACCGGTAACTGCTCCAGTTGCTGTAATGCCTGGCGCACCAGATCCGCTGCGCTATTGTCATCTTCCGTGCACAGAAGGGTAGCCTGATGGCTATTGTGTAGCACCGTGTCGGCATGGCTGAGCCGTTCCTGCTCTTTCTCCAGCTCTATCTGCTCTCCGTCTTCCAGCGCCAGGCGGTCCAGTTCTTCCACCTGGTAGCGAAGCAACTGCAGGCGGGCTTCTGCCTCATCGGCATTCTGCTGGCGTTCGGTCAGCCGCTGTCGGGTTTTGTGCCAGGCTTTCCACGCATCCCTGGTTTGCGCTCCCAGCGCTTCTGCGCCGGCAAATTCGTCCAGTAGTTTGCGGTGGGTCTCCTTGCGTAGCAGGGACTGATGCTGATGCTGGCTGTGGATGTCCATCAGGGCGCTGCCCAGGTCCTTCAGGTGGGCGAGGGGGCAGGGCTGGCCGTTGATGTAGGCACGAGAGCGGCCGTCCTTGCTGATCACTCGGCGCAGGATGCACTCGTTGTCGTCGTCGAGCTCATGGTTTTCCAGCCATTGCCGGGCTTCGGCAATGCGGGACACGTCGAAGGTGGCGGTGATGTCGGCGCGTTTGGCACCGTGGCGCACGGCACCAGCGTCGGCACGCCCGCCCATGGCCAGGCCGAGGGCGTCCAGGACAATGGATTTGCCGGCACCGGTCTCTCCGGTCAGTGCCGTCATACCCTTTCCAAACTGAAGTTCGACCCGCTCGGCAATGGCGTAATTGGAAACGGTGAGCTGTGTGAGCATGCAGAGGTCCTCCGCTCGATTCCTGAATACTGTGATTACATACAGTGACTGTGAATATATACAGGGTTTTTCCAGTTTGCAAACATCGCCTGGCGAATTTGTGAACGAATGAGGTGCGCAACGGTTGAAACATTCGATACGGGCCCCATATCCGTTCGCAAACATGTTTTTTCCGGCCTCTGGCGGTCGGAAACCAAACGTTAACCGGCCGGTCGTCTGGCCGCCGACGATCAAGCAGGAGTAGTCATGAGCGCTGACGAGAATCGTAACGAACAGGTGGAAGAAGAGCTGAAAGACGCTGCGGAAGCCGCTCCCGAAGAAGAAACGGCGACGGAAGACAGTGCCGAAGCCGGCCCGGAAAGCGAAATTGAGGCCCTGAAGGCCCAGGCGCAGGAGTTTCAGGAGCAGATGTTGCGGTCCCAGGCGGAGATGCAGAATGTTCGCCGCCGCGCTGAAATCGATGTGGAAAAAGCCCACAAATTTGCGCTGGAGAAGTTTGTGAAGGAGCTCCTGCCGGTCGCTGACAGCCTGGAAAAGGCGGTTGAAAGCACTGAGGGGCATGAAAATGCCGGCGAACTGGTGGCCTCTATTCGTGAAGGGGTCGAGATGACCCTCAATCTGTTCATGGGCAGCCTCGGCAAGTTCAATGTGGTTCAGCTTAACCCCGTGGGTGAGCCGTTTGACCCCCAGCAGCATGAGGCCATGTCCATGGTGCCGGCGCCTGATGCCGAGCCCAACAGTGTCGTGGCTGTGGTCCAAAAGGGCTACACCCTGAATGACCGCCTTGTTCGCCCCGCGATGGTGGTGGTCGCCAAGGCCGCAGACGCGCCAAAAATCGATGAGCAGGCTTGAAAAGCAGATTAAAGCGCCAATATAGCCAGTAAACAGGCGGCGCACCGGGACTCCGGGGCAACTTTTAAGGCAGCCGGAACTGAATTGAACAACCGAATTGGAGCAATTGCATGAGTAAGATCATTGGTATCGACCTGGGAACCACAAACTCCTGTGTAGCCATTATGGATGGCGACAAGGTCAAGGTTATCGAAAACGCCGAGGGTGATCGCACTACCCCGTCCATCGTGGCGTATACCGAAGACGGTGAAACGCTGGTAGGTCAATCTGCCAAGCGCCAGGCGGTCACCAATCCGAACAACACCCTGTACGCCATCAAGCGTCTGATCGGTCGTCGCTTTGAAGACGACGTGGTCCAGAAAGACATCAAGATGGTGCCCTACAAGATCGCCAAGGCAGACAACGGTGATGCCTGGGTCGAAGTGAAGGGCGAGAAGATGGCGCCGCCGCAGGTGTCTGCGGAAATCATCAAGAAGATGAAGAAAACCGCAGAAGACTATCTGGGCGAGAAAGTGACCGAAGCGGTTATCACCGTGCCGGCCTACTTCAACGACAGCCAGCGCCAGGCCACCAAAGACGCCGGTAAAATTGCTGGTCTGGACGTGAAGCGGATCATTAACGAGCCGACTGCAGCCGCTCTGGCTTATGGCCTGGACAAGAAGAGCGGCGACCGTACTGTCGCCGTTTACGACCTGGGCGGTGGTACCTTCGACATCTCCATCATCGAGATCGCCGATGTAGACGGTGAGCACCAGTTCGAAGTGCTGGCCACCAACGGCGACACCTTCCTGGGCGGCGAAGACTTTGACATGAAGCTGATCGAATACCTTGCCGATCAGTTCAAGAAAGACAGCGGCATCGACCTGCGTGGCGACTCGCTGGCCATGCAGCGCCTGAAGGAAGCGGCCGAGAAGGCCAAGATCGAGCTGTCCAGCAGCCAGCAGACCGACGTGAATCTGCCGTACGTAACGGCAGACGCCAGCGGTCCCAAGCACATGAACGTGAAAGTGACTCGTGCCAAGCTGGAGTCACTGGTTGAAGAGCTGGTCGAGCGCAGTCTCGCACCGTGCCGCACCGCGCTGGAAGATTCCGGTGCCAAGATCGGTGAAATCGACGAAGTCATCCTGGTCGGCGGTCAGACCCGCATGCCGATGGTTCAGGAAAAAGTGAAGAACTTCTTCGGTAAGGAAGCACGTAAGGACGTGAACCCGGATGAAGCTGTGGCCATGGGTGCTGCCATCCAGGCGGCCGTGCTCTCCGGTGATGTGAAAGACGTTCTGTTGCTGGACGTTACCCCGCTGACCCTGGGTATCGAAACCATGGGTGGCGTGGCGACACCGCTGATCGACAAGAACACCACGATCCCGACCAAGAAGTCGCAGACTTTCTCCACTGCGGATGACAACCAGACCGCCGTGACCATTCACGTGGTCCAGGGTGAGCGGAAGCAGGCGACACAGAACAAGTCACTGGGCCGTTTCGACCTGGCGGACATTCCGCCGGCGCCCCGTGGCACGCCGCAGATCGAAGTCACCTTCGACATCGATGCCAACGGTATCCTGAACGTGTCGGCCAAAGACAAGGCGACCGGTAAAGAGCAGTCCATCATCATCAAGGCGTCTTCAGGTCTGAACGACGACGAAATCGAGAAGATGGTTCAGGACGCGGAAGCCAACGCCGACGAAGATCGCAAATTCGAAGAGTTGGTCCAGGCTCGTAACCAGGGCGACGCGATGGTTCATACCGTGCGCAAGACCTTGGCCGATGCTGGTGACAAGGTGTCCGACAGTGAGAAGGAGTCTATCGAGGCTGCTATCAAGGAGTTGGAAGAAGCCCTGGCTGGTTCCGACAAGGACGACATCGAGGCCAAGACTCAGAAGCTGACAGAAGCGTCTTCTGAAATGGCCCAGAAGATGTATGCGGATCAGGCAGAACAGGCGCAGCAGGCCGGGGGCGAAGAGTCTGCCCAGTCCGGTTCCAGCGACGACGCCGTTGATGCCGAGTTTGAAGAAGTCAAAGACGACGACAAGCGATAAAACTTAAGATCATCAGGCAGTTGGAAAACGCGGGAGCTCTCCCGCGTTTTCCTCGTTTTACCAACAGGGTTTTAGAGCATGGCCAAGCGCGACTATTACGAGATTCTCGGGGTGTCCCGGGAAGCGGATGACAAAGAGATCAAGCGAGCCTACCGCAAGCTTGCGATGAAGTATCATCCTGACCGGAATCCGGATGATGAGGACGCCGATCATAAGTTCAAGGAAGCCAGCGAAGCTTATGAAATACTCTCTGATTCCTCCAAGCGCGCGGCCTATGACCAGTTTGGCCACGCCGGTGTCGATGGTTCTGCCGGCGGCGGATTCGGAGGCGGCGGTGGCGGTGCCAGCTTCTCCGACATCTTTGGCGATGTGTTTGGTGATATCTTTGGCGGCGGCCGTGGTGGTCGCAATACACGCGGGGCTGACCTGCGCTACACGCTGGAGTTGGACCTGGAAGAAGCGGTAAAAGGCAAAACCGTTCAGATCCGCATTCCCGGCCACACCGAGTGTGATGTCTGCGACGGCTCCGGGGCCGAGAAGGGTTCACGGCCGGAAGCCTGTGGTACCTGTAATGGCATGGGCCAGGTACGCATGCAGCAGGGCTTCTTCACTGTGCAGCAGGCGTGTCCTACCTGTCGCGGTTCCGGCAAGATCATCAAGAACCCGTGTAAGAAGTGTCACGGTGCCGGTCGCATCCAGGAAGAGAAAACACTGTCCGTCAAGGTGCCACCGGGCGTGGATACCGGCGATCGTATCCGGCTCTCCGGCGAGGGCGAGATGGGTGTTGAAGGTGGTCCTTCCGGTGATCTCTACGTGCAGGTCGCGGTTCGGGAGCATTCCATCTTTACCCGTGATGGCCGCAACCTCTACTGCGAAGTGCCTATCAGCATCGTCGATGCCAGTCTCGGCGGCGAACTTGAAGTGCCGACGCTCGACGGTCGCGTCAAGCTGAAGATTCCACCGGAAACCCAGACCGGCAAGCTGTTCCGTCTGCGTAACAAAGGCGTCAGCCCGGTTCGTGGTGGTCCGTCCGGTGATTTGCTGTGCCGCGTGGCTGTGGAAACTCCGGTTAATCTCACCAAGCGCCAGAAAGAGTTGTTGGAAGAGTTCCAGAAGACTCTGGACGGTGGCGACGGGAACCAGCACGGCCCGCGAAAAACCTCCTGGTTTGAAGGCGTGAAAAGCTTCTTCGACGAAATGAAATTCTGAGGGCAGACGTGATGAGGGTAGCAATCATCGGCGCCGCAGGGCGCATGGGCAAGGTGTTGATTGAAGCCGTTGACGGAGCTGAGGGCCTGGAGCTCGGCGCAGCAGTCGTCGAACCGGGCAGCAGTCTTGTTGGCGCTGACGCCGGTGAAATGACCAGCATCGGCAAAACCGGCGTCAAGATGGCTGGCAGTCTGGCCGAAGTGAAGGACGACTTCGATGTACTTATCGACTTCACCTTCCCGGACCTGACCCTGGAAAACGCGGAATTCTGTAAAGCCAACGGCAAGATGATTGTGATCGGTACCACCGGCCTGACCGACGCCGAGAAAGAGCAGCTCGCCGTCGCCGCTGAAAAGGCTCCGGTGGTGTTCGCCCCCAACATGAGTGTGGGCGTCAACGTCACCCTCAACCTGTTGCGCACCGCCGCTGCAGCCCTGGGTGACGACTACGACGTGGAAATCATCGAAGCCCATCACCGCCACAAGAAAGACGCGCCTTCGGGCACGGCTTTGCGAATGGGCGAAGTTGTCGCCGATGCCCTCGGGCGTGATCTCAAGGAATGCGCTGTCTACGGTCGTGAAGGCTTTACCGGGGAGCGCACCCGCAAGGAGATCGGCTTCGAAACCATTCGGGCCGGCGACGTGGTTGGCGATCATACCGTTCTGTTCGCCACTGAAGGCGAGCGTATCGAAATTACCCACAAAGCCAGCAGCCGGATGACGTTTGCCAAAGGTGCGATGCGTGCGGCATTGTGGTTGGAAGGTAAGCCGGTCGGGTTGTACGACATGCAGGACGTGTTGGCGCTGAAGTAGCGACGAGCAAGATTTCGCGTGGACACAAACTGCCATATTTCGTACAATAAGGCGGTTTAACTGCACCAAGCGTAGCTTTGACAACGCTCAACAGAAAAAGCGGGACGGAGTTCAACTCCCTCTCGCTTTTTTGCGACCTGAATTTGCGCTTGCGTTCCTGTTCGTGACGAACCTGTACGCCACTCGATGAGGATACAAGCCTTGAGTACACCTGCCATCCTTGCACTCGCAGACGGAAGCCTGTTTTACGGCACCGCCATTGGCGCTGAAGGGGAAACCAGCGGAGAGGTGGTGTTCAACACCGCCATGACCGGTTATCAGGAAATCCTGACCGACCCGTCCTACTCCCGCCAGATTGTCACCCTCACATACCCCCATATCGGCAGTACCGGTGTGAACGAAGAAGACATCGAATCCGATCGTCTCCAGGCCGCCGGCCTGATAATCCGTGATCTGCCCCTGTTGGTGAGTAACTGGCGCAGTACCGGCTCGCTACAGGACTACCTGCGCGCCAACAACATCGTCGGCATTGCCGACATCGATACCCGTCGCCTGACCCGAATCCTGCGGAATAAAGGCTCCCAGAATGGTGCCGTGGTCGCCGGCGCAGACGCCACGGCCGAGCGCGCCCTGGAGTTGGCTAACGCTTTTCCAGGCCTGAAAGGCATGGATTTGGCGAAGGAAGTCACCTCGGAAAAAGCCTGGACCTGGAGCCAGAGTGAGTGGGATATCGAAAGTGGCTATGGCGAGCGCACCGAATCAAAGTTCAAGGTCGTCGCCTGGGACTACGGCGTGAAACTCAACATCCTGCGCATGTTGGCCAGTCGCGGCTGCGACATCACCGTTGTGCCGGCCCAGACCCCCGCTTCCGATGTGCTGGCGATGAATCCAGATGGTATTTTTCTGTCCAACGGCCCCGGCGATCCAGAGCCTTGTGACTACGCCATCAGCGCCATCCGCGACGTGCTGGAGACCGACATTCCCGTTTTCGGCATCTGCCTCGGCCACCAGTTGCTGGCCCTGGCCAGCGGGGCCAAATCCATCAAGATGGGGCATGGCCACCATGGCGCCAACCATCCGGTGCAGAACATCGCCGACGGCACCGTGATGATTACCAGCCAGAACCACGGATTTTCAGTGGACGAAGCCAGCCTGCCGGGCAATCTGGAGGTGACCCACAAATCCCTGTTTGACGGGTCTCTGCAGGGAATCCGTCGTACCGACAAGCCAGCCTATAGCTTTCAGGGGCATCCGGAAGCGAGCCCCGGCCCACACGACGTAGCGCCGCTGTTTGATGAATTTATCCGCCTGATGGAGGCACGTTGATGCCAAAGCGTACCGACATTAAAAGCATTCTGATTCTGGGCGCGGGCCCCATCGTGATCGGGCAGGCGTGCGAGTTTGACTACTCTGGAGCCCAGGCCTGTAAGGCCCTGCGTGAGGAGGGGTACCGGGTTATCCTGGTGAACTCCAACCCAGCTACGATCATGACGGACCCGGTAATGGCCGATGCTACCTACATCGAGCCCATCACCTGGAAGACCGTTGCCAAGATCATCGAGAAAGAGCAGCCGGACGCATTGCTGCCCACCATGGGTGGTCAGACAGCCCTGAACTGCGCTCTGGACCTCGAAAAGCACGGCGTTCTGGCCGAGCATGGTGTGGAAATGATCGGCGCCAACGCCGACACCATCGACAAGGCCGAAGACCGTGATCGTTTTGACAAGGCCATGAAGAAGATTGGCCTGGAGTGCCCGCGCGCGACGATCGCCCATTCCATGGCGGAAGCCTGGGAAGTGGCCAACGACATCGGATTTCCCTGCATCATCCGCCCGTCCTTTACCATGGGTGGTTCCGGCGGCGGTATTGCCTACAACCGCGATGAATTCGAGGAAATCTGTACCCGTGGTCTGGACCTGTCGCCGACCAACGAGCTGTTGATCGACGAGTCCCTGATCGGCTGGAAAGAGTACGAGATGGAAGTTGTCCGCGACAAGAACGACAATTGCATCATCGTCTGCGCCATTGAGAACTTTGACGCCATGGGCGTGCACACCGGTGACTCCATCACCGTTGCGCCAGCCCAGACCCTCACCGACAAGGAATACCAGATCATGCGGAACGCCTCCCTGGCGGTACTGCGTGAGATCGGTGTGGAAACCGGCGGTTCCAACGTACAATTTGGCGTGAATCCGGACAACGGCCGTGTCGTCGTCATTGAAATGAATCCCCGGGTGTCGCGTTCTTCGGCGCTGGCGTCCAAGGCAACGGGGTTCCCGATTGCCAAGGTGGCGGCCAAGCTGGCAGTGGGTTACACCCTTGATGAGCTGCGCAACGAAATCACCGGTGGTGTTACTCCGGCCTCGTTCGAGCCCAGCATCGACTATGTGGTCACCAAGATCCCGCGCTTCACCTTCGAGAAGTTCCCCCAGGCTGACGCCCGCCTGACCACCCAGATGAAATCCGTGGGTGAGGTGATGGCCATTGGCCGTACCTTCCAGGAATCCCTGCAGAAAGCCATGCGTGGCCTGGAAGTGGGCTCCGACGGTTTTGAAGAGAAGGTCGACCTGAGCACCACTGACGGCCAGGAAACCCTGACTCAGGAACTGAATGTGCCCGGGGCCGAGCGCCTATGGTACATCGGCGATGCCTTCCGAGCCGGGATGACCGTGGAGGAAGTGTTCAACAACACGCATGTAGACCCCTGGTATCTGGTGCAGATCGAAGACCTGATCAAAGAAGAGACTGCCCTCAAATCCGCCGGCAAGGCGGATATTGATCGCGATACCCTCTTCCGCCTCAAGCGCAAGGGTTTCTCCGATGCGCGCCTGGCCCAGCTGCTGAGCATTTCCGAAGTCAGCTTACGCAAGCTGCGCCATGACCTGGATATCCGCCCGGTCTACAAGCGAGTGGATACCTGCGCGGCAGAATTCGCCTCCTCAACCGCCTACATGTATTCGTCCTATGAGGAAGAGTGCGAGGCGGATGTCTCTGATCGCGAGAAAATCGTGGTCATTGGCGGTGGTCCCAATCGCATCGGTCAGGGTATTGAGTTTGATTATTGCTGTGTTCACGCCGCCCTCGCTATGCGCGACGACGGTTACGAAACCATCATGATCAACTGCAACCCGGAAACCGTTTCCACCGACTACGACACCTCGGACCGACTCTATTTCGAGCCGATTACACTGGAAGATGTGCTGGAAATCATTCACGTCGAAAAGCCCAAGGGTGTGATTGTCCAGTACGGTGGTCAAACCCCGCTGAAGCTGGCCCGTGGCCTGGAAGCGGCAGGTGTGCCGATTATCGGTACCAGCCCGGACGCCATCGACCGAGCCGAAGACCGGGAGCGTTTCCAGCAGATGATTGGCCGCCTTGGCCTGATTCAGCCGGAAAATGCCACCGTGCGCAGCCACGAAGAAGGCATCCTGGCGGCTCGCGAGATTGGTTACCCGCTGGTGGTGCGCCCCTCCTACGTGTTGGGTGGTCGCGCCATGGAAATCGTCTATGACGAGGAGGAGCTGGTTCGCTACATGCGCAATGCCGTGCTGGTCTCCAACGACAGCCCGGTGCTGCTGGATCACTTCCTCAACGCCGCCATCGAGGTGGACATTGACGCCATCAGCGACGGCAAGGACGTGGTCATCGGTGGCATCATGCAGCACATTGAGCAAGCGGGCGTGCACTCCGGTGATTCCGCCTGTTCCCTGCCGCCCTACACCCTGCCGAAAGACGTGCAGGATGAAATGCGCGAAGCGGTACGGAAGATGGCCATTGAGCTGGATGTTATCGGCCTGATGAACGTGCAGCTGGCCTGGCAGGGTGGCGAGATCTACGTGATCGAGGTGAACCCGCGGGCGTCCCGTACCGTGCCGTTTGTGTCCAAGGCCATCGGTGTGTCACTGGCCAAGGTGGCGGCCCGTTGCATGGCTGGCAAGTCACTGGCAGAGCAGGGCTTCACTCAGGAAATTGTGCCGACTTACTATTCCGTCAAGGAATCGGTGTTCCCGTTCAACAAATTCCCGGCAGTGGATCCCATCCTGGGGCCGGAAATGAAGTCCACCGGTGAGGTGATGGGTATTGGTGACAGCTTCGATGAAGCCTTCGCCAAGGCGGCCCTGGCCTCCGGTGAGCGCCTGCCGGCCAAGGGTACGGCCTTCATGTCCGTGCGGGACGTCGACAAGCCCGGTGCCGCGAAAGTGGCACAGGATCTGATTGACGCCGGATTCAAGGTGATTGCCACCACTGGTACCGCCAAGGCTCTGAAGCAGGCCGGGCTCACGGTTGATCGGGTGAACAAGGTTCGTGAAGGGCGTCCGCACATCGTGGACGCTATTAAAAATGGTCAGGTACAGCTGATTATTAACACCACCGAAGGTCGCAAGGCGATTTCCGACTCGGCACAGATTCGCCAGTCGGCCCTGCAGACCAAGGTAACCTATACAACGACACTGGCGGGCGGCGAAGCCTTCTGCAGGGCCATCAAGTTCGGCCCCGAGCGCACTGTGCGCCGCCTCCAGGATCTACACGCAGGAAAGTAAGACTATGGCTGACAGAGTACCCATGACAAAGGCGGGCGAAATCCGCCTACGTGAGGAACTTCAGAAACTGAAGTCCGAAGATCGTCCCCGGGTGATCGCGGCTATTTCCGATGCCCGCGAACACGGCGACCTGAAAGAGAACGCGGAATACCACGCCGCTCGGGAGCAGCAGAGCTTTATCGAAGGGCGTATCCAGGAAATCGAGGGCAAGCTGTCCGCAGCCCAGGTAATCGACGTCAACACCATCGAAAACACCGGCAAGGTGATCTTCGGCACCACCGTGCGAATGCTTAATGTCGATACCGACGAGCAGGTCAGCTACCAGATCGTTGGTGAGGATGAGGCAGATATCAAGGCCGGAAAGCTGTCCATTTCCTCGCCGATCGCGCGGGCGCTGGTGGGTAAAAGCGAGGGTGACGTGGTTGCCGTGCGTGTGCCTTCGGGAACCGTTGAGTATGAAATCGAGCAGGTAGAGCACATCTGACGTTCGTCGGGTGCTGATTCTGCAAACAAAAAGCCGGCTGCGAACAACAGCCGGCTTTTTACATTGTGCGGCCCTGGCGTGCTGACAGCGTCAGTGTTTCTGGCGCAGCAGGTTGGACAGCTTGGGGTTGGGCTTTTTCGCCCGGCGCAGGATCACGGCGATCTTGCCGATGGTCTGCACCAACTCCGCGCCGGAGGCTTCGCACAGGGCAGCAACGGCTTCCTGGCGGGTTTCGCGGTCCTGGCTGGCAACCTTGATCTTGATCAGCTCGTGGTCGTTCAGGGCCCGCTCGAGTTCCTCCTGAAGCCCTTCGGTCAGGCCCTTGTCGCCGACAATGATAACGGGCTTCAGGTTGTGAGCGATGCCCCGGTATTCCCGGCGCTGTTCCGGCGAAAGACTCATTATGTGATCTCTTTATGGGTGCGATTAATAAAACGTCAGCGGCGAAATGCTCGCCAATTCCGTATAATCGCGGGATTGTATCAGATCAATCGGCCGGTGAAATCGCCGTTACCACGTACCCATAGGATTGGAGGTCCAATTGCAGCGCTTTATGGAGGTAGGTTTTGGCTCGCTCGAAAACCAGTGACCGCTGGCTGAAGGAACATTTTGATGATGTCTGGGTCAAAAAGTCCCGGGAAGACGGCTATCGTTCGCGGGCCAGTTACAAGCTGATTGAGCTCGACAACAAAGACCGCCTGTTCCGGCCCGGGCAGACCGTTGTGGATTTGGGTGCTGCGCCTGGCGGCTGGTCTCAGGTGGCGGTTGAGCGGGTTGGTGATAACGGCACGGTGGTCGCCAGCGATATTCTCGAGATGAGGCCGATTGCGGGTGTGGCGTTTGTTCGGGGCGATTTTACCGAGCAGTCAGTGCTGGACGAATTGTTGGATTTACTGGGTGATCGCCGCGCTGACGTTGTAATTTCGGATATGGCACCCAATATGAGTGGTATGGCGGCAGTGGATATTCCTAACGCCATGGGTTTGGTGGAGTTGGCGCTGGATATGGCGCAGCAAGTCCTGAAGCCCGGTGGCGTGTTTGTCGCCAAGGTATTTCAGGGAGAGGGATTTGATGCCCTGCTGGCTGAAATGCGTAAAAGTTTTGGCACCGTTGTCAGCAGGAAGCCTGACTCCTCCCGTGCAAGATCGAGGGAGATTTATCAGGTGTGCAAGGGATTTAAGGGCTGACCCCGCCCCGGAACGGAATGACCGTGGGATTGACACCCCCGCAGTGGTCGATACGGATAGGCCGATTCTGGTGGACGGGCGTACAATTGGTGTAAGGTGTCAGAAAAGGCTTTCTCCTGACGGGGCGATCCTTCAATTCACAGGTGACGATCCTTGAACGATATGGCAAAAAATCTGGTTCTCTGGCTGATTATAGCCGCCGTACTGCTGATGGTGTTTCAGAATTTCACACCCACCACCAGCGGGCAACAGGTCAATTATTCGCAGTTTGTGGAAATGGTGCAGGACGGACAGGTCCGTCAGGTCACCATTGATGGTCTGCAGGTTCAGGGTACCCGTGGTGACGGCTCCCAGTTCCAGACGGTCCGCCCACAGGTGTCCGACAACAAGCTGATGGATGATCTGCTGGCCAACAACGTGGAAGTCATCGGTAAGGAGCCGGAGCGTCAAAGCCTCTGGACCCAGCTGTTGGTGGCTGCCTTCCCAATTCTTATCATCATCGCGCTGTTCGTGTTCTTTATGCGGCAGATGCAAGGCGGTGGCGGTGGCAAAGGCCCCATGTCCTTTGGCAAGAGTAAAGCCCGCCTGATGAGTGAGGATCAGATCAAAACCACCTTTGGTGACGTTGCTGGTGTCGACGAGGCCAAGGAAGACGTCAAGGAGCTGGTGGATTTCCTGCGGGATCCCAGCAAGTTCCAGCGGCTTGGTGGCAGTATCCCCAAGGGTGTACTGATGGTGGGTCAGCCGGGTACAGGTAAGACCCTGCTCGCCAAGGCGATTGCCGGTGAGGCCAAGGTGCCATTCTTCTCAATCTCCGGCTCGGACTTCGTGGAAATGTTTGTGGGCGTGGGTGCCTCCCGTGTCCGTGACATGTTCGAGCAGGCCAAGAAACAGAGCCCCTGTATCATCTTCATCGACGAGATCGATGCCGTTGGCCGCCATCGTGGCGCTGGCATGGGCGGCGGTCACGACGAGCGTGAGCAGACACTGAACCAGTTGCTGGTAGAGATGGACGGCTTCGAGGGTAACGAAGGCGTTATCGTGATTGCTGCCACCAACCGCCCGGACGTACTGGACCCGGCGTTGCTCCGCCCAGGTCGCTTTGACCGCCAGGTCGTTGTCGGGCTGCCGGACATCATCGGTCGTGAGCAGATCCTCAAGGTGCACATGAAGAAAGTGCCCCTGGCCGATGGGGTAGAGCCTGTGTTGATTGCCCGTGGCACGCCCGGTTTCTCGGGTGCTGACCTGGCGAACCTGGTGAACGAAGCTGCGTTGTTTGCGGCCCGTCGCAACCAGCGTCTGGTCTCCATGGAAGAGTTTGAGCTCGCGAAAGACAAGATCATGATGGGCGCCGAGCGCAAATCCATGGTCATGAGCGAGAAAGAGAAGCGTAATACGGCTTACCACGAGTCCGGTCATGCCATTGTCGGGCGTCTGATGCCTGAGCATGATCCGGTCTACAAAGTCAGTATTATTCCTCGCGGCCGCGCATTGGGTGTCACAATGTTCCTGCCGGAGGAAGACAAGTACAGCCACAGCAAGCGCTTCCTGATCAGTTCCATCTGCAGTCTGTTTGGTGGCCGTATTGCCGAAGAACTGACCCTTGGTTTCGATGGAGTCACCACCGGTGCTTCCAACGATATCGAGCGGGCAACCAGCCTGGCGCGTAATATGGTCACGCGTTGGGGGCTGTCTGAGAAGCTTGGCCCGCTGCAGTACGATACAGACAGCGAAGAGCCTTTCCTCGGTCGCTCTGCCGGTCAGGCGCAAACGGTCTATTCTCCGGAAACGGCGCAGCGTATCGATGAGGAAGTTCGCAACATCATCGACAGCTGTTATGAAAAGGCGAAGCAGTTGCTCGTCGATAACCGTGACAAGCTCGACCTGATGGCCGATGCCCTGATGAAGTACGAGACCATTGATCGTTACCAGATCGATGACATCATGGAAGGCCGTGATCCCCGCCCGCCGAAAGGCTGGGGTGATAGCGGCCCCTCCGGTGGTGTTCCGGCTGATGAGCCTGAGCAGGCGCCTGCTCCGAAGGGTTCCGACGATGGTCGCCAACCGGGTGTTGGTCGACCGGCCGGTGAGCACTGAGCCAGGCTGGATACTGGTCGGATGTAATTGAAGACTGAACGCCGCCCCTGACGGGGCGGCGTTTGTTTTTGCGGGTTGCAGAAAAGGTTACTTATGCAGATAAACTTTGCGGGCAGGATTCTGGATATGTCCGGCTGCCACGTCATGGGGATCCTGAATGTGACGCCGGACTCCTTTTCGGATGGAGGTCGGTACACTACCGCTGAGATTGCCCTGGCAAGGGCCCGTGAGATGGTGGCGGACGGTGCGGCTTTTATTGATGTGGGTGGTGAGTCCACACGGCCAGGCGCTACGCCGGTGTCTGTCGAGGAAGAGCTTGAGCGAGTGTGTCCGGTGGTAGAGGCGATTGCCCGTGATTTGGACGTTGTCGTTTCGGTCGATACCAGTTCGCCCGAGGTTATGGCGGAGGTGGTGAAGCTCGGTGCCGGGATGATTAACGACGTCAGGGCGCTGCAACGGGATGGCGCGCCCGAGGTGGTGGCAAGCGCTGGAGTGCCGGTGTGTGTCATGCACATTCAGGGCGAACCGGATACCATGCAGGATGATCCTCGCTACCGGAATGTGCGGCGGGAGGTCAGTTCGTTTCTTACCGAGCGAATGCGGGTGATAGAGAAAGCCGGTGTGCGGCCAGATAACATCATCCTTGATCCCGGCTTCGGTTTTGGCAAGTCTCCGCAGCACAACCTTCAGTTACTGGCCTCACTGGAGCAGTTGCAACTGCTGGGGCACCCGATACTGGTGGGTATGTCCCGCAAGAGTATGCTGGGTCATATCACCGGTCGTGACGTCAGTGAGCGCTTGCCCGCGAGCCTCGCTGCCGCGACAATATCCGCCATGAAGGGCGCATCCATCATTCGCGTCCACGATGTCAGGGAAACCGTTGATGCCGTTAAAGTGGTGACGGCAATGGAGGAAGCTGGACGATGAGCGACAGAAAGTATTTCGGCACGGACGGTATCCGGGGCCGGGTGGGCGAGTTCCCCATAACACCCGAATTCATGCTGCGCCTGGGATGGGCTGCCGGGCAGGCCTTCAAGCGGGATGGGCAGCGCAACAGCGTATTGATCGGCAAGGACACCCGTCTATCGGGCTATATGTTCGAATCCGCCCTCGAGGCAGGTTTGTCCGCGGCCGGGGTGGACGTGAAACTGCTTGGGCCCATGCCCACCCCTGCGATCGCCTATTTGACCCGAACCTTTCGCGCCTCCGCGGGTATTGTCATCAGTGCGTCCCACAATCCGCACCATGACAACGGTATCAAGTTTTTCTCCCCCGCTGGGACCAAGCTGGATGATGCTTTGGAAGCAGAGATCGAGAAGTGGCTGGATAAGCCCATTGAGGTCTGCGGGTCCAAAGAGTTGGGCAAGGCGTTTCGGGTTGATGACGCCCCTGGCCGATACGTTGAGTTCTGTAAGAGTACGGTGCCCAACGAGTTTTCACTCGAAGGGCTTCATATTGTCCTGGATTGCGCTCACGGCGCTACCTACCACGTTGCCCCAAAAGTGTTCCGCGAGTTGGGGGCGAAGATTTCCGTGGTGGGGGGCGAGCCCGACGGTTTGAACATCAATCTCAATGTCGGTTCGACTCACATGGAATCATTGAGCAAGGCCGTTCTGGAGAAGCAGGCCGATCTCGGGATTGCCTTTGATGGCGACGGTGACCGGGTGCTCATGGTGGATCGTGACGGCTCTGAAGTCGATGGCGACGAGTTGCTCTACGTGATCGCCGCGCAACGTCATGCCGCCGGAACATTGAAAGGGGGTGTTGTGGGCACCCTGATGACCAATCTGGGTGTTGAGTTGGCGCTCAGGGAGCAGGGTATTGATTTCGAGCGTGCAAAAGTCGGCGACCGGTATGTCATGGAGCGACTCATCGACAGGGGCTGGCTGCTCGGCGGTGAAGGTTCCGGCCATATGGTCATCCGAGATTGCACCAGCACTGGTGACGGTATTGTGTCTGCGCTCCAGGTATTGTTGGCCATTCGTCGCGCAGGCAGTTCCCTGGCAGACCTTCGCCAGGGTATGAGCAAGTTGCCTCAGAAAATGATCAACGTGCGTGTCGACCAGCGTTTTGATCCCCTCGGGCGTGACGATATTGTCAGGGCCGTGGAGTCGGCAGAGGCCAGGCTGGGCGGCGGTGGCCGCGTGCTGCTGAGGGCGTCGGGCACCGAGCCTTTGATCCGGGTAATGACAGAAGGGCAGGATGAGACACAAATCGTGAAAATTGCCGAGGAACTGGCTGTTGTGGTTGAGAATTCCCGGGCATGATTTTGTGCTCAGGGGCAGTTGTCTGCCGTAAAAGACTGCTGTATAGTTCGCCCTCCCTTGATTCAGGGGTTTTTTATGCGCCGTAAGATTGTCGCCGGCAACTGGAAAATGAACGGGTCGAAAGACCTTGTAAGCAATCTGGTTGGTCAAGTCCGGTCCGAGTTAGCATCGTTTGATAATGGTGTGGAGGCTGTTATTATTCCTCCCGCCCTGTTTGTTGGCGATGTCGTTGAGCAGGCTGGCGAAAAGCTGGCGGTTGGTGTCCAGAACGTAGCGTGCTGGGGTTCAGGCGCCTACACCGGGGAAATCTCCGCGGCGATGGCAAGAGATTGCGGCTGTGGTTTTACCTTGGTCGGGCATTCGGAGCGCAGACAACTCTTCGGCGAAACCGATGAGCAGGTTGCCACCAAGGTCGGGCAGGCCTTGACGTCAGGGTTGGTCGCTGTTGTTTGCGTTGGCGAGACCCTCGAAGAGCGTGATGCGGGCAAGGCTGAAGACGTCGTGTCGCGGCAGGTTCGCAAGGCCCTCGTCGACGTTGGCAGTGAGTCATGGCGGCAGGTTGTGATCGCCTATGAGCCGGTTTGGGCCATAGGGACGGGTAAAACCGCAACCGCTGATGATGCGCAGGCCATGCATGCCGCGATCCGCGATGTGTTGATGTCTCTTGGGGCTCCGGCGGATGAGATGTCGCTGCTTTACGGCGGCAGTGTAAAAGCGGATAATGCCGCGGCGCTTTTTGCTCAGCCGGACATCGATGGCGGGTTGATTGGTGGCGCGTCATTGGATGCAAACGATTTTGTAAGTATTTGCCGGGCGGTGCCGGGCAGGTCCTGAACGTTAAAGGTTCGCGAAAGCCATTAGCAAGAGTCATTAGAGAGTCATTATGGATTGGGTCGAAACACTGGTTGTCGTTCTGCACGTGCTCATTGCGGTGGCGCTGGTGACGCTGGTCCTGCTTCAGCAGGGCAAGGGTGCCAATGCCGGTGCTGCATTTGGTGGCGGTGCCTCCCAGACCGTGTTTGGCAGTGAGGGCAGCAGCAGTTTTCTGACCCGTGCCACAACCTTGCTGGCCATTGTGTTTTTTGTAACGAGTTTTTCGCTGGCTGTATTTGCCAAGCAGCGTGCCGAAGTGGCAGGTGAAGCGGGTATTCCTGTAGTTCAGGAATCACCGGCCGCATCGGATGCCGGGCAGGCTGAAAGTGAATCAGCGACTGACGGCGAAGCCGGGCGCGGGGATGAGAATAAACTCCCCGAGCTCGAGTAAAGGTGCTGCCCAGGTGGTGGAACTGGTAGACACGCTATCTTGAGGGGGTAGTGGCGAAAGCCGTGCCGGTTCGAGTCCGGCCCTGGGCACCATATTAGAAGAAAAACGGCTTGGATTTACCAGGCCGTTTTTTTTGGTCAGTCCTTGACCACTAAGGCCGGCGTCTCTATACTCCGGCGGATATTGGAGCGGGCTCCGGGCGCAGTTTGCCCTGCCGGTTCCAGGCAGGCCAGGTGTCTGTCAGCAGGGGGTGTTTAGATTGCTTTTCCCCTGTGAGTTCTTGCAACAAAGGGCCCCACTTTTTAGGGGCTTTTTGATTAAGGGGCCTGGCGCATCAGGCCCTGGTGCATAAAAAGGGCTGATCAACAGCCCTTTTTTTGTTTTTGGGGTCGGATAAATCGAGTAACGGAGACGGGATAACCTTGTCAGCCAAGTTGAAGCAGCTGGAAGAATTGCTCAGGCCCATTGTGGAAGGCCTGGGTTACGAGTTTTGGGGCGTTGAATTTCGCTCCCAGGGACACCATTCCCTGTTGAGAATTTTTATTGACGATGCTGAGAACGGCATCGGCATTGAAGACTGTGAGAAAGTCAGTCGCCAGGCCAGCGGCGTAATGGATGTGGAAGACCCCATTCAGACGGAGTATACCCTGGAGGTATCTTCTCCGGGCATGGACCGGCCGTTGTTCCGTCTGGAGCAGTATGAGGCATTCGCAGGCCACCAGGTCCAGATCAAATTACGAATGGCATTTGAGGGGCGTCGCAAGTTTCAGGGCCTGATTAAAGGCATTGAGGGCGAAGACGTTGTCGTGGTTGTTGATGATCACGAATACCTGTTGCCATTCGATAGCATCGAGAAAGCCAACATCGTTCCGGTATTTGAATAAGTCAGTGGACGCAAAGTTTATTTTTAAGGGCAGGGCAATCCAATGAGTAAAGAGATCTTGCTGGTGGTTGAATCCGTCTCGAACGAGAAAGGTGTCGAGAAGGATGTGATCTTCGAAGCAATCGAGCTGGCACTCGCCACCGCTGCCAAAAAACGCTACGACGACGAGGAAGCGGATATCCGCGTTTCCATCGATCGCCGCACCGGCGAATATGAAACGTTCCGTCGCTGGCTGGTGGTTGATAACGATGCGGTTCCTGCCTTGGGCACCGAACTGACCATGCAGGAAGCAGAAGAAATCGACACGAGTCTGCAGCCCGGCGATATCCACGAAGAGAAAGTGGAATCCGTTGCCTTCGGCCGTATTGGTGCTCAGGCAGCGAAACAGATCATATTCCAGAAAGTGCGGGAAGCCGAGCGCACCAAGATTGTCGACAGCTACCGGGATCGCGTGGGTGAACTGGTCTCCGGCACCGTAAAGAAAGTGACACGTGACAACGTCATCGTGGATCTGGGTGCCAACGCCGAAGCTCTGCTGCCCCGTGAACACCTGATTCCCCGTGAAACGTTCCGTATGGGGGATCGTGTGCGTTCTCTGCTGCAGGAAATCCGTACCGATCATCGCGGCCCGCAGCTGATCCTGAGCCGTACCGATCCGCAGATGCTGATCGAACTGTTCCGCATTGAGGTGCCGGAAATCGCGGAGGAGCTGATTGAAATTCGTGGCGCAGCCCGGGATCCAGGCTCCCGCGCCAAAATTGCGGTCAAGACCAACGACCGCCGAATTGATCCGGTGGGCGCCTGTGTGGGTATGCGTGGTTCACGAGTCCAGGCAGTTTCCAACGAACTGGGTGGCGAGCGTGTTGATATCGTGCTGTGGGACGACAACCCCGCACAACTGGTCATAAACGCTATGGCGCCGGCGGAAGTCGCGTCCATCGTCATGGACGAGGATCGCCATACCATGGAAGTGGCAGTAGCTGAGGACAATCTGGCCCAGGCGATTGGCCGGAATGGTCAGAACGTTCGGTTGGCGACGGACCTTACCGGTTGGACGCTGAACGTTATGACCGAAGAAGAAGCGGGTGAACGACAGGAGCAGGAGTATAATTCTCTGCTCGAGCACTTCACCGGCAACCTGGATGTGGACGAAGAATTTGCAGGTGTCCTCATTGAGGAAGGGTTTACCTCCATTGAGGAGGTGGCGTACATCCCCATGGAAGAGATGCTTGCCATTGACGGTTTTGATGAGGAAACCGTGACCGAATTGCGCCGCCGTGCCAAGGATGCCCTGTTGAATCAGGCCCTGGCCAGTGAAGAGGCGCTAGAGGGCGCTGAGCCCGCAGAAGATCTTCTCGCAATGGACGGTATGGACCGTGGCCTGGCTTTCAAGTTGGCCGGTATGGGGATTCGTACCATGGAAGATCTCGCTGAGCAGTCGGTTGACGACTTGCTCGACATCGAAGGAATGGAAGAAGAGCGTGCCGGCCAGTTGATTATGGCAGCACGCGCCCCCTGGTTTGAAGACCAGGCTTAATCGGGAGGAGGACCAGTATGGCTGATGTAACGGTAAAACAACTGGCCGCAGATGTAGGCGCTCCCGTGGATCGTTTGCTGCGACAGATGGTGGAGGCAGGCTTGAAAGCCCGCTCCGAGGCAGATTCTGTTACCAGTGATGAGAAGCAACAGTTGCTGACCTATCTGAAAAAGAATCACGGAGAGAGTGAAGCTGAACCCAAGAAGATCACTCTCAAGCGCAAGACAACAACCACGCTGAAAGCGGGCCGTACCAAAACGGTCAATGTTGAGGTTCGCAAGCGCCGTACGTATATCAAGCGCGCTGAGCTCGAGCCGGAAGCGGCGAAGCAGGAAGAAGCTGCCGAGCAGGCAGCGGCTGCCGCACCGGAAGAGGCTCCAGCGACAGTAGCGGCTGAGCAGGCACAGCCTGCGGATGCTCCGAAGCCGGAAGCGCCGGTGTCAGATGCCCCGGCTGAAGAGCCGGCTGTTGACGAAAAACCGGCCGAGGAAGTTCAGCCGGAAGTGGCTGCCGAGCCGGAACCCTCACCGGTTCCCGCCCCGGAAGACATGCCAATTCCGCCGCCGGAAGAAGGCGAAGGCAAGGATCGCAAGCCGAAGAAGAAGAAAGAGAAAGCCCGTGAGCGCGGTGACGAGCCGGACGAAGGCAAGCCCAAGAAGAAGTCCGCAGGGCATCGTGGGCCGCGTAGCCGTCCGGTGGACGAACCTCTGATTATCAATGAAGAGGAAGAAGACACCACGCTGCGTAAGCCGCTTCGTGCGAAAAAGAAACCCAAAGAAAAGCGTCATGCTTTCGAGAGGCCGACCAAGCCAATGGTACGAGAAGTCGATATTCCCGAGACGATCACTGTCGGTGATCTTGCCCAGCGGATGGCCGTCAAGTCAGCCGACGTCATCAAGAAACTGATGGGCATGGGGGTAATGGCGACGATCAACCAGGCTCTCGATCAGGAAACCGCCGTGCTGGTGACCGAAGAGTTGGGTCACAAGCCGAATACAGTGAGCGAAGATGCGTTCGAAGAGGAGGTTCTGAGCGAGTTCTCCTTTGAAGGTAAGAAAAAGACCAAGCGTGCGCCGGTCGTCAGTGTGATGGGTCACGTTGACCACGGTAAGACCTCGCTGCTGGATTACATCCGCCGTACCAAGGTGGCTTCTGGTGAGTCAGGTGGTATTACCCAGCACATTGGTGCCTATCACGTGGAAACGGATCAGGGCATGGTGTCCTTCCTGGATACTCCGGGTCACGCCGCCTTTACCGCCATGCGTGCTCGGGGCGCCCAGTGTACCGATATCGTTATCCTGGTGGTGGCCGCCGATGACGGCGTTATGCCGCAAACCAAGGAAGCCGTAGATCACGCTCGTTCTGCCGGCGTTCCCATCGTTGTTGCCATCAACAAGATGGACAAGGAAGAGGCCGACCCGGATCGTATCAAAACCGAGCTGGCAGGTATGGAAGTCATTCCGGAAGATTGGGGCGGTGATGTTCAGTTTATCCCCGTGTCCGCCCATACCGGTGACGGCATTGAAGACCTGCTTGAGGCACTGCTGCTGCAGGCCGAAATCCTTGAGCTCGAGGCCTCTCCGGACGCACCGGCGAAAGGTGTGGTCGTCGAGTCCAGCCTGGAGCGTGGTCGTGGCTCCGTGGCCACAGTGCTGGTCCAGAATGGCACACTGCGTCAGGGCGAGATGGTGGTTGCTGGTTCCTTCTTCGGTAAGGTTCGCGCCATGACCGACGAGGCCGGCAAGCAGGTCAAAGACGCCGGGCCTTCCATTCCAGTGGAAATCCTGGGTCTGAATGGCACGCCGAACGCTGGTGACGAGTTCTTTGCCGTGGCCGACGAGAAGAAAGCCAAGGAGCTGGCGGAATTCCGCCAGTCCCGCGAGCGGGAGCAGCGTTTACACAGGCAGCAGGCTGCGAAGCTTGAGAACCTGTTCGAGAATATGGGCAAGGACGAGGTCAAAACCCTCAACGTGGTGCTCAAGACCGACGTTCGTGGTTCCCTGGAAGCCATCATCAAATCGCTGCAGGATCTTGGTAACGACGAAGTACAGGTCAAGATCGTGTCCTCTGGCGTTGGTGGTATCGCAGAGACGGACATCAGTCTGGCCATGGCGACCAACGCGGTTATCTTCGGCTTCAACGTGCGTGCGGACACCGCGTCCAAGCGTCTGGTGGAGCAGGAAGGTCTGGATCTGCGCTACTACAGCATCATCTACAACCTGATTGATGATGTGAAAGCGGCTCTGACCGGCATGCTGGCGCCGGAATTCCGCGAGGATATCGTGGGCATTGCCGATGTGCGTGATGTGTTCCGTTCGCCGAAGTTTGGCCAGGTGGCTGGCTGTATGGTCACCGAGGGTAACGTTTACCGCAACAAGCCGATCCGTGTCCTGCGTGACAACGTGGTTATCTTTGAGGGCGAGCTGGAATCGCTGCGCCGCTTCAAGGACGACGTGCCGGAAGTCCGCAACGGTATGGAATGTGGTATCGGCGTTAAGGGCTACGACGTGAAAGTCGGCGACCAGATCGAGGTATTCGATCGCGTTCGGGTTGAGCGTAAGCTTGAGTCCACCGGCGCGTGAAGCGCCTGAGATTAAAGGAAACCTGATGCCAAGAGAGTTCAGCCGGATTGATCGCATCGGCGATCAGATGCAGCGGGAACTGGCCCAGCTCATCCAGCGGGAGGTCAAAGACCCGCGGGTGGGCATGGTCACGGTGAATGCCGTCAAGGTGAGTCGTGACCTGGGTTATGCAGACGTTTACGTATCGCTGCTGACCACCGAAGAGCTGACCGAGGAATCGCCGCAAGTGCGTGATTCCCTGACAGTGCTGAATAAAGCGGCTGGCTTCCTGAAAGGGCAGGTCGGCCGTGCCATGAAATTGCGGGTAACGCCCCAGTTGCGCTTTCATTTCGATACGCTGCTTGGGCATAGCCGCCACATGGACAGCCTGATTCGGGAAGCGGTTGGCGACAAGCCGATGGTTGACCGTGACGATGACACCCGCAACGACGGGGCGTCTGATGATCCGGAGAAAAAGGCTTGAGTCGACGTCGTAAAGGCCGCGATGTTAACGGCATACTGGTGATCGACAAGCCGATGGACATTACGTCCAACGGCATCCTGCAGCAGGTGAAACGCCTGTTCGGGGCGGCCAAAGCCGGTCACACCGGTGCGTTGGATCCGCTGGCCACCGGCGTGTTGCCACTGTGCTTCGGTGAAGCCACCAAGTTTTCCCAGATGATGCTGGACAGCGACAAAGCCTACATCGCCACCGCTCGCCTGGGTGTCCGCACCGAAACCGGGGACAGCGAAGGCGCCGTGGTTGCTGAGAAACCGGTGCCCCCTGGGCTCGATGCCGATGCCCTGGAGCCGGTGTTGGAGCGCTTTCGTGGCGATATCCAGCAGGTTCCCTCCATGTACTCCGCGCTAAAACACAAGGGCAGACCGCTCTATGAGTACGCGCGCGAAGGTATTGAGGTGGAGCGTCCGTCCCGCCCGGTGACCATCTACGAGTTGACGCTGCTGGAGGTGCGCGAGACCGAGATTGATATCGCGGTCAGTTGCACGAAAGGCACCTACATTCGTTCTCTGGTGGAGGACATTGGCGAGGCATTGGGCTGCGGTGCCCATGTCACGGCACTACGCCGCACCATGGCCTCCGGCTTCACGCTGGCGGATGCCCGCGAGGTTCCAATGCTGGAGTCCATGCGTGATGAAGGCGAAAGTCTGGATGGCCTGCTGGTGGCCCCGGATGCTGCTCTGTCCATGTTCCCGGAACGGGATCTGGAAGGCAGTGCGCTGGTATCGATATTGAACGGACAACCAGTTAGAATATCGGGTCAGCCTGCGGAAGGGTTCGTTCGCCTTTATGGCAACGGGCGTTTTGTCGGGCTGGCGGAAGGATTCCCGGAGGGGGAGGCGACCAAACTGGTGCCCCGCCGTCTGGTGAAGAGTGGCTGACAACCGTTTGAGATAACGGGGTGCAGCTGATTAGCCGGGCTGTAGAGATGCGTGGTTCGGCCGAATTCGATAGCATCGCGACAATGAGGTGAGTTTTATGGCACTTTCTGCCGACGAGAAAGCACAGATCGTTAAGGATTTTCAGCAGGGTGATGGCGATACCGGTTCTCCTGAAGTTCAGGTTGCACTGTTGAGCCACAACATCAACAAGCTGCAGGATCACTTCAAGACCAACAAGCAGGATCACCATTCCCGCCGTGGTCTGATCCGGATGGTTAACCAGCGTCGTAAACTGCTGGATTACCTCAAGCGTAAGAACGCAGACCGCTACCTGGACCTGATCCAGCGTCTGAGCCTGCGTCGCTAATCCGGTTGTACTTAACGGCCGGCGGGGCTTTGATAGCCCCGCTGGTTGTGCCTCTCTCCTGCATCGTGTCTGTCTGTGAACCCTGAAGGAACTCCCTGTCGTAACGGAAAGCTGAAATTGATAGCAGGTTGTTGAAAAGCCCGGTTTAGCCAGGTGGCTTCTGCCCCGGGGTTTTGCAACAGCCTGTTAGCTTTCAGACGGGCTATCCTTCAGTTCATCACTTCAGACGATGTTGCAGTTATAGCGGATAATTCGCAGGGGCGAGTTGTCCGGGTCAACCAATTGAAATGATGAATTCAGGAGTTACCGTGGATCTTAATCCCGTTAAAAAATCGTTCGAACTCGGCGGCAAGACCGTCACCATCGAAACCGGTCGCATCGCCCGCCAGGCCACCGGCTCTGTGCTGGTCACCGTAGACGACATTTCGGTACTGGGTACCGTGGTTGCGGCCAAGGAAGCCAAGCCGGGCCAGCCGTTTTTCCCGCTGACCGTCAACTACTTCGAGAAAACCTACGCTGTGGGCAAAATCCCGGGTGGTTTTTTCAAGCGTGAAGGCCGTCCGTCCGAGAAAGAAACCCTGACGTCCCGCCTGATTGACCGTCCGATTCGTCCGCTGTTTCCCAAGGGATTCATGAACGAAACCCAGGTCATCACGACGGTCATGTCCTCCAGCAAGAACCAGGATCCGGATATTGCCGCCATGCTGGCCGCTTCCGCCGCCCTGTCCATCTCCGGTATCCCGTTCGATGGTCCTATCGGTGCATCCCGCGTCGCATACACCAATGAGCGTGGCTACTTCCTGAACCCGACCTTTGAAGAACTGGAAACCTCCCTGCTGGACATGGTGGTTGCCGGTACTGAAGACGCGGTTCTGATGGTTGAATCCGAAGCCAAGGGCCTGACAGAAGACCAGATGCTGGGCGCCGTGCTCTTCGGGCACCAGGAAATGCAGACAGCGGTTACCGCGATCAAGGAATTTGCCGCTGAAGTTGGCAAGCCTCGTTGGGAGTGGCAGCCAGAAGCAGAGAACACTGAGCTTCTGAACGCTGTAAAGGCTGACTTTTCGGCCGATATCGAGCAGGCCTATGGCATCCGTGACAAGATGGAGCGCTATGCCCGCTTGAGCGAGATCAAGTCCGCTGCCGTTGAAAAACTGGCCGGAGAAGACGAAGGTCAGCCGGCGGAAGACGAAGTGAAGAAGTACTTCGCCAAAGTTGAGAAGACCATCGTTCGTCAGCAGGTTATTGACGGCAAGCCGCGTATCGATGGCCGTGACAACAAGACCGTTCGCCCCATTGAAGTGGAAGTTGGCGTTCTGCCGAGCACCCACGGTTCCGCGCTGTTTACCCGTGGCGAGACCCAGGCCATCGTGACCACCACGCTCGGTACCGCGCGTGATATGCAGATCATCGATGCCCTGGAAGGTGAGCGTAAAGACCCGTTCCTCTTCCACTACAACTTCCCTCCGTACTCCGTTGGCGAAGCTGGCCGTGTGGGTACACCGGGTCGTCGTGAAGTTGGCCACGGCCGTTTGGCCAAGCGTGGTGTGGCAGCGGTTATGCCCACCATGGAAGAATTCCCGTACACCATCCGTGCGGTATCTGAGATCACTGAATCCAACGGTTCCAGCTCTATGGCGTCTGTCTGTGGTTCCAGCCTGGCGCTGATGGACGCGGGCGTGCCCATCAAGGCGCCGGTGGCCGGTATCGCCATGGGTCTGGTCAAGGAAGGCGACCAGTTCGCGGTTCTGACCGATATTCTGGGTGATGAGGATCACCTCGGCGATATGGACTTTAAAGTTGCGGGTACCTCTGACGGTATCACTGCTCTGCAGATGGACATCAAGATTCAGGGCATCACCGACGAGATCATGGAAATTGCGCTGGATCAGGCCAATGCAGCACGTCTGCACATCCTGGGTGAGATGGCCAAGGTTATCTCTGCGCCGCGCAAAGAGCTTTCCAGCCGCGCGCCGAGCATCACGACCATCAAGATCAACCCGGAGAAGATCCGCGACGTTATCGGCAAGGGCGGTTCCACTATCCGCTCCATCTGTGACGAGACCGGTGCTTCCATCGATCTGGATGACGATGGCAACGTGAAGATCTATGCCGACAATCAGGATGCGGCCAATGCTGCGATGAAGCGGGTGATGGAAATCACTGCGGAAATCGAAGTAGGCGCTATCTACAGCGGTCGCGTTGAGCGCATCGTGGACTTCGGTGCCTTTGTTAACATCCTGCCTGGCAAGGATGGTCTGGTGCACATTTCCCAGATCTCCGAGCGCCGTATCGAGAACGTGACTGACGAGCTGAGCGAAGGTCAGGAAGTTCTGGTGAAGGTTCTGGATGTGGACAACCGTGGACGCGTGAAGCTGTCTATGAAGGAAGTGAAGGAAGGTGAGCAGCCGACGGATCTGTCCGCGCTGTAATTCTGCCTCCCGTAGGTCGGATTAGCCGCAAGGCGTAATCCGACAAAAAAGCCCGCCACTCATTTGAGCCTGGCGGGTTTTTTTTGTTCAGCGCCTACTTCTGCATAAACTCCAGAACTTCCTGTTGATACCCCGGAATCACGAACGTTGAGGCATGGGGAGTATCTGTCTGTAAGAACGTTTTGGGTTCTTCTGCTGCCTCGTACAATCGCTCCCCGTGGTGAAACGGGATAATTCCGTCCCTCACGCTGTGAATAACCATCACCGGTACCGGGCTTATGTCGGCAATACGCTCATAGGCTTCATACTCGTCCGTAATGGTCCAACTCAGGGGGATCTGAAGCGGCCAGGTCAACCAGAAGTCGCCGAGTTTTTCACGGGCAATGGCGCGGAAGCCGGAGAAGGTGCCGTCCAGAATCACGCCATCCAGGGGAGGGTGCTCGTCCCGCTTTACCCATTCGCTGGCCAGGGCGGTTCCCAGTGCGCCACCCAGGCTTTGCCCCAGAAGGAACAGGGGCTGGTTCTGTACGTCCGGCTGGTCAACCAGCCATCGCAGGCCGGTCTCTGCGTCGTGCAGGGTGCCTTCTATGTCCGGTGCGCCAGTAGAGCGCCCATATCCCCGGTAGTCGATCAGGAAGACGTTGTAGCGATTCTCAGGGAGCCAGGCGACGTTCATGATGTGGCTGCTGATGTTCTGGGCGTTGCCGTGAAGGAAGTAAACAGTGCCTTTCGGTTCGGAGCTGGCGGGGAGCCACCAGCCGTGGAGGGTTTCGCCGTCGGGGGTTTCCACGAACACATTTTCGTAGTCCAGGTTCAGGCGGTCCGGGGTGATGTAGGTGACCTGGTCTGGATAGAAGAACACGCTGCTGCAGCCGGTCTGAAGCAGCAGGGTAAACGCGGCGGTGAGGCCGGCCAGTGTTCTCAGAATTGTCAGAAGTAGGCGTGGAGTCCGAGTTGCCATGTGCTGCGGTACCTGTCGTAGTGGTCTTCACGGCTGAATTTTCCGAACAGGCTAAAGTCCCGTTCGAGGTGCCAGTTGCCTTCCAGGTAGGCCTGATCCTGTCGGTGTTGGCTGCTGACGATCCAGGCTTTGGTTTTCACGCCGCCCAGAAGGCTGAATTGGTTGTTCTGATGAAGTATACCCAGGTCGGCGCCGGGGGCGGCGTCGTAGCCGCGTCGCAGGTCGTCGTCGATTTCCAGGTCGGCAGTGGCCATGGCGAAGGCCTGGGTGCCGGCTGCCAGGCGCCAGCTGCCACCGGCGCCGCCCTCCAGGTAGGGGGTGAATACGCGGTTGGTTTCGGTGTCAGTGCGGCGGCCGCCGAAGCCGACTTGCCAGGATAGCGGCGAGAAGAACTGGTTGCGCGGCGAGAGTGAGCGGATTTCCACGCCGGTCAGCTGTTCAATCTGTACTTCGTTGTTGTCCGTGTACAGGCGGGCATCCAGTCGTAGGAACTGGAGCTGTGCTCCGCCACGGTAGCCGGCGGGTGGGTCAAGTATATCGTGATAGGCGGGGCGTAACGTGAGTTCGCTGAAGTTGCGGTCACCCATGCGCCCGCCGCTGACGCTGGCGCGAAAGGTGTCATGGCCCTGGTCGTCCCGGATGGCAGGCTCAGGGGGGCTGTCCTTTATCGCGACTCCGCGGATCTTGCTGCGTTCCCTTAGCAGGTCATGGGAGAGTGGGGCTGCATGTTCCCTGGGCCAGCCCTCGGCTTCGCTTTGGTAACGAACATAGTCGTAGGTGGCGTCCAGCACCCGCGCACGCGGTTCATCGTTCAATGCCTGTACCTCGGGTGCATCGGCATCCACATAGCCGTTGGCGATGGCGGCGGCGAGTGTCTGATGGTCGTCGGGCAGGGCGTCGATGCGGTGGCTGACGTTGGTCGCCGCAGACGGGCGGTAGTAGACGGAGTCGACAAGTCCCTTGTCGACAACCCATCGCACCGTGTCCGAGGGAATGGCATGGGTGCCGACTTCCCCCAGCAGGTCGGTGCCGGGCCGGGCGACGTCGATCAGGGCCAGCAGGCGGTAGGCGCAGTTCTCGTCAAAAAAATAGTAATCGAAATTGCGCTCGCGTATCTCCCAGGTATGGGCGAGCATCATGTCCACTTCCGCCTGGGTGAGGTTGAGTGTGTACTCCCACAGGTCCCGGTGCTCAATGTCGGAATAGAGGCGAATTTTTTCGTAGTAGGGCTGGATGGAGGTAATGCCCGGGTAGCCACCAAAAATGCCCTTATAGGCGAACAGAATTTCGCTATCGTGGGCGGCCGCATCGGCGGCGTAGGAGATGGTGTTGGCCAGGATCAGGTTGGTTTCGTCGTCTTCCCGTGGCGGGTCCAGGCGTAGAAATGTGTGGCCAAACATGGACGACGGGCTGTTCAGGTACGACGCGGCAAACACCAGTGTCACGGTTTCGGTGTTCAACTCGTTGGTCCATTCTTCGAAAGCGGGACAGTTTACGGGTTGCCCAGGCAGGTCCAGTTTCGCCCTCAGCCAGCGGTCCCTTGCCGGGAAGCGGCAGCGCGCGTGCTCGTTTCCGCCTCCGGGTTGGGTGATGGCCGCGAGTGTGGCTTCCAGTTCCGCCTTTGGTGAGGTTTTGCCGTTGTCGCTAAGGTAGAAGGCATCGTCGTCCGCCTGGCCAGTATAGCCGTCGCCAAAGCGGTCGGGTTGGTAATGGAGTAGGGTCAACCACGCAGGATTCTGATGTAGATTTCCGGTGTCGAGGAGCGATGTAGCGAATGCATTGAAACAGAATGCCAGCCCGACAAGGGCCAGCGCGAACCGAAGCGAAGTGCGCATGGATAGTCAGTCAATTCCGGGTTAGGCGACGGGTGGATGGCGATGGAATCGTTGCGCCTTCCCTGGCGCGCAAACTCCTTTTTATTCGAGCCCGAGGATCAGGCGGCTACGTACTTGCTCAGCGTATCGTTCTGCTCCAGCAGGGCTACGATGGCATCGACAGCCTCGCCAGAGGTGGTGTCGGACGATGGGAAGATGGTGGCGAAGTTGTCCTGCAGAACTTTGCGGAAAGAGTCGCGATCCGCTTCGTCCACACCCAGCAGCACGGCCACCGTGTCCAGGTTTTCGCCGGAGCCACGGGACATGTCGCGGGCAACCTTATCGATGTTGCTGTCCATGTACATGGCCATGGATTGCACAGACTGGTTGGTCTGACAACCCAGGGTGCCGGTGGTCATACCAAACGTCTGGTTACCGAAAGTACCGTTGGTGGTTGCTGCCAGAACGTGGGGGGCGATGCCTGACTGTCCTTTCCAGATCATTGCACCTACGCCGCAACCAGGCTGAGCAAAGGCCAGGGTAGAAGCACCCATGAGCAGTGCACCTGCGATGAGTTTTTTCATTATCCACTCCTTGTTTGGTTTAGCTGTCGTCGCAAACGCGCCATACCCACCTGAAAGGGTCCCGGGACCGGCGCGCTAACGGCCCTGACTGATTTCCCGTGGAGACAGGTTGACCGTTGACTCTGAGTATAGTTGAAATCTCAGGAAGGCAAATTACAAAGGCGCTGAGTGATTGATTTGGCCCATAAATCCAAAGTGTGATCATGTGTTCATATTTCTAAATCGGCTAAAAAACGTTCTTTTGAAACGATCTTGTTATATATGGTCGGTTTGGGTATAGTGCGCGCGGCCATGAAGGCTTGTACACAACACATGGAGATTGAGTTTTGAAAAAAGTTCTTGTCGCATCATCACTGATTCTTGCCGGCGCACTGACTGGCTGTTCCTCACTGAACACCAGTGCTCCTTCCCTGCCGCTGTCCGGCTCCGTCGCTACCGACGTTAAGGCCGACATCGAAGTAGGCGAGAAAATCACTGGTCAATCCTCGGCAACCAAGGTTCTGTTCTTTACCCTGGGCGCTGAAACTGAATACGCTGACGGCGTTGCCTACTCTGCCGGCGGTAACGGTGGCAGTGCATTGCCTTTCGCGCTGCCGAATCCAGTTGAAGCTGTTAAGGCAGCTGCCGCCTACAACGCCATTCAGGAATCCGGTGCTGACGTGATTGTCGCTCCACGTTACACCGTCCAGAAGGACGATTACGTGGTATTCGGAACCATCAACGTATCCGTTGAAGGTTACAAGGGCACCATCAAGAGCGTTAAGTAAGTGATTGCTTGATGCCAGGTGTTACAAAAAAGCCGGAACATGACACCATGTTCCGGCTTTTTTGCGTTTAGTTACGCCCTTCTATCGGCGGGTGGCTATCCCATCAACCACCGAGATAGGCATTCTGAACGTCCGGGTTGGCCAGTAGGTTTTTCCCGGTATCGTGCAGGCGGATGCGTCCGGTTTCCAGCACGTAGCCTCGATCGGCCAGGTTCAGAGCCTGATGTGCATTCTGTTCCACCAGGAACACAGTAATACCTTCTTCGCGCAGCTTCCCGATAATCTCGAAGATCTGTTTGATCACCAGCGGCGCCAGCCCAAGCGAGGGCTCGTCCAGGATGATCATATTCGGTTTGCTCATCAGCGCCCGCCCGATGGCCAGCATCTGCTGCTCGCCACCCGACATGGTGCCTGCCCGCTGGTGTTCCCGCTCCTTCAGGCGCGGGAACAGTTCGTAGACGTGGTCCTGGCTTTTGCGGATTTCCGATTTGGTGTTGAAAAAACCGCCCATGTGGAGGTTTTCTTCAACGGTCAGGCCAGAAAACACGCGCCGGCCTTCCGGCACGATGGCAATGCCCGAGCGCATGATGTTCGACGTGAGGTCACGGGTGATGTCCCGTCCCTGGAGAATCACCCGGCCAGAGGTGGCCTGAGGATTCCCGCAGACGGTCATCAGCAGGGTAGTCTTACCGGCGCCATTGGCACCGATCAACGACACGATCTCACCTTTCTTTACTTCAACAGAAACCCCGTGAAGTGCCTCGATCTTGCCGTAATGGGTATGGACGTCTTCTAGTACAAGCATGGTTATTCCTCAGGCCTCACCCAGATAGGCTTTGATGACATCATCGTTGCGGCGAATCTCATCCGGTGTGCCGCTGGCCAGGGGGCGCCCCTGGTTGATTACAGTAATGCGGTCGGAGATGTCCATCACCAGGCTCATGTCGTGCTCAATCAGCACCACAGAGACGTTGTAGTCTTCCTTAAGACTGATAATCAGCTGATTCAGGTCTTTGGTTTCGGCCGGGTTCAGGCCGGCAGCGGGTTCATCCAGCATCAGCAGCTCGGGCTCGGTCACCATGCAGCGGGCGATCTCAAGACGGCGCTGTTGGCCATAGGCCAGATTGCCAGCTTCCCGGTTCGCCATGTCCGTCAGCCCCACCCGGTCCAGCCAGTAGGCGGCCCGGTCCAGCGACTTTTGCTCTTTCTCCCGATAGTTGGGCGTATTCAGGATGCCGGAGAGCAGGTTGGTGTTGAGGTGGCGGTGCTGGGCCACCAGCAGGTTTTCCACCACCGTCATACGGCTGAACAGTCGCACGTGCTGAAAGGTTCTGACCAGGCCAAGGCGGGAAATCTTGAAGTCCGGCTTACCCTGGATTTCACCTCCCTGGAACAGGATCTTGCCACCAGTGGGCTTGTAGAAACCGCTCATGCAGTTAAACACGGTGGTTTTGCCGGCTCCGTTGGGGCCGATGATAGCGACAATCTCATGTTCCTGTACGTCCAGCGACACCTGATCCACCGCCAGGAGCCCGCCAAAGCGCATCGACAGATTCTGTACTTCAAGCATTATCCGTCACTCCTGCTTTTTCAGTTCAATGTGGATGCGTCGCATGGGCAGCAGGCCTTGCGGGCGCCAGACCATCATCAGCACCATGGCCGCGCCGAAGATCAGCATCCGGTACTCGGAGAACTCCCGCGCCAGTTCCGGCAGTATAGTGACCGCAATTGCAGCGAGAATGACCCCCATCTGGGAGCCCATGCCGCCTAGCACCACAATCGCCAGAATGATGGCCGATTCCAGGAACACAAAGGATTCCGGGCTGATAAAGCCCTGTTTGGAGGCGAACACCGTACCGGCGAAGCCGGCGAAGAAAGCGCCGATGGTAAAGGCGGAAAGCTTGACCGCAGTCCGGTTCAACCCCAGGGATTTAGCCGCAATCTCGTCTTCGCGGAGGGCTTCCCAGGCACGGCCTACGGGCATGCGCATCAGGCGGCGAATAGCGATAGCGGTAATGACGGCCAGTACCAGGGCAATCAGATAGAGGAAAATGACCTTGTGCTCACCGCTGTAGGCAATGCCGAAGGTTTCATGGAACGACGTATTGCCTTCCTCCTTCACCCGGCGGCCGAACTCCATGCCAAACAGAGTGGGGTCGGGAATGCCGCCGATACCATTGGGCCCGCCCGTCAGGTTGGTCATGTTATTCAGCAGGATGCGGATGATTTCCCCAAACCCGAGTGTGACGATGGCCAGGTAATCCCCGCGCAATCGCAGTACCGGAAAGCCGAGCACCAGCCCGAACAGGGCAGCGAGCAGGGCGCCGATCGGCAGCGCGAACCAGAATGAAACGCCGTAATACTGCGACAGCATGGCAAAGGTGTATGCACCTACGGCGTAGAACGCGACGTAGCCCAGATCCAGCAGGCCCGCGAGGCCGACAACCACATTCAGGCCCAGTGCCAGCATGACGTAGATCAGCACCAGGGTGGACAGATCCACCGCGCCGCGAGAGGCAATAAACGGCCAGATGAGGGCGCCTATGATCATCAATGTGAGCAGGACAGAATCCAGTTTCAGTCGCTTACTCTGTTCCATGGGCTTGCGGTTGGCCAGCGGGTTTACTGCAGGCAGTTGCCGCAGTGACCCCATCAGCGTGTCCCGGAACAACTGGAACAGGAAGACAATAACCGCTGCCAGCAGCACACCGATAACGGTAGAGGTCTTGGCCCCTTCAAGGGTAACCGTGGTGCCTTCGCTGGCCAGGTTGAATCCCAGAATGGGGTACGAAATGATCAGGGTGACAATGGCGCAAAACAGCGCGTGTTTCAGGTTATGAGCAACCATCAGATCTTTTCAACCTCCGGTTTGCCGAGCAGGCCGGTGGGTTTGAACAGCAGAATCAGGATAAGCAGGCCGAACGATACAACGTCCTTGTACTCACCGCTGAGGTAACCGGAGGTCATGCTCTCGGCAACTCCTAGAATAAGCCCTCCAAGCATGGCGCCGGGAATACTTCCAATACCCCCCAGGACGGCGGCCGTAAATGCCTTCAGCCCCGCAATGAATCCAAACAGCGGATCAATGGAGCCGTAGTACATACCCAGAAGCAGGCCCGCGACGGCCGCCAGTGCGGCACCGATCACAAACGTCGCGGAAATGATGCGGTTGGTGTCGATGCCCAGCAGATTGGCCATGCCCAGATCCTGGGAGACGGCCCGACAGGCGCGGCCGATGCGGGAGCGGGATATGAACAGGGAGAGGATTGTCATGCAGATCAATGTGGTAACGAATATGGTGACTTGCATGTAGGAGATAGAGGTCTGGAATGAATCTTCGGCACCGAACCGGAATCCGCCTTCTATCAGCGCAGGAAAACCGATGTTGCGTGATCCCTGGGCAAGATGGACGTAGTTCTGAAGAAAGATGGACATGCCGATGGCGGAGATCAGCGGGATCAGGCGATGCTTTCCGCGAACCGGTCTGTAGGCCACCCGCTCCACCGCCCAGCCCATTGAGCTGGAAACGATCATCGCGCAGACCAGCGCCACGATCAGTATCAGCGGCAGCCAGGCAATGCCCAGTGCGGCAAGGCCGGTGATGGCGATCAGGGCGGTGTAGGCGCCGATCATGTAAATCTCACCATGGGCAAAGTTGATCATGCCGATGATGCCGTAAACCATCGTGTAACCGATGGCGATCAGGGCGTAGGTGCTCCCGATCGTCAGCCCGTTAATGAGCTGCTGAATAAAATACAGGAGGTCTTGCATCTGTGTGGGACTCCGATAGCCTGCCCCTTCCACTGCATGCAGGCTCGGCCCGGGGTGCCGGGCGTACTGGATACAGGATCATCAGGGGCCTAGAAAAACACCTTCTCCCGGATCGCGGTGAGAAGGTGTTCTCATAATTACCGTTTGTTAACGATTGCGGCTTAGTTTACCGGAGTTTTGCTGCCATCTGAATGCCATTCGTAGACAACAAACTCAAACGATTCCATATCGCCCTTGCCGTCGTACTCAACGGTACCGATGGGCGTCTGGAATGTGCCTGCGCGCAGCGCTTCGGCAACATCGAACGGATCCGTTGATTCGGCGGCTTCAATGCCATCGGCAATCAGCTGTACGGCGGTGTAGGACGTCAGTACGAAAGGACCGGACGGATCCTCGCCTTTTTCTTCAAAGGCCTGGACCAGTTCCTGGTTTTCGTCTTTCTCATCGAAGCTCGGCGGCAGTGTGACCAGCAGGCCTTCGGCCGCATCGCCGGCGATGGTGTTGATGTCTTTGTTGCCCACACCTTCCGGGCCCATGAACGTGGCGTCAAGATCGGCCTGTTGTGCCTGGCGCAGGATCAAGCCGAGTTCCGGGTGGTAGCCGCCATAATAGACGTAGTCCACGTCAGCCTGCCTGAGCTTGGTAACCAGCGATGAAAAGTCCTTGGCACCGGCGGTAATACCTTCAAACATGGCCACTTCAACACCGGCTTCTTCGAGGGTGTCACGAACAGCCGTTG